>Ga0206967_1050_pt1 | contig 26377 bp, 21 predicted proteins | sample Alteio_BWOrgHeat_24_FD_153259 | JGI IMG/M metagenome (GOLD analysis project Ga0206967, IMG submission 153259) | Enriched cells from forest soil in Barre Woods Harvard Forest LTER site, Petersham, Massachusetts, United States -... | ecosystem: Environmental > Terrestrial > Soil > Temperate forest >...
GCGCTTCAATGAGGCTGCGGCTTTCCGCGCATAACCCGCGAACTTCTGCATGTCAACATCCTCACCTTCAATGAGGCCGCGGCTTTCACCGCGTACAACCTACACGCCGTGATTCGCGTTCGCGGAGTTTGTCGACCTTCAATGAGGCCGCGACTGCTTAGGCGCTGATAGCACGCAACCGGCCCCTTCCATGAGGCCTCTATAACGACGAGGCTGACATTCATTCTGGTGCGCATCCACGGCCTTCAATAATGGCATGGACGCCCCTACTCTGAACGGCATCAGTTGTGCCAAAGTGGAAGTGTGTAATCACCACTAAACCGAGTAGGAGCGTCCGAGATGAACGTTACGACGATCGGCATTGATTTGGCAAAAAATGTTTTTCAGGTCCACGGCGTGGATGAGCGAGGCCAGGCGGTGTTGCGTAAGCAGCTCAAACGCAGCCAGGTGTTGCAGTTTTTCGTGAACTTGCCTGCGTGTTTGATCGGGATGGAGGCGTGCGGGGGTGCGCACTACTGGGCGCGCGAGCTGACCAAGCTTGGGCACACGGTGAAGTTGATGGCGCCACAACATGTCAAGCCGTACGTGAAGAGGAACAAGAACGATGCGCGCGATGCGGAAGGGATCTGCGAGGCGGTGAGCCGGCCGACCATGCGTTTCGTGCCGATCAAGAATGCCCAACAGCAAGCCTTGTTGGGATTGCATCGTGCGCGGCAGGGGTTTGTGAAGGCGCGCACCGCGCAAGCCAACCAGATCCGCGGTCTGCTGAGCGAGTTCGGCGTCGTGATTCCCAAAGGCATTCACTGCATCGCGCAGAAGCTACCGCAGATTGTGCAGGATGCCGACAACGGCTTGCCAGCCGTCACTCGCGAGCTCTTCAGTGGCTTGTTAGAGCACTTTCGCCAGCTGGATCGCCAAGTTGAGCAGCTGCAAGCTCAGATCCAAGTCTGGCATCGCGATGACCCGCAAAGCCGGCGCCTGCAAGCGGTCCCGGGAATCGGGCCGCTGACGGCGAGCGCGCTGGTGGCGAGCATCGGGGATGCGAGGATGTTCAAGAGCGGGCGCCAATTGGCCGCTTGGGTAGGCCTGGTGCCGCGGCAGGATTCCACGGGCGGCAAAGAGCGGCTGCTGGGCATCAGTAAAGGCGGTGACGTGTATCTGCGCACCTTGCTGATTCACGGAGCGCGTGCGGTGCTACGGCATCTGGATCGGCATCCCGATCAAGCTCAGGGGTGGCTGGGGCGTTTGGCCGCACGGCGTAACCCGAACATCGCCGCCGTGGCGCTGGCGAACAAAAATGCTCGCATCGTGTGGGCCTTGCTCGCTCATGGACGCGAGTATCAAAGCCATTACTCCCAGGCCGTCGCGAGGGCCTGAGCTGACTGAAAGAGTTTTTCGAAGGTCACTGATTTAACACACACCACCCATTGCACAGGCGTTTTTCGAGGTAATGGCGACACAGGTCAAACCGGGGTTGATTGAACCTGACAGCTTCATGGGGCATTCGAAGTCCGCTTCAATGATCAGGACTCAACCAGCAGATTCCATTAGGTGCCCGCGGCTTAGGCCGCTCAACGAGGCCGGATGTATGGCTGCAATTTCGACCTGCACAGTCAGAACCGAAAAAGAATGCTTGGCATATAGGGGCGTCCATGTATGAGGCTGCGGCGTCCGCGGATCACGCGGAATTCCGCGAAATCGCGCCTTCACAAGCTTCAATGAGGCTATGCCGCGGGGGGATCACACGTCACTCGTTGCAGCTTCCGGCGGAATCGTAGTGGCTTCAATGAGGCTTTCTGCCCACCTGTACAAAGGCCAACCAGTTGCGCGTTCGGTGGCGCTTCAATAAGGCTGCGGCGTTCTGCCGCGGATCACAGGGCGACGGCCGCCAAAACAAGCGAAATAGCTTCAATGAGGCTGCGCAACGAGGCCGCTGTTGGATTTGGTAGAAAAACCAGCGATCTGGCGCAGTCCGCTTTCGATTGCGAGAGGTATCCATATCTGCTGGGTGTGAGCCCTTGTCGGCAAACTCTCTTTGGTAGAAAAAATACCCGTATTTTTAAAGATATCTTGCGAGCGCTGCCCGGCTTTATCGTAATAACGTCCGCCACTTTTGGCGAGAGCTGACGCTGGGACAGAGGCTGCCCACCGAGCGGGAAATCGCCGCCCGCTACGGTGTCAGCCGTAACATGGTCCGGGAAGCAGTACGCACGCTAGCCAACTTCGTTAGAGCTGGCAATCACCGTCGAAGCTTTTATCGCCGCCGAACACCGCTTTCATGTCGCGATCGCCGCGGTCACTGCGCTGATGCCGGGAACAGCGGCAGCTTCGGGATGTCCGTCTTCTCATGTTGAATGACGATCTTCGCCTTGAGATTAGCGGCTGCCTTCAAAATCCGATCCATTGAGGCCAGTGTCGCCGCCCGGTCCACATTCTCCAGCGGTACTCCGTTGCGACTCACCTGTTCGGAAAAGTGCCAGAGATCTCCCGAGAGAATCACGGGCCCGAACTTCTGCAACCTTACCAACAACGAATAATGGCCCGTCGTATGCCCAGGGGTGGCCAACATGACAACGCTGCCATCGCTAAAGACATCTTTATCGCCTGAAACCTTCTCGAGGTTTTTGGCGCCTTCGGCCAACCAAGGCCCGATATCCGGGCTCTTTTCTTCAGCCAACAATTCAAAGTCAGCCTTACCCATCAGCAGATGAGCCTGAGGGAATTGCGCGGCCTGACCCGTATGATCAGGATGCCAATGACTGATGCCGATAATCGATATCTGCTTCGGGGCTACGCCAATGCGGGATAGCTGAGCTTTCAGCGGCTCTCTCGCAGTCGCTTTAAACGCTTCGGCGTTTGCGGTGCTGAAGCCGGTATCCCAGAGCATATAGTCGTGACCATGGCGAATAACGTAACAGCTATCGGTCAGCACCTTTTTTCGACCCGCGGGATAATCGAAAGTATCCGACATCTCCTCAATGCTCATTGGCGGGAACTCCCCGCAATCCAGTCGCCAGAGCTCGACAGCCGCCGTTTGGTCGGCAGCATCGCTTGGCTTTGCCGGAAGGATCACCGAAGCAGCTAGGACCAAGAGCCACCCAGCTGCAGCTGCATAGGCGCGTTGTGTTGTCGACTGATTCATAGGTGATTGTGTTGCTTTACTTCGGCGAGTTGGACGAATAGAAAGGGAAATTCGTAACCCCACTGTTTGTGCCAATCCCGGATCGCGTACGTGTTTTTCAAGGTTTAGCCCCTCGCACCATCACGAGAAAGGTATGACGGCATCCAAATGAGAAGCTTAGCATCAACCATGGCCTGCTTGGCTGTCGGTCTCCCATTAATGAGGGAACTTTCTATTCCGCGAGTCCCAGGCACCGGATCGGCATTACCAACAGCCGCATCTATCTTTTCCTCTTATCGGTGATTCCTTCTACTCGTTCTGGTAGGGAAATCCCTTTGGGTAAGGCGCTAGCGATGCGAGCTCCTCTTTTGCTGGGTTAGTAAACGCCACCGTCTTGCGAGCGTCGAACACTATGGTCGAGCGTTGCTCGATCGAATACTTGTCCCAGCGCGGTAGAGCTACGTGATTCGGGTCGCCGGTGCGAGCGAATACAAGGGAGCATCATCCAAGCTGAACAGGGTTGTCTCGTCCTGACAGCACCCGATGATCAGCGAGACCCCCGCGGCTTCAGACGGCGCGCCGTGCATCCACGTCTGACGTGGGACAGATCGTCCGTCAACAACGGGGCCGCTGCGGCCGTGCACGGCGATGTATGCCGAAAGCAGCTTGTCCGCAGCGATATTCGCCAGTGCGTCCGTCTGAGAAGTCGCAAGGCCGAGTATCGACAGCAGCTTGCTCGTCTCCTCCGCGGCGGCCTCCCTCGTTCTTACCTTGAGAAACGACCCACTTTCGATGATGGCGCGGTGGAATAGGCCTCTGGCAGCCGGCATGGCCATTAACGTGGAGATTTTTATGCCGCCACCGGACTCGCCAAAAAGAGTGACGTTGGATGGATCTCCACCGAAATTAGCGATGTTGTCGCGCACCCACTTGAGCGCTTCGATCAAATCGAGCTGCCCTATATTCCCGGAATCTGCATACCTAGAATCGATTTCTCCAAGGTAGGTATAACCGAAGACGTTTAGCCGATGGTTGACACCCACCAACACAATATCCTGCTCAGCGACAAAGCGATCTGAGATCAATGTCAGGGCACCGGACAATCCATCTACGCCGCCGCCGTGAATGTAAATCATTACCGGTCGTTTCCCGGATAGCGCCGGTGTCAGAACGTTCAACACCAGGCAATTCTCGCTGTTGGTTTCTCGGGTTAAAAGACAAGCGACGGGACCAATCACGACACCACGCCCGAATTCATACCCTGCTCGAACGCCTGAACGAATTCATCAAACTCCGGTATGACGCCCGGGTATAGAAAAGGTAAAAGGCATGCGCACTAAGCTCCTTTCGCAGCACGGCTAGTGGTATAGCTCCACCCACCGTATACCATAAAGGGCCATTGACGATGTACCTTTTTTGGTACATACTTGCCTGAAGCGGGGTGAAGTTGGTTGCGTTCAAGAAAGTCCGCGCGGTTTTCTACCGGACCGAACAGGGCACGGAGCCCGTGCGAGATTTCCTGCGCGGCTTGCCGCGCGAGGATCGCCGCGTGATCGGCAACGACATCGCCACCATCGAATATGGGTGGCCGGTCGGCAAGCCGACTTGCGCGCCGCTTGGGCTGGGCCTGTGGGAGGTCCGCAGCACCTTGACGACGAACCGCATAGCGCGGGTGCTTTTCATGTTGGATGGGGGACAGATGGTGCTTTTGCACGGGTTCATCAAGAAAACGCAAAAGACGCCCCAGGGCGATATCGACACGGCCCGTAAACGCATGAAGGAGGTAAAACGCCATGAGCAAAATACGTAAGACGAAAAATCCCCATATCGGCAGCAGCTTCGATTCCTTCCTCAAGGAAGAAGGGATTTACGAGGATGTACAGACGACGGCGATCAAGCGCGTGCTGGCTTCCCAGCTAGAGCGGGCCATGAAGGCGCACAAGCTGACCAAGATGGAAATGGCCAAGCGCATGAAAACGAGCCGCGTGCAGCTTGACCGGCTGCTCGATCCCGATAACGACAGCGTGACACTGGCGACCTTGCGCCGCGCTGCGGCCGTCGTCGGTCGTGAGGTACGGCTGGAACTCGTATGAATGTGATCAAAGACATAGGAGGCGCCCGCGCCCAGCTTCTTACCGTTGAAGAGTCAATGGTTACAAGCGACTCAAGCCGAGCGTAGCCATTCCGTAGCCTCGGATTCCCTGTGCCCCGATCTGACCATCTACGGGATCAGCTTCTTGAGGTCATCCTACCATGGTAGTATATTGGTAGGATGAAGGCGAAAACATCTCTTACCCTTTCGGACGACCTGCTCAGGGACTTGGATCGCATGGCGGGTCCAAAAGTCTCACGCTCCTCATTTATCGAAAGCATTCTGCGTGACTTTGTCGAACAACGCGCTCGGCAAAAGCGGTTGGCACAGGAAGTGGCGGCCATCAATCAGCACGTCGAGAAGCTGAATTCTGAAATGAGCGATGCGCTGTCCTTTCAGGCGAGGATGGATTGATCCTTGCGCCGCGGTGAGTTGTATCGGGTGCGTCGTCCACCTGGCGACACCAAGCCGGCGCGGTCATTCGTGATCGTCAGTCGGCAGGCACTCGTTGATTCCAACTACTCGACTGTCGTTTGTGCTCCCATCTTTACTGAGCGGCATGGACTACCGACGCAGGTCAATGTGGGAGCCGACGAAGGCCTGAAACACGACTGTGCCATTCACTGCGACGGCTTGATGAGCCTCGATAAATCACGCCTGACAGATTACGTGGGTGAGTTGAGCGACACGAAAAAAGAACAGTTGGACAAAGCGCTGCAAATAGCCCTCGCGCTGCCAACAACTAAACCATGAGGTCGCGTTCTGGAGTTTCTTCGTCCGGGCCAACGGCGGTCGCGCTTCATTCGCCGTCTCGCGGGTGCACCCACTTCTGCCGGCCGCACTGACAGCGACGACAGCTTCGGCCGCTCAGGATATCCAACGCCTAGCGTACTTTATTTTCCCTTTCGTCAAGTTACCCCAAGGTGCACCAGTATTTCGAAGGCGGCTGTCACTCTCGCATCGATTGGATAGCTTTTATTGGCCAATAAGACGATGCCGATCCTTTTGTCGGGAACGAAGGCGACATATGCCGCGAATCCGCTCGTCGAGCCCGTCTTATTTATTAGAACGTCACCACTCGGCCGGACTGGGGGATCGAGTTCGGTAGCCGGATTTGCCTCAAAAAGGATCTTGGTCGAATTTCCTGACAGCAATTGATCGAGTTCGACCGGGTAATGATATTGCTCCCAAATCAGATCCTGCGTCATGGCGCCGATTCGATAGTATCCCGTGTGTGTTGCGGTTATTGCATCCTGCCACTTCGGATCGACGTTGAGCATATGCATGTTGGCTTTGACGAAGCGCAGCATGTCGCTCGCAGTCGTTCTAATGCCGTAAGCTTCCGACCAGAGGACACCGGGCGTCATGCGGACCGGCACACCATTAGTCGTATAGCCTTGTGCATAGTGTTTCGTCCGTGCGCTGGGAACATTGAGAAATGTGTTCCTCATGCCTAACGCAGGAAATAAGCTTCGCTCCATCAGCTCGATGAAATCCGCGTGCATACTATTCGCGGCAATCATGCCAAGCATCCCGATGCTCGGATTGGAGTAAGTACGGAACGTCCCGGGAGTGTAGGTCGGCTTCCAACTCTGGAAATACGCCATGAGTTGATCGTTGTTTTTGATTTCATCGGGAACCTGCAACGGAAGCCCGCCAGATGTGTGGGTTCCGAGATTCAGAAGGCTCACCTTGTCGAAGTTGCTGCGCTGCAAGGATGGGAGGTATTGACTCGCCCTATCTGACAGCGCCAGTTTGCCCGTGATGTGCGCATAAGAGGCGAGAGTTGCGGTGAAAGTCTTGCTAATCGACCCGATCTCAAAGAGCGTATCGTGTCCGATGGGGGCGCCAGTCGCGGTCGACTCCACTCCGTAGTCAAAAACGTAGTCCTTTCCCTTCACAACGATCCCCACCGCCATCCCAGGGATGCCGTAGCGCTCCATTAGGGGACGAATCACTTGTGCGACGTCGTCTCCCATGCCGGTCGGCGGGTGATCGACCGCCTGGCTCTGTACCGGCAACAGAATTAAGACGCACAGAAGTGCGATCACAGCGCAAAAAAGTGTGGGTCGCATTTAGCCTCGATGTGGGTATGTGCCGCACCTAACAGTGCGCCGGCCTGGTGTGTGCCGCAGGCTACGAATGTCATCTAAGTGGTGGCGTACCGTTCATTTCAGACCCAGCATGGCGCGCATCTCGCTTGCCGGAAGGGTCTTCGGATAAATCGGTGCGCCGTGGTCGAAACGCTTGGCCGTTGCGAGACCGCCGACTACCACCGGCTCGAAGCCCGCATCGGTGACAAGCCGTTTGGCAACAGCGAGTGCACGGGCGTCATCGGCGGCAAGCTCGATGCCGATCAGCTCACCCGTGCGATGGGCTTGACCATCCAGGTCGACATAGCTGATGGCGTTGAATGCACGCACCAGCCGGGTACCGGGCAGGTAGATCGGGTCCATGACCCCAGTGCCCCTTTCCAAGGCCTCCTTGGCCACGTCGCCATCACGCTCAATGTAGGGGTTACAGGTGTCCAGGACTACCTTGCCCTTGAGTTGCGCCGCGTAGTCATGACCTATCTGCGGCAGTGCGCGGTAGGGAACAGTGACTACCACAACGTCGCCCCACGCGGCGGCCTCGGCTGGGGAGCCGACGTGCGCATTGGGGCCGAGCTGGTCCACCAGCTTTCTCACCGCCCCGAGATCGCGAGCCGACAACATCACCTGATAGCCCGCTTGTGTCCATAACCTGGCGAGCGTGCCACCAATCTTGCCGGCACCGATGAAGCCGATCTTCGGCTTGGGTTGAGCCCTGGCGCTACGCGCAAGCGCGGCGCTTATCGCAATCGCGACGCCCGCAAGTAACAGCGCACGCCGCTTCATGGTAAAGGCATCCCCGGCATCGAGTTCTCCTGTACGTTGGATCCAAGGTTCGTGGGAGTCTGCCCGCGTTGAAGATAAGGAAGGGGGGGCACGCTACTGCTTATTCGGGTTCGTGATCCTGTTATTTTCCAGACCAGCATACCTCATACTCTCAGTGTCATCATGAGGGTATTACCTCGGCGGGTGAACACCACGCCGCTCGGGCTCAGATTTGTGCAGATAGCCGGTGAAAATATCCCGCGGCCGGGCAATCGACAGCTGGCTCAGGATACGGCCGACTTCTCCGCGATGATAACCCCCATGGGTGATCACGTGCGCCAGCATCTCCTCCCGGGACATTCGTCCGTGTTCGCCGTCGGTGAACGTGAAATTGACCGTTTCAGCGAGATCTATCGGGCTCAACAGCATGCGGTACCGAATGCGGTGCGGGATGTTCGCGTTCATATTCTTGCCACGCGGCATCGACCATGGCAGCGTGGATCGCGTTGACATCGTCCTCACTGAGTATCTGCGCGAAAGACCCCATCCCTTTGGATACGCGCTTGCCCCGCAAGACAATGTCCGCGAACTCAGCATGAGTTTGCGCGCTCATGCGCCGCAGGTCAGGTACTACTCCACCCGCTCCTGTATTTAGATGGCAACGATTGCAATTCCGTCTGAATAACTCGTTGCCGCGCTCGACCAACTCTGCCGTCCCCAATCGTTCCAGAGGCGGCCGGGGAAAGTCTGCCGCATGACTCACCTCTGGCGGCAACGGGACGGGCCCGCCGCCGAGTCTCAAGGTAACGATACGGCCCGCGTTCCCATACCGGTATGCTGCCGTACCCTCCGGAGCGGCTCCGCCCAGCGCGCCGCCGAAGCCGGCCATGACCGCGATATACTGCGCTCCATCCAGTTCATAGGTCATCGGCGCCGCCATGATGCTGGTGCCGATCTTGATCTGCGCCAGCGACTGCCCATCGTCCGCGCGATAGACGTGTAAGTAGCCCGTAGATCGACCTTGGAATACCAAACCGCTGGCTGTGGTCATGACACCCCCGCCGTTTGCCATGGCATTAGTTTCTCCGGCCCACCGGTCGGAGGTCTCCACCTGCCAGGCGACTCGGTTTTCTACGGGATCCCAGGCACGCAGGAACCCCCGTATGGTTGGATCAGGTTGCCCGCGCGCGAGCTCGCTCAGAGGCGGCAATTCCTTAGACTCTTGCGATTGCAAACTCAGCTTGCCCTCACTGAGAGTCGGCCACTCGTTCAGTACGTTTCTATTGCCGGCGCCTTGCTCGTAGACGAACGGCTGCTTGGGCATCCAGAACACGTCTCCTGCCTCGATGGCCGGGATATACACCAGCTTGATCGTTGGATTGAACGCCATCGGTTGCCAGAGATGGGCGCCCGCCGTTCCGGGGAACACCAGCCGCGGCTGGTGTGAATAATCGGCCTGTTCGGTGATCATAGGGCGGTCCGTTACTTTGTCGACGCGATTTGCCCAGGTCACTGGGACATAAGGTTCTGCCGAGAGTAATTCGCCGTTGGCACGATCGAGCACATAGAAAAATCCGTCCTTAGGTGCATGCAGTAGAACCTTGCGCACACGCCTGCGAATCGTGAGATCTGCAAGAATGATCGGTGCGACGGCATCATAATCCCACTGGTCGCCGGGCACCTCTTGGTAATACCAGGCCATTCTGCCGGTATCAGCATGCAGCGCGATCAACGAGCAAACGAAAAGATTGTCTCCCCCTGACGGGCTTCGCAGCTCTTGGTTGAGCATTTGCGCATTACCCGTGCCGAAATAGATCAGATTGAGCTGCGGGTCGTAGGCCATGCCATCCCATACGGTGCCGCCGAGGCCCACTTCCCAGCGCGAGTTCGCGTCCCACGTTCGCGCCGCAGCTTTTAGCTCGGGATTCTCAAATGGACCTCGAGCGCTTGCAGGCACGGTAAAGAAACGCCACTGTAAACGGCCATCTCGGATTGTATAGGCGCTCACGTAGCCACGCGCGTCCAGGTCGGCACCGGAGTTACCGATAACGACGCTGTCCTTCGTTAGAAAGACGCCACCGGTTACGCTGTAACCGCGACTGTGATCGATAATGGTGTCGGTTTGCCAAAGTACCTTCCCCGTCTTGGTGTCGAGGCTGAACAAGCGGCCATCCGTTGACGCGACGAATACGCGACCCTCCGCGACAGTTAGTCCTCGATTTACCACACCGCAACACGCCTTGCTCGCTATGGAGGCATCCACCTGCGGATCGAAGCGCCACAAACGCTTCCCTGTTCGCGCATCCACCGCGTGCACGAATCCCCAGGGCGCACTCGCGTACATCACCCCGTCGACCACAACCGGCGTGGCCTCTAAGCCGAGCGTCGTCTCGAGGTCGTAGCTCCATGCATAGCCGAGGCCGCTGACATTCGATGCGTTGATAAGACTCAATGGCGAGTAATAGCTCTGGCGCCAATCGCCGCCGGAAGTCAGCCACGCCCCTGATTCGACTTCCGCGCTGGGTGACCGCTCCGCCGCACCACCGGCGATTCCTGCGGATATCACCAATATTGCGCAGATGAGTACCACTCGCATTAGTACCACCAGTGACTGTTGGAAGTAGCGAGTGATCATCTTGTCAGGAGATCGATCGGTATCACTTTCAATCCATAATTTGCGGCGCCTCCGCCAGCCGTGAAGATATAAAGACGGTGACCCTCCTTGCTGATGAACTTCGGCACGAAGACAGGGAAGTAATAATCGTGATCCTTGGCCCATACCTTTGTGGCTACGGTTGTCCAAGGCCCCCACGGTGCGGGCGCCTCGCGCAAGACCCACGTACAGTCTCCGTTATGCCATTTGCCTTTTTCCCAGTGCCATTGGGCCATCAAATATCTCTTCGCCTCAGGAATGTACGTGACGTTCGTCCAACCGAGATTTTCTGGGTCACGCAGGATTGGTGTGGCTCGCTTCGCGTCGTGAACCCACTCGCTGTCGTGCATCCCGTCGCGGCCCCCGCCCTGATAAAACTCCCAATCGGAACCATTCAGGTCACCCATTTTTGATCGCAGGACGCGACCGAGGATCAGATAGTCAGCGTGGCTCCACGGCCCATTACTGGAGACCGCGTAAATGTAGCGATCCGATCCGTGTGCTTTAGCCGAGACATTCTTGCCATACTGTATGAAGACTGGGTTGCTAAAGCGGCTGCCCGGAAACATGGCACGCTTGAGGTTCTCTTCCGCGGTTCTCGTCCAGGTCTTTCCCCCATCCATCGATTTGATGATGCTTGCGTCGATTGTTTCGATGCGTGCTGCCGTTTTATCCATGGATGAAAACAGCACTCGATTGAGGCTGAGGTAGAGCGTATTGTCTATGCTAATAATTCCAGCGGCCTTCCATGTACCTCCCTCAATACCAAAAGACTGACCCCCCTCACCGTATTCACTCATTTTGTTGACGGGCGTATAGCTCAACTTCCGAGGATCGTCGCCATCCAACCGACTAACGGCCAGATTCGCCGTTGATCCATCCGGGAAAGTGGAATCATCCTGCACCGCATAGATTGCTCCGTCCGCAGCCCACGTGGGGGTCCAGATGTCACCCACCGTACCTTTAATGGCGGACATCGGCCCGAAGCGAACTCCCGTGATGGGTTCTGAACTCAACGCAGGCACCTGCACGGACAACATCAACAGCAGTATGCCCAGCTCTGCACTCCGGAGACTCCATATTCTTGTTGAATTACTCATGTACGGACCCCGCATAATGAGGGAGATAGGTCTGTTCGATTTCCTCGAGCGTACGGCCCTTCGTCTCGGGCATGATGAATCTCACTACGAAGATCTGCGGCACGAGCAAGAGCGCGAAAGCAAAGAAGCACGTTGCGGCGCCGAAGTGTTCCCGCGCCCAAGGGAAGAGATAGTTGATGAGCGCATCGGCGAGCCAGACGGTCGTTGCAACCACTGCGACGGCTCGTCCACGCAGTGGGGTCGGGAAGATCTCCGACATGAACACCCACTTAATCGGCCCTAACGAAAAAGCAAAAAAAGCGCAGAAGAGTCCAATCAACAGCACGAGGAGAACGCTGTTCATCCGGTTGACGGCAAATAAAGCTCCAATCGAGACGAGCGCGATGCAGCACCCGATCGTCCCCGCAAGCAGCAGTGGACGTCTCCCGCTGCGGTCGATCAGCCAGAGCGCGATTCCCGTGAAGAGCGTCTTCACGACGCCAATGATGACGTATCCGCCCAGCGCCTCAGATAGCCGTACTCCGGCTGCATTGAGAATGTCAGGACCGTAATACAGCACGACGGTGATGCCGCTGAATTGGGATACGAGCGCAAGAAAGACGGCCAGTCCCAGCGCCCGGCGCCAGCCAGAGCGGAACAGATCGATAAAGCGCCCAGATTGGGTGGCGAGCGCTGCACGAATGTCTCGCAACGAGTCTTCTGAGGCGCTTTTTCCCTCAATACGCTCGAGCACATCGCGGGCGCGGCGCTCACGGCCGACCATGACCAGCCAGCGTGGACTCTCGGGAATGACGAGCGTAGTGAAGGCAAAGAGAACTGCAGGGAGCGTTGCGGTGACAAACATGGCGCGCCAGACTTGGTCGACGAACATCCAGTAAAAGAAACGGTTGTGGACGCCGAGCAGGCCACGGTGGGAGAGCCATTCGAGAAATGCGTTGGAAACCAAGCTGACGCAAATGCCAATGGCGATGGCCAGCTGAAAGAGCGTCACCATGCGTCCGCGCACGCGCGCCGGACTGACTTCGGCAATGTACAGGGGGCAGACCATCGAGGCGGCGCCGATGCCGACTCCACCGATGAAGCGGAAAGCGAGCAGGGAGATCCTATCCTGCGCAAGTGCACATCCGAGGCCCGTGGCGATGAACAAAATCGAGGCGATGAGGAGGCCCTTCTTGCGTCCAATCCGATCGCTCACCGGTCCGGCAACGGCCGACCCCAACACACAGCCGATGAGCGCTGAGGCGACGAAGAGTCCTTCAAGCCACGGATCCAGCGCGAACTGCCGCTTGATCGCCGGCACCGTGCCACTGATCACGGCGATGTCGAATCCGAACAGCAAGCCGCCTAAGGCCGCGCATAGGCATATGAAACTGACGTAACGCAAGCTCCGACCGGTGGAATCGGAAGTGATGCGGTGCGGGTACACGCCAGCGCTCGGAGGCACCGCAGTCATGTTAGATCAGCCCTTCGAGATTGATTTCCAACCGCTGACCCAGTGCGACAAGCTCCTGAAGAAGCCCGGCTTCGATGGGAATACCGCTCCTCAGACGTTCTGCCCGCTTCGAGGCTTCTAGTTCGCCTGGGAAATAGAGGGGGACGGCCTCATCCCGCCGTGGCAGTGCATGAAGCTCGCCGATGTAGTCATTGATACGCCGCTTGAAGTCCTCGATGGGAACGAGCGCCTCGATATCCCAGAGCGCGATGAAGTGGCCGAGCTTTCGAGGAGCGTTCAAGTCCTCGAACATTCGGTTGATATGCGGCCCAAAAGGCATGCCTGAGAACATCGAGCAAAACAAATCGACTACGACGGCCAGGCCCGAACCCTTATGCCCTGCGATCGGATGCAGGCCCACCACTTTGCGTGGGTCGGTGGTCGGCTCGCCCTCCTTGTCGAGGCCCCAGTCGGCCGGAATGCTGCGGCCTTCAGTAGCCGCGACAGAGATCTTTCCGAAAGGCACCGAAGACGTCGCGATATCCAACACCACAGGCTCGCCTACGGCGGGAAACCCAAAGGCGATCGGATTGGTTCCGACGAATGGCGTTCGAGCGCCTGTCGGCACGATACGGGCATCCGTGTGAGTCATGATCATGCCGGCCAAGTTAGCGTCGGTGAACCGCCGAACGTGGTACGCCGCCATCCCAAAGTGGCTCGAGTTCTCCACGACGATGGCGACGCTTCCTTGGTTGCGGCAAATATTCACACCGCAGTCGATCGCGCGTGCGGTCACGACGTGTCCCAGCCCATCATCTCCATCCACGCGAAGCATCGCGGGGCGCGGTGACGAGTAAGTGATATTCGGTGTGGCCTTGATGGTGCCGTTGGCTAGCCGGCGGAGGTAATGGCCCAAGTGCACGATGCCGTGACTGTCCACCCCGGAGAGATTCGCGTACAGCAGGCACTCCGCCACCATTGCGGCGTCCTCGGCAGGCACGCTGTATCGCTCCAGCGCCGATCGGACAAATTGCTTGAGAGCCTCGTAGGCGACATGTCTCATAGCATCAGAAGTCCGCCGTTGACCTCGATCGTCTCGCCACAGATGTAGGACGACGCGTCCGAACAGAGAAATGCGATGACCGAGGCGACTTCTGCAGACGTGCCCGCGCGTCCCATCGGGATCGAGGCGATCAATGCTTTTTTGATTTCAGGCGTCGAGAATTGGTCGTGAAACGGCGTGTCGATAAAGCCCGGCGAGACCGAATTGACCCGAATGCCCTGGGGTGCGAGCTCGCGGGCGATGTTTTTGCTAAACGCGATCAAACCGGCTTTGGCGGCCGCGTAATGGCCGGCGCCGACCCCGCCGCCATTGCGGCCGGCGATCGATACAACGTTCACGATCACGCCACAGTGTCCGCTAACCATCGCGGGAGCCGCGGCTTGGGTGCATAGAAATGCGCTCTTCAGATTCACGCTCTGAACCTCATCCCAGAGTTCCTCGGTCATCTCGGTGAGCCCTAAGCGCTCGATCAGAGAGCCGGCGTTGTTGACCAGGATGTCGATGCGATCGAACTTCCGTTGAACCGCCTCGATCAGTGTCTTGCAATCTTCGGCACGACTTACGTCCGCTTGGACCGCCCACGCCTCGCCGCCCGCCTTCTCGATTTCTGCTACCGTGTGGGCGGCTCCCTTCTCGTTTTTCAGGAAGTTGACCGCGACCCTCGCGCCGGAGGCGGCGAGCGCGATCGCCGCCGCACTTCCGATACCGGAGGATGCGCCTGTGACGAGGGCCACTCGATTCTTGAGATCTGTGTAGAGCGCCACGACTCGTATCCTCTTCCGATTAAGTGCTCTTCGTCAGATAGGCGCGGGTCAATTCTTCGGATACGGCCTACAAGTCGTGGCAGCATTGCTTTCAGCCCAAGATGACCGTAGCGCAAGTACCGACACAGCGGCACTCTCCACGACAAACTGCCTTCGATTGATCTTTATTCTGCTGTTCACTGGGACTTTCAATCTGATGACCACGCGCTAGGGATCCCGTGTTAGAGGATGCCGTATGTATCCCACGCCTCCTGCGCGCCCATGCCACCCTTGATGGCGGTGAACACTTGGCGTTCCCCGCTCGCTTTCTGCAATGCTTGCGCGAAGACCTCAGCTTCCATTTCCTTAGGCACGACGACGACGCCGTCGAGGTCACCGAATAGGACATCACCAGGACGCACCTCCACCGCGCCGATCCGCAGCGAGCACCGGAAGTCGATCACCTTGCCGCGCGGTCGCTGGTCTTGCGCGTACCGGCCGTACGAAAAGCACGGAAAGTTGAGGGCCAGGATGCCGCGAGTGTCACGGGACCAACCGTTTACCACGGCGCCAGCGGCGCCTCGATTGCGTGCACACTGGCTCATCAATTCTCCCCACAGTGCGTAAGTCGGTGAGGCGCCTGAGCAGATGTAGACTTCGTCTTTCTTCAGGTCGTCGAGTGCCCTGAGCATCAGGCCGAATGGGCGGCTCAGTGTCGGATTGCATCTGTCGCCGTTCTCGCCCGCCGGATCATCCGCCTCCAACACGGTCATGGCCCGACCGCAGACGACGAAGTCCGTGCGCAACGGTTGAATTTGCGGAGGCAAGAACTGGTGCGGGCGCCCCAGCAAATCGAGGACATCGCCGATGACCGCGGAATACAACGTTTTTCGTGCCTGTTCGAACAGTTCCGAGTCAGACAGCGTCAAGGTGGACACCCCTTTCATGTGTTCCATCCCTTGACCACCACGCCGTCGGTGGTATTCACGGCAATCCTCCGGGCTTCATCCGGCTCCAACCAGAAGTAGTTGTCTTCGACAAAGAACGTATCGAGATGGCCGGGACGGCATACATTCACGCCGACCGCCGGTAATTGCCCGTCATTCCTGACCATCACATGATCGCCGTCGGCCTTCAGGTTTACCTTGGCCTTGGGCAGATTGAATAGACAGTCTTTTTCCGGAGAAAAATTCGTAAAGTAGTAATTCCGCTTCGCCAACGCGCCGTTTCGATTGACCTCAGTGACGACAAGCAGTGGTGCGGTCTTCGTCTGCTCGGCGCTCAAGGTGAATTCGCCCAGCTTCGACAGGCTGTTGATAGTTCCGGAACCTGCGAACTGAGCTGCTTTGATCACTTTCAGGTCAGCCCCGTAAGCTCGGATGACGACTTCCCAGTCGCTGTTATGGAGCGCATCAGAGTCGTCCAAGAGAAATACCGGAAGAACCAACGGGTCGCCGTAAGTGGTTGCCTTCGGAAACAGCGTTATAGCCAGCAGAGGTGCGAGACTGTCCTGAACCAGGTAATACGGAATTTTCGGAGCCCCATACCAATCGACGGCCGTGCGCTCCGCTGTCGGCGCAATCTCGTTGAATTTGAAATAGAGCGCGCCAGTACAGTCTGGCCAGCGGGTGCGGGCTCGTTCCAGGATGTGCCGGACTCCGACCGCTTGTGCCAGCTGCGTTCCTATGATGAAGCGTTCCATCGTTGCGCTGGCCGTAAAATACTGTGCGTCGTGCAGCATCTGCTTCCAGTCGTCAGACGAGTTGATGACTCTTGTCTTGTAGGCCAAGACTCCGTCTGATGGGGCGGGCCAGAGGTTTTTCTCGTCGGCCGGCAGGAGTCGCTGCACAGATTCGCAGTTGGGATAGGAGTAAGAAAAGCCGACCTCGCCGTAGAACAGTGACTGTGCTGTAAATGCCCGATCGATCCCGGATCCCTCAAAGTAGGCATGTTCGCTGCCGCCCCACGGTTCGCCGCGGTGAAAAGCTCGAGTGCCATCCAGCTCGATATTCAGTCGCCCCATCATGTTGATGGCGGACCCGAAGGGCATGTCGGACTCATTGCCTCCGGTATAGATAACCAGCGACGGATGGTTGCGCAGGCGCACCGTGTTTTCGCGCACTGTTTCCTCGAGGAGCTCGAACGGCTGCTCGTTGTGTGAATTCCACGTTGTGGGCCACTCCTGCATTACCATGAGACCCAAGCGGTCACATAGGTCGTAGAACTCGTCTGTCTCGACTATCCCGTAGCCCCAAGCACGAAGCATTTGAACGTGCTGGCGCGCCGCCATCGTGAGAAAGCGCTCGTAGCGCGCGCGGGAAAAGTCCATCAGCGCATCGGGGGTACACCAGTTGGTGCCCTTGATGAATAGGGGTTTTCCGTTGATGACAAACGTCCAGTTGTACAGCCTCGGTCTCGGCTTTCCATTGAGCGGCGCCATCTGCACCGTGCGGATCCCGAATGTTGTGTGCTGCACATCGGGATCACCGCCATTGGACGGAAGGAAGGCCAGTGTCAGCCGGTACAGGTTCGGCTTGCCGATATCGACCGGCCACCACAGTTGTGGCTCGGGGATGTTGAATTGCAGATGGACATCATGCTCAGCGGCGTTGGAGTTGACCGGATGGTCGAAAGTGTATGAGTGACCGGAGAAGTTTTCCGGGGATATCACGCCCATCAGCCGGCCAGTCCACCCATCTTTGGCTCCAGCGAGCTTCGCGACCAGATTCATCAGTCCCGTCTTAGCGTCGCGTGTAGCAATAAACGGCGCTCGCAATTTCACCGAAGGCTCACCGCGGATCTCGACCGATCGCCAGATGCCGAGCGGAGGGATCTTGCAGTAGAAAGGGCCGTAAAAAATCTCGGGCGATGAGGTCTTTTTCCAATCGATGGCCGGGTCCAACTTCACGGTGAGGGTGTTTGTGTCCTTGAGTAAATCGTGCACCGGAAACTCGACACGGGTGAACATGCCCTCGTGTTGTCCCAGCTCCTGGCCGTTCAGCCAAACCGTGCAGCGATTACAGATCCCGTCGAAGACCAGGGTTCGATCCTGGCCTGCAGTCGGCCGAGGAAACGTCTTTTGATACCAGTAAGTCCTCTCGCTCCAGACCGCAGCGATCTCCTCGTTGCGGCCGTAATAGGGAGAGGGAATGACGCCGGCCTCATGCAGCGCCGTGTGCACACTCCCTGGGACCGCGGCGGTGATAGGGTTCTTTGCCTCTGGCGTGGCGCCCTCGACCAGTTGCCACTTTCCGTCTAGCGAGAAGGTCGAGGAGACGGCCGGTATTGCTGTAGTACCGGCCTTGAGCGATACGACCTGGGCCTTCGAGTCCAGTGGTGAAGGGCCCGCCTGGTAGCCGATCCGTTCGATATCATCCAGAGATTCGGCCACGTGGACCTGCATTCGGTTGGCGCTAGCCGACGCATCCGCAAAGTCACTGGCACCTTCGACATAGTCGAAGCTCCAGAGGCCAATCGTCTGCGCGTCAGCCTGCAGTGCTGCAGAGGGAACCCCGCGGATGTCCCGCGCTACGTTCGAGAGCCGTAGATCGTCGATTGCGCCGTTGAAGTCGAGCGTGCCACCAACCGCCAGATTGGCTTTACCTACCGTAAGCTTTCCGGGAATGACCGTCCCGCCAGGCTTTCTGTAAACCCGGGAATTAACCGCCTCACTGCCATCGACGTACAGCGCAACGCTTCGGCCGTCGGCGACCATCGCCACGTAGTGCCATCGTCCGTCGGCGATGTCTTTCGATGACTTAATGATCCCCGGATCCATACCGGGCCAGTAAGCGCTGAGGATGCCAGTCACGGTCTGCGGTACCCCGATGCTGATCACGGGTTCCAGATAGATCGCCCAATGCTCAGCGGATTCTTGAGGCTCGTTGGCTACGAGAATGTTATGGGCCCAAAGCTGACCAGGGTCGAGCTTGCACCAGAATTCGACAGTGAATGGGAACGTCTTGTAGGCAGCCAGCGCTTGAGCACTCTCGGCCCCTGTCCACGCGGCATTGAGCGCGGTACCGAACTTCCCCTCGACAAGCACATCCTTCAGAGCCGCGCCGACTCCCGGTCGAATCAACCTACGTGCGGATTTCTTCGAAGCTATGCTGGCGAGCAACGGGACGTCGCCGAGCAGGCCAAGCCCGCCGACGCCGGCAATGAGGGTTCGTCTCGTCCACAACGGACGTGAGTGCTCCGCAGTGCGATCGCGTTTCATGATGATGGATTTACGAGGGCCAACTCAGCCGACGCGCAGTCGACCCTTTCGCGCACTCAAACCGGCCTCGAGAATGGCGGTCACGGGCACATCGAAGTGATGCGCCATGGCCTTGGCGGCGCCTTCCTGATCACGCGCGCAGATGCGCTCTACAAGTGCTTCGTGGATGGTTGGAACAGATGAGATGCCTTCCCGCGAACTCATGCCCTGCAGTCCCGCTTCCATGGACTCCTCGAGGGAGGCACGCAGACCCTGAATCATCAGGGCGAAAAGCGGGTTTTGCGTCGCCTCGGCCAGCGTGGAGTGAAACGTTACATCGGCAGCGATGAGTTTGCTGTGATCGCCGCGCGCTGCGGACATCGCAGCCACGCAACTTTTGAGAACCTCGAACTGGTGTTCAGTCCCGAATTGCGCTGCCAGCTGCGCCGCCTGAATCTCTATCGCTCGCCTGAGTTGCAGCACCTGCGGGGCAGTGATGTTGGCAGTGCGCAGGCCAAAGCCGATGACCTGTGTCAGGACGGCCGAATTCAAACCCCGGACTCGCCACTTGCCGCTTTCAATTTCCAGAAAGCCGAGCGCGGCGAGTGACCGGTACGCCTCGCGGACCGTGCCGCGGCTGACTTTGAGATCCTGACAAAGCTGTACTTCGCTCGGCGCCAGGTCACCGGACTTCAAAGCTTCGTGAGCAATTCGATCCAGCACGTGGCGCGTCACCTGCGACGACAGCGTGTCTCTCTTCAAACCGAGCGGCGTGACCGGGGTAGTCATGGGCAATGGATCTCGCGGCGCCAGACGGCATTTGCACGCTAGCTTAGCGTTTAGATATCTGACTATCAATCTGTCCTACAGTATGAGTTAAGAGCATGATCGATCTGAAGCTCAGTAAGTCTTTGATTAAAAAGAGATGTGCTTTGAGTACTGAATGCCGAAAGCGCCCTGGAACGACGGTGCTAGCGCAATTTTGGAGGCGTTCCGGCCAATGAAGCTGCCAGGCCACAAGCCGATGAGTCAGCCGGATGCCTACCGATGAATGATTAGCCGCTGCTGGCATCCGCACCCGAATAATTGACAATCATTCCTTCAGATTCTGCAAACGCGACGAAGCTAATTTCCATTTCTTGCGCAGGACGCTGGCCCGCCTGAAAGGGTCCTCACCATGAGTGGGATAATCAAGAGGAACGGCATACGAACCCCGCCACTGGCGGGGTTCGCCTTTTCAAGGCAGCAGTTTTGGCTTTTCCCCGGCCAATATCTTAGAGACGAGGTTTCGGAAGGTGATTTTCTTCGCCCATCGTCCTGCCGGTGAGCGGTCGCGTTGGCCAACATAGGCACTCTGCCCATCGCTGTAGAACCAGTCCGCTCAACGGCGCCGCGCCAGCGATCCGTCGCCAGGATCGTCGCGGAGACTCGGCCATCGAGCCCGAATGGTAACAGACGGGCGAGGAACGGCGAGGCGAAGAGTCTCTTTTACACGCTCCGCTTCCTCCAGCGGGCTTCTCCCGAAAAACCGCTTGAACTCCCGGCTGAACTGCGACGGACTCTCATATCCTACTTTCGTCGCAGCCGTGTTTGCATTCATGCCATCGTGCGCCATGAGCAGCCGGGCTTTATGTAACCGGATACTCTTCAAGTATTGGAGCGGAGACACCGAGGTCACGGATTTGAATTTGTGGTGGAACGTGGTGAGACTCATGTTGGCTTCGTGTGCCATCGTTTCTACGTCGAATGCCTGCGGATACTCGGCATGGATCCGCCGCAGGACCCTGGAGATCTGGCCAAACTGACTGTGCCGAGCGGCGAGCCCTCGCAATGCTCCGCCACGCTCGCCGCAGAGTACCCGGTAGATGATTTCACGAACGACAGAGGGCCCAAGGACGCGGCCATCGAGCGGCGATTGCAGACACTCCAGGAGTCGAATCACCGAAGCTCGTAATTCTTGCGTGAGTGGCGCTGAATACATTGCCCGCGGCATCTCGGCGCTGACGGGCATCCCTTCGTCCATTTCCACCAGCAGCTCGGCCAAAGCGGTAGGATTTACCTGCAACGTGACGGCCAGGAGAGGTTTTTTCGGCGCAGCGATGACCTCGCATTCGAGTGGCAAGGGCACGGAGAGCACCAGGTAATTACGGGCATCGTAGGTGTAGACGTCCTCGCCCAGATAACCGATCTTGCGCCCCTGCCCCACGAAAATGATGCTCGGCTCGTAGACATAAGGCTCACGGGCTTGGGGTTTCGAATGGCGGACCAGGTGCACTCCGTTCATGGCGGAGGGCTGCGTGCCTTCCTGGACGGCCAGATTGTTGAGTAAATCGGCCAGCACATCGCTCGTTCGTACCGGCATGTTCGCTGCTCTGCAAAGATTGCTCCGCCAATCATACCTCACGCGCTGCGCTATTCATGCGAGGAGTGGCAGGAATAGGCAAGAAATCGGCACGATTGGACCTTGCTCCTGCCGACAGCTTCAGGCTTAACTCGCGGTGAAGCTCTTCGGCAGCGCGGAGTCAGATCCGAGGCGTCATATCGCCGGCATTTCTTCCTATCTTCCTATGAATAATCGATCGCTTCATTTGACTAGCTTCATCGTTGTTGGGCTTGCGGTCTCGTCGGTTGCTACGTCGACAGGGACGACGGATCCAATGTCTGCGAAGCTCTGCCCGGGGGATAACGGCGGCATCACGTTATCTCCCGGCTTCTGTGCCACCGTGTTCGCAGACCATATCGGCCATGCGCGACAGCTGGTGGTGGCGCCCAACGGGGTGGTCTACGTCAACACTTGGAGCGGGGTTTATTACAACAACGATACTCCGCCCGCCGGCGGCTTTTTGGTGGCTTTGCAGGATACGAACGGCGACGGCCGTGCGGATGTCATTAAACGTTTCGGTGATGGCGTGCCACAGGGTTCTGCGGGCGGCACGGGCATCAGGCTATATCACGGCGCGCTCTACGCCGAGCAAAACGACCGGATCATCCGCTACACGCTGTTGCCCAAGGACGCGGTTCCCCAAGGCACGCCCGACACGATCCTAGCGGGTATGCCCACGACACTCGACCACCCCATGCACCCCTTCATCATCGACGAGCAAGGCAATCTCTTTGTCAGCATGGGCTCGATGACGAACACCTGTGAGCTCAAAAACCGGATGCCTCATTCACCGGGACACCAACCGTGTACCGAGCTCGAAACGCGCGCTGGCATTTGGCGTTACGACGCCAACAGGACGGGGCAACGGTTTTCACCCGCCGAGCGCTACGCCACCGGCATCCGTAACGGCGAGGGTATGTCTTTCGATGCGGCGGGGCGCCTGTACGTCACCCAGCACGGTCGCGATCAGCTCTACGAGAGCTGGCCCGACCTTTATCGCCCCGAACAGGGGCGGGAACTGCCCGCTGAGGAGATCGTGCAGTTGGAATCCGGGGCGGACTATGGTTGGCCTTACTGCTATTTCGACGGCTTTCAACACAAGCTGGTACTCGCGCCTGAATACGGCGGCGACGGTGGCAAGACGGTCGGACTGTGCGCGCAAAAGCGAGCGCCCGTCGCCTTCTTCCCCGCGCATTGGGCGCCGAATGCGCTTTTGATTTATACGGGCACGCATTTCCCGCAGCCCTATCGTGGCGGCGCCTTCGTGGCCTTTCACGGCTCCTGGAACCGTGCACCTGGGCCCCAGGGTGGTTATAACATCGTCTACCAGCCCATGAGCGATGGCAAACCCTCCGGCGACTATGTTGTGTTCGCGGACGGTTTTGCCGCAGCTGAGAAAGCACCAGGCCGCGCAGCGCACCGACCATCCGGGCTTGCAATGGGGCCGGACGGTGCGCTCTATATCTCAGAGGATGTCAACGGCCGCATTTGGCGCGTCACCTACAACGGTGGGGCGGTCACACAAATTACGTCCGCGCCTTCCCCCAAAGCCGCAGTCACAGCGACCGATACCCATCGAGCGTTGCCGACTCCTCCCGGCTCGGCAGCGAAGCAGGTCGCATTGGGCGGACGTATCTTTCATGGCGAGGTGGCTGGCGGTAATTGCTTTGGCTGCCATGGTTCGGACGGCCAAGGCAGCTCCGTCGGTGCGGATCTCACGAGGGGACAATGGCTCTGGAGCGACGGGAGCCTCAAGGCCATTAAGGCAACGATCGAGAATGGCGTTCCCGTACCCAAGAAATCCCTCGGTGTCATGCCTCCAAAGGGCGGGGCACATCTAACGGAATCTGAACTTGATGCCGTCGCCGCCTACGTCTGGGCCATCGGGCACGAGGGAAGTTCCTCCACCACTCAGATCGTGATCCCGGGGGAGAAGATCTATCCCGAAAGCCTCACCTCGCTCCCAGACGGTACGATCCTCATCGGCAGCATTGGCGCCCGCACGATCTATCGCGTGAAGCCCGGCGCGGCCGTTGCCGAGCCATGGATCGGGCCTGAGGTGGTCGGCACGCAGGGGATATTCGGAGTGTTAGCCGATCCGAAGTCAGGCACGTTGTGGGCCTGCGCGAGCACTCTGCCAGGCAAGAACGGCCTCTCGCCCCAGTCCGGCGTGTTGCAGGCCTTCGATCTCAAGACCGGGACCCGTAAAGCGCGCTACGTCCTCCCCACGCGAGGCTCCTTCTGCAACGACATCGCCGTGGCACCGGATGGTACCGCATACATCAGCGATACCACCAACATGGAGATCCTGCGGCTTCGGCCCGACGCAAGCGCCCTTGAAGTGTGGGCCGGAGACGGCGCATTCGGCCCCACGGGCGGCATTCTCGATGGCATTTCCGTGGTGGGCGCTCGCGTCCTCGTCAACACCCTCCAAACCGGCAAGCTCTTCAGCGTACCCATCCGGCCTGACGGCAAAGCTGGCAAAGTCACGGAAATCAAACTCGATCGTCCCATCGACCGCCCCGACGGTATGAGAGCCTTTGGGCGCAGGAGCGTACTTCTGGTGGAAAGCGGCTCTGTTGGTAGGCTCTCGCGCATCATCGTCGACGGCAACCGCGGCCGCGTAACCCCCCTCAAAGAAGGCTATCCGGACGGGCCGGTTTCCGTAACAGTGGTGGGGACGAACGCCTATGTGCTCGAGGGCCAGCTCGCGATCCTGTTTGGCACGCGCCCTCCCGACAACCCGCCCAGGCCCTTCAAAGCCACCGCGGTGCCAGTCGGTAGACCCTGACCCTGATTCGGCCGATGAGAGCGAGCGTTCACGCGAAGTCCGCCGTTGCCGGCCCGCTCGCTATGGAGAGGCCCGCAAAGGGACTCTCTCCGCGGGTGGTCTGGCTGATGGCGCTCGCGGTTTTCATCAACTACGTGGATCGGGGCACGCTCGCCACCGCCGCCCCCTTGATTCAGGACGAGCTCAAGTTGTCGAGCACCCAGATGGGGATACTCCTATCGGCGTTTTTCTGGTCATACACGCCCCTGCAACTGCCGGCCGGATGGATAGCACAACGGATGGACATCAGATATGTCTACGCGGCAGGCCTTGCCATCTGGTCGCTCGCCACTGCCTCGACCGCAGTGGTGAGCGGTTTCATCGCGTTGCTCTTCTTGCGAGCCTGGGTCGGTGTGGGAGAAAGCGTCGCCTTGCCTTGTAACTCGCAACTTCTGGCCACGGGTTCACCCGAACATGAGCGCGGAAAGGCTAACGGCTGGGTGAGCGTGGGTTTCGGCCTCGGACCTGCCTTTGGCACGCTGTTCGGCGGTTTATTGATGGCGCATTACGGCTGGCGACTAGCATTTCTTGCCTTCGGCCTCGCATCGCTCGGGTGGCTGTGGCCCTGGCTCAGCGCGACGCGCAGCACTGTCATCAAGGGCCGCGCGGATACACATTCAATCTCCTACCTCATGATCTTGCGCCAACGCGCGGCCTGGGGCGCAAGCCTCGGCCATTTTTGCAGTAACTTCGGGATTTACTTCGTGCTCACCTGGTTACCCCTTTATCTGGTGAAGGCCCATGGCTTTTCAGTGCAGCGGATGGCGATCATCGGGGCGGCAGTCTATGGAGTCTATGCCGCGAGTGGCGTCCTACTCGGATGGATGTCGGACCGTTTGATTCTGGCTGGCAAGTCCGTCAACCGCGTACGTAAGAGCATCATCGTATCCGGGATGCTGGGCTCTGCGATGTGTCTGTTTCTTTGCTCGAACGCCTCCGCACTGCCTTCCGTGATGCTCTTGGCGGCCGCGGCGGCTTTTTTCGGCTGTGTCAGCCCTCAACAATTCGCCATCGCCCAAACTCTGGCGGGACCCAGGGCCGCGGGCCAATGGATGGGCCTCGAAAATACCATCGGAAATTTCGCAGGGATTCTCGCGCCTTTTCTTACCGGCATCGTGTTGGACCGTACCGGGCAATACTTTTGGGCCTTTAGCATCGTCGGGGCCGTATTGTTACTCGGAGCCCTCGCCTGGGGAGTGATCATCGAGCGGGTCGAGCCCGTTCGCTGGCCACGACTTGCCCACGAATGACATCTGTGAGCACTGCCGGCATCGACACGATGGCATGGAGAGGTCCGAGAACGCTGCGGGACTGCCACAGTATTCTGGATCTGCGAGCCCTGGCGCGTCGGCGCTTACCGAGCCCGATTTTCCATCATCTGGACGGTGGTGCTGAAACCGAAACGACGGCGCGGCGCAACACCTTGGCATTCGATGAGGTGAAGCTCGTGCCACGTTGCCTCATCGATGTGGCGGCCGTGAAGACGGCGACGAGCGTCCTAGGCCAGAAGATCGATTGGCCAGTCATTTGCGCGCCCACCGGAGCCACGCGCTTTTTTCATCCTGAAGGGGAGCCTCTCGTGGTACGCGCGGCCGCCCGCGCCGGCACTCTCTATAGCCTCTCTACCGTGTCCACCTGTAGTCTCGAAGAGGCTGCGGCGGCCAGTTCGGGCCCCAAGCTCTTTCAGCTTTACATCTTCAAGAATCGGGACCTAACACGGGAGCTGATCGAGCGCTGCAAACGCGCCGGCTACGGGGCGCTCTGCCTGACCGTCGATACGCCCGTCACGGCCAAACGTGAGCGGGATTTACGCACCGGGTGGGGGTATCCCATTCGGCTGACGCTTCCGAGTCTCTTGAGCTTTGTTTGTCACCTGCCGTGGCTCCTCGGGCAGCTGCGTCACGGGC
>Ga0206967_1051_pt1 | contig 26178 bp, 24 predicted proteins | sample Alteio_BWOrgHeat_24_FD_153259 | JGI IMG/M metagenome (GOLD analysis project Ga0206967, IMG submission 153259) | Enriched cells from forest soil in Barre Woods Harvard Forest LTER site, Petersham, Massachusetts, United States -... | ecosystem: Environmental > Terrestrial > Soil > Temperate forest >...
TTATGAATTGTTAAAAGCAAGAGCTATAACACATGGCGTTTCTATGGAAGAAGAAGCAAGACAAATCCTCTCTCAAGCGGTTACTTTACCTGGGAAATTGAGCAGTGTTTTTCAGCAATACTTTGGCACTAACCTGTTGATTCTAAATAATTAAAACCTCGAACTGGGGTTTTGTAAGGCTGTCATGCCAGCCGCGAGCGTAGCCGTAGGGTGGACGCGTTCTTTGCGTCGTAATCCACCACATCATATTGGTGGATTACGGTAAAAAGCACCTAATCCACCCTACATACCAGCTAAAAGCATGCTGGCATGACACTTTTTTAGCTTTTTTAGCTTGATCTTCGATGGTAAAGTTAGTACAATGCTTGACCATTACTAAATAAATCAATTCGCGAGTGGATTATGCAAAGTGCAGCAGTGCCAGCAGCAATACCAGGACCAGAACAAAAAAATCCTGAAGATGCAAAACCTTCTATACAAAGATTAAGATCAGAAGCCATTGCTTTACTTCAACAACAACCATTTAGTAACGACGCTAAACAACACATTGCTACATTAGCTGCAGCGCTTCATAAAGATAATGAAAGAACGCTTATTGATGCTGAACGTACAAGATTAAAAACATTGTTCACTCGGTGGGAAGACGACAATGCAAATCAAACGTATGAGGAACTCCTAAAAAAGAAAACCGAGCTCTACTTTATCTTAATGATGCTTGCAAAATATTGGCCGTTAAATGAATGTTCTATTACACACGAAACACCAGACGAAAAAAATGCGATTGTTATTTCTACTGGAAAACAACATGATATCGCTTCAATCTATGCATGCTCTACTACAGGAAAAGATGACCATAACGTACCGCTTACATCATGGGATTTTATGTACATTCGATCTGAAGCAAGCCGCAGGCAAATAGTTGCAGATGATAATACAAGACGTCTGCACTATGCTATGGAAGCAAGACGAATTGGTGGAGTAATAGGTGGATTGGGAGGATTGATATCTTCTGGTTTTTTATTCCTTCCTATGATTCTTAGTAAGATAGGTGTTGTCACATTCAACACCATGCTAGTAGGAATGGCATTATTTTCTAGCGTATCTGTGTTTCCTATTGTCGCAGGAATGACGTGTGGCGCAGGATTAGGATTACTGATCTACTCTATTTATCGTCATTACTCTACTCCTTCTGTAATTCAACATCCTCAACCTGATTTTGCCAACAAAATAAATACCCTTTTTGCTAAGGTAGAAGAAAATGCTAAAGTTAATAAACCCGAGTTAGAGAAAAGACTTACATCTACTGCTGCATCAATTCAACAATTACAAACTGTGGCACCTGTAGCTGACGCAAAAAGTACCGTAAGTGATGAGAAAAATGTTTCCGCACAGGCAGAAACCGCACAACAACGAAGAAAAAAACATCTGGCGGCAGTCGAGCGTCGGTTGCTGCCTGTACGTGAACAGTCTGCGCCTGCAGCAGAACCTGCCCCTGCAGCAGATCGTTTTGTTACAGCAACACTTTCGCGTTAATAAAATGTTAAGCTTTATCATGTATAGTGAGTATTACATGAACCCACGAGAGAGAGGAATACTATGAGTGCAAGTCGCAAACCTGAAATGAGTTTAAGCCGTCGTGCTAAAATTACGACTGCTATTATTTTATCAAAATTAACAACAGTTATTGCTGATTCAACATCCTTTACAAGATCTTATGGATTAACCGATCCTACAGGAAGAACTTACTCAGCAAGCGTAACAGATCTTGATTATCAAGAGGGAGAAGAGGACTGTGATGCGTGTCTTGGAAATTATAATATACATAAGCTACTTGATGCTGGTTTCTCGATTAGCAAAAAAATAGCAACATCACCTGACCATAAAGATATAGTGTCATGCCCAACTTCTGGCAATTTTCTTAATATTTCTGTTTCTCAGAATTCGAACGAAGCATTTAATCAGTATGGAAAACTATTAGAAGATATGTTCACTCCATTCTGTGCATCTTCTTCATTTCGAGTTGACGCTAATCCAATTATGGCCATTATCATACTTCTATTGGTTGCGGCAATGCTTTATGTAGTTGGAAAAATGATTTGTGGGGAAAGAGCTAGCTATAGTGAAGAACAAAATCCTCTTTTAGGGAATAACGCAAATATAAATATTGTTGTTAATGGCGATGGAGCAGAGAATAATGCATCGCCTGAAAACAACCGTCGTAACCCGTAGGGTGGACGCGAAACGTCATCGCGAGGCCGCGTAAGCGGCCGTGGCTGTCATTGCGAGCTGACGCGAAGCGTCATCGCGAGGCCGCGCAAGCGGCCGTGGCGATCCATAATATAAACATGGATTGCTTCGTCGTTTCACTCCTCGCAATGACGAATCTCTTTTAACGTGGCACAACATCAGAAAGGAAGCGATGAATTAAGCCGGGGATTTCGGGGAATTTTTCGACCCAATGAGGAAAATTTTCGCGTAAGCGGCGTAAAAAAGATTTTACTCCTATTTGTTCTTTTAACCATTTTTCTAAGAAAGGTCTTGCAGTTGCCCATAAATCAAGATCAGGATAAATTTGTCTGCTAATCCCTTCGACATTTAATAAAGTTTTTTGTAATAAAATAAGTTGCGGTTGAATATTAATTTGAAAACGGCGAGCGACTTGAAATAAACGCAATAATAATTGTCCGAAAGAAATATCTTTTAAGGGTTTTTCAAACATAGGTTCGCATACTGCGCGAATCGCTCCTTCAAATTGATCAATGCGCGTATCTGCGGGTAACCAACCTGAAGCGACATGTAATTCAGCAACACGTCTATAATCACGTTTAAAAAACGCCAACATATTTTCCGCAAGATAACGTTGGTCTTTGGTGCTAAGAGAACCCATAATACCAAAATCTACGGCAATATATTTTGGACATTGTGGATTCTCTTTTGCTACAAAAAGATTCCCTGGATGCATATCGGCATGAAAAAAACTATCGCGAAAAACTTGCGTGAAAAAAACTTCTATGCCATGTTCTGCTAATTTTTTCATATCAAACCCTGCATCTTTTAATGCATTGATTTGATAAATGGGAATACCATGAATACGTTCTAATACCAGCACATTTGAACGACAATAATCCCAATAAATTTCAGGAATATATAATAAAGGAGAACCACTAAAATTACGGCGCAATTGTGAAGCATTCGCTGCTTCACGTAATAAATCTAATTCATCCTGCAACGTACGGCTAATTTCATTGACTATATCTTTGGGTTTAAAACATTTAAAACGCTTAAAACATTGCGCTAAACGTGCTAATACTTTTAATAAATCTAGATCTTGTTCGACTTTTTCATGTATACGCGGGCGTAATATTTTTACAACCACAGAACGTCCATCCAGTAATGTAGCAGCGTGCACTTGAGCAATAGAGGCAGAAGCCATTGCTTTGATATCAAACTCAGAAAACACTTGGTTAATTTTCTTTTTTAATGCAGCTTCTACCATTTGCTGTGATTTTTCACCTGGAAAAGGCGGCACTTGATCTTGCAATTTGGCTAGCTCATCTGCAATATCTTCTGGTAATAAATCGCGGCGCGTTGAGAGAATTTGCCCTGCTTTCACAAAGATGGGGCCTAGGTTTTCAATGGCTAAGCGCATGCGTACTGCGCGAGGCACATTTATTTTTATCGAAAAACGTATTAAAATAAAATGAATTTGAATAAATCGAAAAAAGCGATAAATCATTTTCATGAAATTCCTCGTATTTTTTCTATCCTTGCTGTTAATCTATCTACATCCATACGCAATACATCAATTTCTTCAAAAAAATCTTTCAATTCTTCTGACGGAGGAGTCAAGCTAATTTCTTCATGCAAATATTCATTCATATTTTGCCATAAACTTTCACTCGTATTTTTTCTCCAGCGATTAAATTTTTGAAAGACTTTACCTACGTGATAAGCAGGCACATCCCCTATCCATTTTGATAAACGTTCTTCCCAATCAATATTGAATTCATCAAACCTATCAACCATTTGCTGGGCTAATTCCAAGTTTCCTTCTAACACAATATCATTGATAAAAAATGATTTTCGATTTTCTCGTGTCATTGCCATACGCAATAAACTCAGTGGTGTACCTTTCATAACAACATCCGGCGTGATGGAATCATTTGATTTTATTTGTATGCCATCCGCTGAAAAATAAATAGGTATCACGATACCTGTGCCGATGACCTCTATTTTTAGCAGTTTATTTTGTATCATTAATATTTAAACCCTTTATGTAATGCTACAATACCACCCGATAGATTATGATACTCCACATCATCAAATTCACTCTCTAACATCATTTTTTTTAAGGTTTCTTGATCGGGATGCATGCGGATAGATTCTACTAAATATTGATAACTTTGTTCATCGTTACAAATCCATGCGCCTAATTTGGGAATGATGTTAAAAGAATACGTATCGTATAGCGACTTCAATAATGGCAATATAGGTTTAGAAAATTCTAATACTAATAATCTACCGCCTGGTTTTAACACACGGTAAATAGAGCGTAGCGCTTGTTCTTTATGGGTCACATTACGTAAACCAAATGCCATGGTGACACAATCAAAATAATGATTCGGAAAAGGTAAGTGTTCTGCATCGGCTTGCACAAAACTAATTTCGTTGACAATGCCACGATTAAGTAATCGTTCTCGTCCTTGACGCAGCATACTTTCATTGATATCTGCCAACACCACTTTGCCATCAGGCTGCACGCGTTTTGCTAATGCATAAGCTAAATCGCCTGTACCCCCTGCTAAATCCAGCACGCACTGCCCTCGTCGTACACCACTCGCTGAAAGGGCGAAGCGTTTCCATAATCTGTGCATACCCAAGGACATCAGGTCATTCATTAAATCGTATTTATTGGCAACGGAATGAAATACCTCCGCCACGCGCGATTTCTTTTCGTGGACGGGTATTTGCTGATAGCCAAAATGGGTATTATCTTCTTTATTCATAAGCTTGAGATGGCGAATTATTCAGAAAAAATAGATTATACTTTAATATAGGTATGAACTATATAGGCATTTATTATGTTTTTATCACTATTAAAACAGTATCGGACCTTACTCTTAGTGGGTATTCTTACCCTGTGCTATCAACCTGTATTTGCTGATAATCCCCCTAGCCCTTCTACAAAAGCACCCGATCAAGTTCCTATTGTCGCTCAAGTGGTTTGGGTAAAAGGGGAGGTAAAAGCAATATTGCCCAATAAAAATACACGTCTATTGAAACGCCGTGATTACGTTTACGAACACGATACCTTAGTCACCACTACAACCGGCAGCGGAGAAATTGCTTTTACTGATAGTACATTATTAACGATTAAAAATGATACCACACTTAAAATCGATGCTTATAAATATAATCAAGGCAAAGATCCAAAAGATGAAAATTATAGTGTAGGGTTAGTCAAAGGAGGATTTCGTACGATTACGGGTGTTATCGCTAAGAGTAATCCCGCTCATTATAAAGTGAATACCCCTGTTGCAACAATTGGTGTGAGAGGGACACAATTTAATGTATGTTATGGCTGTCTTCCTTCTCATGCAAATCAATTAATCGTACAAATTGATCGTGGCGTAGTGAGCACGACTAATCAAACGGGTACTTCTGTCATTACTCCAGGCCAACAATCTGTTGCTGTTTTCAATTCACAGAAAGAAAAAGCTATTTTATCTAATCAAGTCCCTACTCAATATCAAATTTTACTTAAAAATATACCTCATGTTGTTACCGCACCTCCTCCTGCTCCAGCGATGACTTCACCTCCTGTAGGAGCTCCCCCCTCTGCTACACAAAATAATACTAACGCAGGCGCAGCAGCAGGTGCTGCTGGTGGAACAGGGGGCGGCGGAACGAGTGGGGGCACTAGCGGCGGAAGCAGTACTAGTACTGGAGGTAGCAGTACAAGCAGCGGCGGTGCTAGCACAAGTTCAGCCGGAAGTAGCAGTGGTACTACAGTGGGCGGAAGTACTAGCACAAGTGGTAGCAGCACAACTGGAACAAGCACCGGGACTGGAATAGGCACCGGTGGTTCGACAGGTTCTAAGACTATCAATAGTTTTTGTATAAATTAATATAATCAAAAAATTATAGTTGTGTAATGTTAACATATTTGTTAACATCCTCACTAATGATAAATAAGTGAAAAGTCATGGTATATAAACCAATCAAAAACGCACATAATAAATTGCGTAAAAAAATATTATCTGACCCAAAAGTCCGTGCTGTATATGATGCAACTAAATTACAAATCGAACTTTCTATGAAATTAAAATCAGCAAGAATGAAGCGCAATATGACACAAAACGATGTAGCAGAAGTCATGCATACTAAAAAACCAGTTATATCGCGACTAGAATCAGCTGGAAATGACGTTAAACATTTCCCTTCTTTACTAACGCTTGCAAAATTTGCTTCAGCGATTGGATATGAACTTAAATTAGGATTAGTACCTATTAGACAGAAGATGCTCGGAGCAAATAGATCTGTTTCTAAAAAATAAAGTTTCAATCTTTCATTAGCTTAATGAAATTAAGCTAATAATCTTATAAGTTATTGCCCTATATTTATTCATTTAATTCAAGGGCATTTGCTAAAATTTATTTATGTTAAAATGTTTGATTAGGATATTTTATTATGAATGACGATGATCCTATTTATTGCCATCAAAATATTCCTTTATTTGAATCGCTATATGGAAAAAATCTAATTTCATTAGGAGAATATGATTCAGTAGAAGATATGTTTTTTGATATTAACTTAATTAACTTAAAAGCGTTAGATATAGGATTTGGTTTGGGTGGAATCGCATTTTATCTAGCGAAAAAATATGATATGAATATTTCAGGCGTCGAACTTAATTCCTGGATGGCTGATTATGCAAGTAAAAATGCTCCTCATGATACAAAATACCCATTAAAATTTTCTACCTATAATCATGATGGATCGATTCCTTACGAAACAGAATCGTTTGATTTAGTGTATAGTAAAGGTGTCTTGAATCATGTGACCGAAAAACAATCATTATTCCAAGAAGTTTATCGCGTGCTTAAGTTAGATGGGTTATTTATCATTATGGATTGGGTTTTCCCAGAAATAGGTGTTGACACAACAAGACCTCTTGTAAGAGAAACAGAAGAATCTTATCGAAAATTTTTAAAAAAATCCGGATTTCAAAATATAACTTTTCGAAATAATAGTCATACTTATTCTCGTTTTGTAGAAAATTTTATTAAAAATTTATCTACTCAACAGAAATTTATTGAAGAAAAATACAATAAAGAATTTTTTGATATTGTATGGAAGCAACACCAAGACTTGTTGCAAAATGTTTTAAGTCAGAAACAGTTTGCTATGAGGATAATAGCACACAAATAATTGATATTAGAATTGTATTAATCATAAGATTAAAGAGATGATTATATGTCATATAAGACGATTACAGGAACGATTTTTTGCGGTGTGTTATCTATTTATATGCAATATGGTTTTGCAGGGAGCAGTGATATTCGTTCAGAATTAATTGTTGCCATGAAAGCTTACCATATTCCTGTTGTAGGATATGCCATTATTGATCATTATAAAATAATCTCTTTTAATACCTTATCCATTGATGAAAAAATTAAGGTATCAAGTCATTCATTGTTTCAAGCAGCCTCTATTAGTAAAAGTGTGAGCGCTTATGGGGCACTTAAGCTAGTATCACAAGGAAAATTGAGATTGGATACATCTATCAATAATCAACTAATCTCATGGAAAATTCCAGTCAATGATTACAATAAAACCAATCCTGTTACCTTGAGACAACTACTTAATATGACATCTGGGTTGTCTGTTTCTGGATTTCCCGGATACCGTCAGGGAGAAAAACTTCCAACCTTAAAAGAAGTATTAAATGGTCAACCACCTTCGAATACCCCTCCTATTACTGTGTTTTATCAACCAGGATCAAAGTATTTTTATTCAGGAGGCGCATTTGAAGTATTAGAGCAATTAATAGAAGATGTAACTAAACAGCCTTTTAACCAATGGATGAATACAGAAATTCTAAATCCATTAAGTATGAAAGATAGCACCTATCAATACCCACTATGTGAAAACCTAAAATCTCTGGCTATTCCTGGGTTTTTATTAGACGGCAAAAAAATTCAAGGAGGCTGGAACAACTATTCCATTGCTGGAGCAGGAGGCTTGTGGAGCACACCGACTGATGTGGCAAAATTTTTTATTAACGTTTCACAGGCTTATCTTGGAAGGAATAATACATTAATTACTCAATTTGTTGCAAAAGAAATGTTAACTCGTCAAAAAAATACAGATTATGGTTTAGGATTTGTTATCAATGGAAAGCATCAGACATTAAATTTTAGAAAAGCAGGCCATAATCTAGGATATCACAACGAAATAATCATGTTCCCTAATCTTGGAAAAGGGGCAGTTATCATGACGAATTCTGAAAATGGGGAATATATTATTAATTATATTATTGCTATTATTGCTCAAAAATATCATTGGCCTTGTTATTTTCCATTTTTTGATGAGCTGATCATGATTCCTCAAAAATCTTGCTAAATTGAATTTTCCTTTATATTTCATATTGCATTATTAATCAAAATTCCAATGAGCAGTATCGCCTATTATTTTTAATTCTGAATTTCCAATGATTTCGCTATGCATATCAATTTTTTGATTTAATGAAAAAACAATATTAATTAATTTTGACAAACTAGAATCAACTAGATGGATCGTTATTTTCATTTGATCGGACGTGATAAATTTATATTGATTTTGAGATTGGCAAACTTCAAAATTTAATAAACTAATTTCTTTTAAAAATCGCTCTCCCTCAAGATGATTGAACTTTATCGTTATTTCTTTGATGTCTTTAAGTAGTTTATTTTCATAATTCGGCTTATTGTATTGTAAACGGCTAACGCCCATATCGTTTGATAAAATAAGATTATCTCGATATTGCAAATACTCTGCATGATAAGACATAATCCAATTACTCCACCTAAATGGAGGTGGGTGAATGACTTCTAACTTAGAAAACCATGGAATAGATTGATTATTATCAAAAGTTCTTGGATAAGTTTGAAGTTTAGTTTTTTCTAAAAAATTTGTTTGATATTTTTTATATAAAATGTCGAGATCTGATACTCTATCTACACTAAAAGCAATAGCAGAGTGTCCCAAGCTTAATGAATTAAGATTATCAAGTTGATCGATAGAAAAGAATTCCATATATGTATTTTTTCCATAGAGGTAACAGCCTGTCCAAGATTGATTAGGATTAGCATGAACAGTAATTTCTTGAAATCCAGAAAATACTGCCTTTAAAAAAGAAGAGGATAGAATGGCTTGATAAGTCATTCTATCCAAAGTTGTGTAAATATGATTCAAATAAACAGGAAATATAGTCAAAATTAAAATTGCCCGAGCTTCTGTGTAGCTGTAGTTGTAGGAACGACCGAATGAAGAATTGAAACAACAGACATCATTGGCATTTTGGATGTCAGAAATTTATGCATTTCTTTATGCTTTGGCCTAACATCTGAGAAAAATATTCTTAAAGGGATCATTGATAATGATTCCATTTGCCATTAAAATTATCTAGCATTAAATAGTAATTAAGCTAAAAAGTCAATATGGATAATTTAATGAATACTTTTAATTTTATTGAACCAGACGAAATATTATCTGTCACCATTCGTGGAAAAAAATATCCTGTTAAGAAATCAGGACAAGGCATTCCTTGTCTTTTTATTTGCTTGGGCACACCTTCTTTTCGGACAATTTCAAAAAATTTTTCAAAGCACTTTACAATATATTCAAGCGATGTCTACTGGATTAATGAAAATTGCCTGGAGAACCCAGAATCAGTAACGATAGACACTATTATTGATGACATTAAATTACTTGCAGATGCGCTTAATCTTAAAAAATATATTCTATTTGGACATTCAGCCTATGGAATTATTGCACTTGAGTTTGCAAAAAAATATCCGGATGCTGCGGCTGGCATTTTAATGATTGGAACTCCTATCAACTCCAATGCTAATGTCGCTGAAATCAATAATAAAATTTTTGAGAATACAGCAGATCAAAATCGTAAAGAAATTGATAAAGAACGACGCGAACATTTTAAAAAAGAAGATTTAATTGGTTTAAGCCAAGAAGAGAGCTGGATTAAAGCGTATATTTATCGTGATGCACCGCGTTATTGGCATATACCCACATTTGATTGTTCAAAACTATGGGAAGGAATTCATGTCGATAAATTGTTAACTCATTTATTTGAAAAAGTATTACCTAAAATAAATGTGTTAGAAGGGTTAAATAAGATTAAAATACCAGTTTTTCTTGCAGCTGGCATAAGTGATTTTGATTGTTGCCCATGGATGTGGAAAGATATTCCCCATCTTCCTCAAAATTTTATAATTAGTATTTTTGATAAAAGCGGTCATTGGCCTCACTATGAGCAAGTTGATTTATTTGATCAACGTGTAATAGAGTGGACATCGACGATTTGTTAATCAATGACTAAGGATCCTTGTCATTGCGAGGAGCGGAACGACGAAGCAATGTTGTTTTATATGGATCGCCACGGCCGCTTACGCGGCCTCGCGATGACGAGTAGATCCTTCGGCATAAAAAACGTAATAACTCAGGCAGGGTAATAAAATTACCTCAAAAACTGAGTTGCGAGGCTAGGTTGTGCTAACGCCTCCGAAAAAGCGAGGTGCGTCGTCCCCTCACTTGAGAAGCTGTCATGCCAGCCGCGAGCGTAGCTCGCGAGGTGGCATCCAGGGATTATTCCGCTGGATGCCAGCTAAAAGCATGCTGGCATGACATCTTTCTGGATACCGCGCCTTCACGCGGTACGACAGCCCGCAAATCAGTTTTGCTTGATATGGACTGAGCTGTTACGTAGTACCGGCAGCAGTTCGGGTGGGACAACTTCTAAAAAACAATTAATAGTTTTTGTATCAATTAAACTATGACTTATTCTCTAGTCCTCTTGCCGCAATCGATGAAACAGCTGCTGAAGAGGATCGTGGTGGTAGAGAAGAAGCAGCCATTATATTTTTCCTTTAAATTATGCAAAATTGATAGGGCCCGGATCCCGCACAATTTCTCATGAAAGATTTAAGAATTTTTTAACTACTATAGATGAGAAATTTGCGGGATGACATCATGGTTTATGCTTTGCATAAACCATGATGTCACTTACTAGCATGGGTATAAATACCATCCCAATCAGAAGGTGGGGGATTAACGAGGAATTCAGTAATTCGATTTAACATTAATGGATAAAATTTCGAGCGAGGATGTGTAGCTATTAATTGCTTAAATAATTGCTCCGCCTCTTGCCATTTTTGTTGAAAATAGAATTGTAAAGCTTGTTCACTCAATGCAATTTCTTTGCGTAATTCATTTGTTAATTCTGCTTCTCTACAAACAACTTCATAAATAGCAATGCCAACATGTTTGCCTTTGACCCTGACTTTATCTAATAAACGAAATACAAATTGTTTTTGGTGATGCTGTTGCGTAAATTCCGTCGTGATAATTTTAACGCTGTAGTATTTCGTTAAACTCTCTACACGGGATGCTAAATTAACAGCATCTCCTAATACTGTATAGTTACGTCTAAAACTGGAACCCATGTCACCCACGCTCATCACGCCGGTATTTAATCCAATTCCAATATTAATTTCAGGTAAATTACGTTTAACAAACATTTTATTCATGTTAAGCAGTGCCGCTTGCATAGCCAATGCTGCACTTAATCCATGTTCACTATGTTTTTTATCTTTTAATGGCGCACCCCAAAATGCCATGATTAAATCACCGACATATTTATCAATGGTGCCGCGATGATGAAAAATAATTTCTGTCATGGGAGTTAAAAATTCATTGAGTAATTCTTTTAATTGACTTGCGCTTAGCGGCTCAGAAATCGTTGTAAAGTCACGAATATCTGCAAATAATACTGTCATTTCTCTATCTTCACCATACAAATTAAAACTCGCCGAAGATTTTAACATTTCATCAATGTGTTTAGCGGGAACATACTGACCAAACATTTCTTTTAGTTGTTCTTTTTTACGTGTTTCAAATAAATATCCATAAACCACATTAATGATAGCCAATGCAATAGGTAACATCATAGGAATAATCAATGATAAAATTAATCCTGTTTTTTCCCATAGCCAATTATTTCCTAAAAAGATGAGCGTAGGAATGAGGACCATGAGCAAACAAATAATTCGTGGACCCACATAAGCAAAAGTCACGATTAACAATAACCCTAAAAATACTGTAGCAAAAACTTCAGCGCCAATACTCCATGCTGGTTTATAAGAAAAAGTATCTCGCAATATCCCATCTGCAATTGTTGCGTGAATTTCTACACCAGGAAATGCGCTTTGAATACCGGTTGGTTGCAAATCTCCTTCCCCTGTTGCAGATGTTCCAACAAAGACTATTTTTCCATTTAATGCATTCGTTGGAATATTATTATGTAATACATCGGTAGCAGAAAAATAGGGTAAGGTAAAACTGCCGCCACGAAAAGGAATAATCGCATCAGCATGCGCATCGGTTGGAATAATATGGTTACCCACTTGTATTCCTTCTAAGCGAACTGATGAGGCATATTGAGCTGTAATTAATTTTACATTGGCTAATAAGAATAAGCGCACAGCTTCTAATCCAAGAGAAGGGTATAAATTATCTTGATAACGAACTAATAACGGTACTTTACGAATAATGCCATCCGGATCAGGAAAAGCATTAATGAATGCAACGCTTTTGGCAGCATTTGTCAAGATAGGAATATCATTAATAAATCCTTCTGCAATAATAAATGATAAGGATTTTTCTTCAGGAGTGGTTAACACCATCAGCGGTTTAGGAAGTTCATTCACTACACTATTTCGTGGTAAAAAACTCATCCCTAATGCTGTATCAATTTGTTTTAAGCTACCCGCAAATTTACTATCGTTATCAAAATACGGAATTAACGTTTTTAAAATACTCTCAGAATATTTGATAGGAGCTGATGCGGGTTGCAGTGCCACTTCTTTTGCAAGAATTTCTGCAATATTATCTTCTTTTTCTGAAAACAACATATCAAAAGCAATGACGACGACACCTTGCTGCCGTAATTTATCAACTAATGTTGCTAACTTGGCTCGCGGCCATGGCCAACGCCCTTCTTTTGCTAAGCTTTTATCATCTACATCAATCACAGTAACGGCACTATCAATGGGTATATGTTGAGTATATAACTTAGCATGCAACTGCATATCATATGCCATACTGTCGAGACGGCTTAACCAACTTCTTACGGATTCCATAGAAGTGAGCTGCAACCAAACAGAAAACATGACTAAGATCAATCCTAAAATAATGGGAGTGCGTTTATTCATGAAGTCATCTCAAAATATACTCGATACTGGAAAAAATGATAAAAAATGTTTCTTTGTTTACAAAGTCCACAGATATCTTTAGACTATATAAATTCGTGTTAAAACACAATGAGATAAGGACTTTTCTTAACCATGCGATTTCTAAGATGCAGTATCATCATTTTTTTCTTTTTAGCATGTGTTAAGACTGCTTATGCAGTATCCGCAGCGGATGTCAGTGCTGGCATAAGAGAAGCTTTACCAGGAAGCGTTGCTCCTGCGCGGGTAAATGAAAATCTAACGCCTCCACCTGAACTTCCAACCTATGGAACGCATGTCACTACACCAAAAGAAGCAGCAGAAACTGCGCTCAATAAAGAAGCTCAGCGTATTAAATTCAAACTGACTAAAATCATACTCGAAGGCAATCGTATTTATTCTGATGCACAATTAGAAACTATTTATCGAAGTAAATTAAATACGATTATTTCCATCGCTGAATTACAAAATATCGTGCAAGAAATTTCTAATTATTATCGAAACAATGGTTACATTTTATCACGTGCTATTTTGCCAGCACAGCATGTAAAAAATGGCGTTGTGCATGTAAGGATATTAGAAGGAACGATTGATAAAGTGAGAGTCATAGGCACACCTAAAGGCGCTAAATCTTTAATATTTGCTTACGGTAAACATATTGCCGATACCAAACCTGTCAATATTGATGCCATGACATACTATTTACGTATTATTAATGAAATACCGGGTGTTTCTTCAAAAGCTGTATTAGAGCCTTCTAAAAATGTCACGGGCGCATCCGATATGGATTTAGTGACAAATACAGCAACATTTACCGGCTACCTTTCTTATGATGATTACGGTACACGTTATATGGGCCCGCAAGAAACAACGGTAGGCGGGCAATTTAACTCTATTTTCCGCGCAGGTGATGCAACTTATATTTCTTATGTCACAACAGCAAGACCTTTAGAAATGCGGTTTATTGACTTTTCTAATGATACACCTGTCGGAACGCATGGAAAACGTTTTCAAGCAGGTATTAATAATGCATTAACACGCCCAGGATTTGTATTAACACCCTTAGATCTTGCCGGCGATGCATTTTCAATTTATGGCAATTTCAAAATGCCTATGGTGCGTACCGCTACACATAATTTCACACTGAATGCAGGATATAACTATCTTGATTCAGGAATGGATTTATTTCATGCCACACCTTTACTAACCACAACTTTATATCTTGATCACATCCGTGCAGTAAATTTAACTGGCATGTTTGATTTTACCGATAGATTTTATGGTGCAAATCTCCTGAATGTGATGATTGAACAAGGATTAAATATTTTAGGCGCTTCAAACAATCCTAATTCACCTACGATTTCACGTCCTGATGGACATGGCGTTTATACACGATTCACCTTACAGTTTAATCGATTACAACAAATCAAAGGACCTTTTTCTGCGTTTCTTAATATTAAAGGCCAAGATGCTCTTGAACCTTTATTAACGTATGCACAATTTGGTTATGGCGGAAGTCAATTAGGCCGTGGCTATGATCCCGCTGAAATTATTGGAGATAAGGGGGCAGGAGGTAGTCTTGAGTTACGTATGGACTTTAATCCACACTGGAGCTTTCTATTGCAAAGTACGCAATTTTATATTTTTTATGATGCCGGTGTGATTTGGAATATTAAACATCTCGCGGTTTCACCCATAAAGCAAAGCGCCATGTCTACTGGATTTGGCATACGCTTTATCTTAAATAAATATATTTCTGGAAATATTATGATTGCTCAACCACTCACTAAGAAGGTAGCAACTAATCAAATCTTAGGTAATGGTAAGCAGCCTAGAGAATTCTTTAGTGTGGTAGCATCCTTTTTATAGAGACCACATCTATGCTACTAAAAAAAATATTTATTTTCACACCGAGTTAAATTATCAAAATGGGTATATAATTCAGAAAACATTCGATGAATGCTAGGTTGATTTTCCCAATTCCTCATAAACCGTTTTAAATCTTTCTTAAATGCTCGCTTTAAGCTAAATTGCGTCATATGTTTTTTTACGCCATCTAAATCAATCAGCCAAGGTTGCTCATTATGCACGATAATATTTGTCGTCTTTAAATCGCCGTGGCTTAATTTTAAATGTAATAAATGATTAAATAAAGAAACCACTCGTTGAGCCATTTGCAAAAATCGTGGATCTTGTTCATTAAAATCAGCGAAATATTCTCCCAAATGCATACCTTCCAGCGGTTTCATAATGAAATAAGAAGTGGCGCGTATTCCTAGAAATCTTTTCTCAATCGTAGCAATAGGTTTTGCAGTAGCCACTCCCATTAACCATAATTGATTTGCCACATGCCAAGAATGTGCGGCGCGTGTAGGACGAAAAAACCGCCGTAAAAAATGCCAAATATTTTTTATATTATAACGTTTGATAATAAATGTCTTGCCATCGATTACAACTTTAGCAACAGTGGACGATCTTCCTGCTTTTAATATGGTTGCTTGATTGGCAAAACACTGCTTAGGATGTTTTAGGATATTTAAAAAATGATTCGTTTGGTAATTTTTATCGTATATAATGTTTGACAGTATAGTTGTCACTTTTTTAAATGCGCTGCAGTTACGCCAAATTTTCTTTCGATAATCAGCAAGACGTTTTCTATTATATTGATAAATCATTTTATTTAATTGATCAATATCTTGAGGTTTCACAATCCAACCTCGTAATTTCACATAAATATCAAAAAGACGTTGCTGTAATTCTTGCGTGCCTAATCCTAATTGAGAAAAAAACAATGCCAAATGATTGAGGCTTTCTTTTTTTGGTAATGGTCCAGGGAATTTTTGTATACTACCCCCATCGATAGAATAAATTTTTTCTCCCGAAAAAACAAAATTTTTCAAATGTAAATCTTTCTGCAAAATACCCAATACATGTTGAGTCGCAAGTTCAATGATAGTGGTATCCAGAAAAGGTAATAATTCATCCGTATTATTTTTGTTTTGCCAAAGATCGTCTAAACTAATAGCATTCTTAATTCTCTCAAAAATTAATACATGGATATTACGATTTTTTACAGTAGTTTGACAATATAACTTGGGGGTTGGCACTTGCGAAGAACTTAAAATTTCACTGCCCGCCGCATCTCTTTCTGCTTGTAATTTTGCCTTTGATGAGCCATAAAATAATTTCGCGACAATATCTTGATTTTGCCATTTTCCAAACACGACTGCCCGCTTCCCAGGAATAATACGCGCTAGTTTTTCACAATAAAGGGGGGCTGCGTGGTCAGTTAATATTAACTCGCAAGGCAATACTACCGTATGATTACAAAATAATTTTTTGATATAATTTTTCACCGCATCTTCTCACTTTCTGCCAAAATACAGATTCCTTAGTTAGGATAACACGTAATGGTTGTTGTCGGTAATATTTGATAAAACGTAACAAATCCCTACGAGTCAATCCAATATCTTTACTTGAAAAGTATAATCCTGCTAAATCTTTTATTTTCCAGCGTTTTGGTACTGATTTACGAATTTGCGCTCTATGCAAATCAATTAAATATAATTTCTGAACTTTTTTATCTAATAAAAAATGACAAATATAAAAATCCCTATGGTTTATGCCTTGCTGATGCATAATACGGGCAATATTTGCAACCTTATTAATAATAGATTTTTTTTCTTTAAATAAAGGAGGTGATGTTTTCCAATTGCGGCAATAATCTTCTAAACTACTATGTTGCGGCAATTCATGTGTAATTAAAAATGACTGCCGCTTTGCTGGATTGATACCACGACATCCATATCCTGCCATTTTTGGCACGGGAATATTGGCTTCTTGCAATCGTTGCAACGCTTGTTTTTCATTGCTTGCACTGAGGATAGGATAACGCAGGCAAAATAAATTTTTAATGATTTCTCTCCAGCCTACACCAAAATGCTGTTTAATAAAATAAGATTCATTATTAATGATGATACGCTGTGTACAACGCGCTTCTATTTGACGAAATACATCACCTTGTAATTTCATACATTCATCAAATGAGTAGGGTAGTGTTGTAGAAAGTTCAAATTGCACGATACATTCCTAGTGATTCGATAATATTAACAGCATGCGTTGGCATGCTATAAATATCGTGATTTTTAGCAAAAGCTAAACCATTTTTTTGCCATAATTCTTTTTCAGAGGATAATAACATGGCTTGTAACACATGATTAAATTGTGCTTGATTAAAGGGGGATGGCATAACTTTTCCTGCATTAGCAGACGCAATATAATGCGCATAGCCGCAAACATCTGTCGTTAAAACAGGTAATCCCGAAATTAAGGCTTCTAATAATACTGTACCTGTATTTTCATTATAAGCAGGATGTAATAACAAATCTGCCGCTAATAAAAATTGTGGTACATCATGTCTTCCTCCTAAAAATTTTACGGAAAGTTTTTTTGTTAGCGCTTGAAAAGGTTTGGGATTATCCTCTCCAATCACAAAAAAATGACATCGCTGCTTCAAATCTGTGGGCAATGCAGCAATGCCTATTAAAGCGCGATCTAATCCTTTTGTTTTAAATCCAGAACCCACCATTAATAATAAAAAATCATTTTCTGATAAATGAAATTCTTTGCGTAACTCGGCACGAATAACTGCTGCATTATCAGGCGCCATACGATCTTTGCTAATACCAGGAGGCAGTATATGAAATCTTTCATTAGGTGTTTTGTAATAATGTGTAAATTCATTTTGTTGTTGCTGCGCAATTAATAAAATTTTTGTATTCTGATGAGGGGAAAAAACACTGTGTTCGTAATCCACTAAATGACGATAACGCGGCAATAATCGATAATAAAAACGACGTTGAGTTTTTGCTTTCGCTTGATAACAAGTATCTGCTGCATAATAGACATCTAAGCCTGGCATTTTATTAAATCCCACAACGAGATCATAGGTTTTATTTGATAGATGTTTTTTCACTTGCGATGCAAAATGGCGGCAACGTGTGTGATTTTGCCAACCTTGCGTTGGAACAATCGTGACTGACAACCCAGGCTCTTGGTCACCTTGCCATTGCATCGTGTAGACATCGATTTCATACCCCCGGGTTATGCATTCTTTTGCAATACACATAAAGTCTCGTTGCAAGCCGCCGAAAGGGAAATAATTAAAAATACAAAACGCGAGTTTCACAGTTTTCCTATATAAATCAATGAGATAAAAATGTTTGTTTATTTAAGGTTTCATTATATCATAAGGAAAAGTGTTGTTGAAACTGAGGAGAGCGTAATCATTGCCAAGTGTGTAGGGTGGATTAGTGCTTTTTACCGTAATCCACCCTACGGCTATGCTCGCGGCTGACATGACAAAGAACAACTAACATCATAAAACATCACCCTAAAGGAACCGACAACTATGCACAAACTACTTCTCATTGCTTTATTATCCCTTGCCGGCTGTACAACAGAAACAACGACTTCATCTACTACATTTCATCCCTCAGGCACACCTAATCATATTATTCATTTAAGTAACGGCAATACAATTTATGTTTATGTACGAGATAATTTTACATCATATCCGCATGTTTCTTCACCTCCTGTTGCATTAGCTGCAGGAAAGGGAAGCAAACCTTCGATAATTAAAATGCCATCGGAATCTCAAGAACAGGAATTATCGCAATTAAAATGTGTGATTTATTACGAAGTAAACAAGCAAAATCAAGTGGTATCTGTTAAAAAAGAAGGGTGTATCTAATACAGCGCAAATCTTAAGATTTTCTTAAGGTTAGTTTGATAGACTACAGCTATTCATTCAACAATGAATTCAAGAGGTGACAATGGCGCGTAGTACTTCTAAAATCATAGCTATCCCCCCCCCTCACAGATAGCAAATTGCTAGAAGGTTTGGATGAGGCTATTGACACCACTTTATCTAACTCAAAAAATCATGTTTGCATCAATCATCCTTGTTTTCATTATTTAACAGCATATCATCTTTTTGATCATTCTGTGCAGCGAAAATTACATCTTAAGACACCTGCTATGCAAGCATTAGATTTGGCAGTTTCTAACTTAGAAATAAAATCAGAAAAATGTTTTGATCGAGATAAAGAAGATGCGCGTGATTGGGTGCTTTCAACTTTTCTCACGACAAAAGAGTATCTTGAAAACATGATGTATGGTCCTTCTGGTTATTACACATCAGGAAAAGTAAATTTTAAAAATGATTTTAAAACGATAGCTAGCAATCCAAAAACCGTGGTTGCATTTGCTGCAGGATTTGCACATCAATTATTTTTAACGTGGCAAAATATGCTTGACTCTAAATCATTAGCGCCAGGCGCACGATTTAATGTGTTGGAATGTGGCGCTGGCAATGGTGATTTATGTTATCACATTTTGGATGTGACTAAAAAAATGGGAAAATTCAATGCAAAATGGAATGCATTCTACACCAGTTTATATTATTTCATTGTCGAATGCGTTCCTACCCTAGTAACACGACAAACAGCACGCGTCGCGCCGTTTCAACAAGATGCTAAAAACAATGATAAGGTTAAAATCATTACCCAAGATGCACGTTATTTTAAAACGGCACTAGGACAAACAAAAATGGCTGCAGTAATTTCCAATGAACTATTAGATATGCTTCCCCCACATGAGTTAATTTTAAGAGAGAATGCTACTATAGACGTAGGAATAGTCATTCCTTACATCAATGCGCTTGATTACAAAAGATATTTTTCTCCTCAATCTAAAGTTCAATTAACTACATTAGAAAAACGATCGAAGGCAAATTTTATATTCATGAAAACACTTTGGCCTGAATTAAGTGCGATAGAAAATGGGTTGATATTAGGAAAAAAAGATTTTTTGTATTTGCATAGTCTAAATATGAAAGACCACCCTGACAAATCACCTTTTAAATTTCTTCAACATGCGCTTCCCAGTAACTATTTTCCAGAAGTACAATCTTATTTAACACGACATCCACCATTTACACATCGCATGTTAGCTGATAGCAAACAATATCCAGTCATGGGTATGAATGATTTAGTGGATAATATTGATAGCGTCTTACTCAATCATGGTACTGTCATGATGGTGGATTATGGTGTTGATGATGACAGTTTAGTAAATCAAGTCAAAGGATTTAGTAGTTCTCCTAATATGTTCGAAAATCGATATAATATATTTGATCATGCGGGTAAAAAAGATTTAACTGTTGACGTTCGTTTTGGTGATTGGGTACGCGAAGGTAATCGTAAAGGGTTTCAGCTAGAATTTTTTGGCGGCCAAATACATATGTCACCGCCTCAATCCCTATTTCCTGTCTCCATTTTACCTGCTGATTCAGTGCATGAGTTTAAAGATAGCACTATTGAAAGCTATAAAATTTGCGTACAACATAAAATCACACATCCCCATGCTGCATTAAATCCGCCAATGAATCGTTTTTCTTCTCCATCAACGCCTGTTAGCGGTTATTCACTATTTAAACATTTTGCTGATAAACAACGAGAACAGAGCAAGCAGGGCAAAAGCCAGGTTGCGCGAAAAGCTAACGAAAAAGCGGGGCGCAATCCCGCTGGCTGTCATGCCATCCGCTAGCGTAGCTCGCGAGGTGGGTGGCGTCCAGGTTATTTCGTCATTGCGAGCCTGCGAAGCAGGCGTGGCAATCCATACAACAACATGGATTGCTTCGTCGTTTCACTCCTCGCAATGACGAGAAGATCCTTCGCTTCGTTCAGGATGACAATAATACTCACAGCCGTTGAATCGTACTTTCAATCCATTCTTTGACTTCCGCCATAACATCTTCCGGTGAACGATCTTTTGTTTCAATCAATGGACCAAAAACAACATGCACCGTGCCAGGTATTTTGATAAATCGGCGACGCGGCCAAAACCGCCCCGCGTTATGTGCAACTGGAATAATAGGATAACCGGTATGTGTTGCTAAGCGTGCACCACCTAAATTATATTTCCCTACTTGTCCGTAGGGAATACGTGTGCCTTCTGGAAAGACTAAAATCCAGCGGCCTTTATTTAAATATTCCTTTCCTTTTTTAAGAATTTGCTCCATGGCAGATGATTTTTTAGAACGATCAATGGCAATCGGATCAGTCGATGCTAATCCCCAACCAAAAAAAGGCACCCACAATAATTGTTTTTTTAAAATAATGGCGACTTGTGGAAAATGTTGCGGCAAGAAAAAAGTTTCCCATGTCGATTGATGTTTACACATCACAATACCATTGCTATCTTTAGGTATATTTTTAATTCCTTCTACTTTTACCTTAATCCCGCAAACGACTTTCAATACCCAAAGCATGAACGATGTCCAGCCAGCGATCATCGCGCAGCGATAACGTGTTGGGAGAATAAATGCAGCAACGCAAAAAAAACTATAAAAAGTTACTGTAATAATTACGATGCTAGAAAACAATAAAGAACGTAGAAATAATCCTATATTGTAGAAAAAACCTTTTTTACTCATAACTCTCCATTTTTGTTTATCGTGATCTACATGCGTCATTGCGAGGAGTGAAACGACGAAGCAATCCATATTTATATTATGGATCGCCACGGCCGCTTACGCGGCCTCGCGATGACGGCTTTGTCACATACTCCACCGCTGCTGCTAAATTTTCAAAATGCGGAACTGTCATTAAATCCACAGCGTGATCTAAAAGTTTTTGTTTATCGCCTGTTAATACTAACAAAGGTTTGCACCCAACCGCTGTTGCTGCTTCAATATCAGATGGAGTATCACCAATAAAAAAAGTGTCTTGAAATCGCACTCCATATTTTTGCTGTATTTGGTGAAGCATTCCTGGTTTGGGTTTACGGCAAATACAATTATCGACAGGATGATGCGGACAAAAGAATATTTCTTCGATATGCCCATGATGCTGTTTCAATTCACGCAGCATTTTTTCATGAATTTGATGTAATGTTTTTAAATCATATAACTTACGCGCAATACCTGATTGATTGGTTGCAACAATCACTTTATAACCTACCTTATTAAGTTTCGCAATCGCATCTAAACTACCCGGAATAGCGTGCCATTCATCAGGAGACTTAATGTATTCTCGCGAGTCATAATTGATAACACCATCACGATCTAAAATAATAATTTTCATTGGAGTAACGCTATGTCAGCAACATGTAAAAATAATTCACGTAATTTTTTCAATAATAACAAACGATTTTCGCGCATTTTTTTATCCTCTGCCATTACCAACACTTGATCAAAAAAATCATCCACTGGTTTACGCAATGACGCTAACTGCGTTAAAATTTCTTTGTACTGCGCTGACTGTGATAAGTCGCGTATTAATTCTTGTTGTTCCGCTAATTTTGCAGCTAACTCACGCTCTGCCGAATTTTCAAATAAACTTGCATCTATTTTTTGCAACCCTATCGCATCCGCTGATTTACTTAAAATATTGCTTACACGTTTATTTGCCACGCTTAATGATTCAGCATCCGGTAATTTTTTAAATGCTGCTACTGCTTCTACACGGCGATAAATATCGTAAGGCACTGTTAATTCTAATGCTGCAACTGCCGCAAAAATATCGGCAGAAACCCCTTGTTCTTGATACCAATATTTTAAACGTTCTTGGATAAAACGCAATACGTCATTCACAACTTGCTGATTGCTTAATTTATTTTGATATTGCTTAACAGAAAAAAGTAATAACTCTTTCAAATCCAACGGCATTTTTTTCTCAATGACAATTCGCAAAATTCCTAACGCGGCACGCCGTAACCCAAATGGATCTTTGTCCCCACTGGGTAATTGATTTATTCCAAAAATCCCAACCAAGGTATCAATACGATCTGCTAATCCAACTACACAGCCTGGCAATGTATCAGGTAAAATATCTTGAGAAAAACGTGGCAAATAATGTTCTTTTAATGCAATAGCCACTGCCTCTTTCTCGTCACTTTCTAGGGCATAATAATATCCCATTACACCTTGCAACTCAGGAAATTCACCTACCATAGCTGTTGTTAAATCCGTTTTTGCTAATAATCCAGCACGCTTCGCATCTTCTATTGATACTTGCAATTTTTCCGCAATGCATTCTGATAAAGAGGATAAACGCTCAGCTTTATCATAAACACTGCCCAACTTTTCTTGAAAAATTCTTTTCTTTAGTAATGCTAATCTCTCCGTTAATGTGATTTTTTTATCTTGCATAAAGAAAAATGCCGCATCAGATAATCGTGCGCGCAATACACGTTCATTTCCTGCAATCACACGTTGAATATCTTGGCTTTCTAAATTACTGATAGCGACAAAATTTGGTAATAATTTTCCACTGTGATCAACAATGGGAAAATAGCGTTGATGATCTTGCATCGCAGAAATTAAAGCTTCTTGCGGTACTTCCAAAAATTCTTTAGGAAAACTTCCATAAATCGCAATAGGCCACTCTACCAAGCCTGTCACTTCATCTAATAAGTTTTCATCTATCAAGACATGTGCATCAGCATGTTGCTTTACTAAATTTGTCACTTCTTGACGAATAATATTTTTGCGTTCGGTAAAATCTGCAATCACAAATCCAGGATGCTTTAATAATTCTTGATAGGCTAATGGATTTGGAATAGAAATAGGTTGTTGACAATGAAAACGATGGCCACAAGTGTTACGCCCAGCAGGTTGTCCTAAAATATTGGCCTCAATTACTTCATCACCCAATAACATCACCACATGATGCACTGGCCGCACAAATTCTTCCGCGTGCGTTCCCCAACGCATACGCTTAGCAATCGGTAATGTCTCTAATGCTTGGCGTACAATATCAGGTAGTAATTCACTGGCTTTTTTACCTTTTACTAATTGTTGATAGGTTAATACTTCTCCTGATTGATTTAATGCTGACACATCCACGCCGCATGAGCGTGCAAAGCCTAAACAAGCAGGCGTTGGATTCCCTTGTGCATCAAATGCTGCTTTTAATGCGGGCCCTTTACGATCAACGGTAGAATCAGGTTGTTGAGTTAATATATTTTCGACTAACACAGCTAAACGTCTTGGTGTGGCAAAAAAATTTGCGTCAGAAAAAGTTAAACTTACTTTTTGCAATCCGGCTGTGATTCCCTGTAAAAAAGCTTGTGCTAAGCGTTGTAAAGATTTAGGAGGTAATTCTTCTGTTTGAATTTCAACAAGGAAAGGTTTAGTTTGCATATTGTTTTCCTTGCAACAAAGGAAATCCTGCTGCTTCACGAGATTGAAAATAAGCTTCTGCAACTGCTTTTGCTAAGCGGCGTATTTTTAAAATATATTGTTGACGCTCTGTCACCGAAATCGCTCCACGCGCATCTAATAAATTAAAAGTATGTGACGCTTTCACTACCATTTCATAAGCAGGCAAGGGCAATCCTATTTCAATTAAACGTTTGCTTTCTTGTTCGTAGACTTGAAATTGTTGAAATAACATATCGACATTGGCATGCTCAAAATTGTATTTAGACATTTCCACTTCATTTTGATGAAACACATCGCCATACGTTATCACACCCAAAGGCGTGCGGGCCCACACTAAATCATAAATATTATTGATACCTTGTAATGACATGGCCAAACGTTCTATACCATACGTTAATTCGCCAGTCACGGGTTGACATTCTAATCCACCCACTTGTTGAAAATAAGTAAATTGAGAAATTTCTAGACCATTCTGCCAAACTTCCCAACCTAATCCCCATGCACCCAAAGTAGGGGATTCCCAATTATCTTCAACAAAACGAAGATCATCCACCAAAGGATCAATCCCTAAGGCACGTAAGGAATCTAAATATAATTCTTGAATATTATCGGGTGAGGGTTTCAAGATAACTTGAAATTGATAGTAATGCTGTACTCGATTGGGATTATCACCATAACGCCCATCGGTAGGACGACGGCTAGGTTGTACATAAGCTGCCCGCCACGGCTCCGGCCCAATTGCCCGCAAAAAAGAGGCGGGATGAAACGTCCCCGCACCCACTTCCATATCAAAAGGTTGAATAATTATGCACCCAAGGTTTGCCCAATAGCGCTGTAATATAGCAATCATGCCTTGTAAGGTCTTTACATCATCTTTTTCTGTCATTTTCTTTATCTCTATTGTAGGATTTCACATCGATACACAGTATACCAACACTACAAAGGATAATCACGATGAGCGCATCAAGTACTCCCATTACTGCCCAAAAAGCATTCTTTGAAAACACCGTTAAAGAAGAAAAAATAGAACTTTTTACTAATCAATATTCGCTAACTAACCCTGATGATAAATGCCGGGATAGCGATGAAAAAACAGCAAATGCTGCAAAACAACAATATTTCGAAACAGTAGTAACAGCATTGAATCAACAGAAAGATGAGATACGTTTTTTCCAAAGTTCTTCATTCACCTTCGCTGGTGGTAGTACACGACCTTACTACATCAGACTAAACATGCCTCGTCTTAAGTTAGAAGAATCCACTCCACAGGTATTTCGATTAAAAAAAGACGCTATAATTGATATTAATGATATTCAATTTATTGATTTACCTTGGACAATGAAAGAGTTACGTGAAAAAGGTAAGGAATGGTTCACTTTAAATAATCCAACCATTCATAAACCTCTTGCTAGGCCAAATCCATGAGGGGCATGAGGCCTTGTT
>Ga0206967_1053_pt1 | contig 25647 bp, 23 predicted proteins | sample Alteio_BWOrgHeat_24_FD_153259 | JGI IMG/M metagenome (GOLD analysis project Ga0206967, IMG submission 153259) | Enriched cells from forest soil in Barre Woods Harvard Forest LTER site, Petersham, Massachusetts, United States -... | ecosystem: Environmental > Terrestrial > Soil > Temperate forest >...
CCTGTATGGAAGAACATTCATTTTTATTATCTTTGTCGCAAAGTAAAGATTATGTTTTATTGGGCTATAATTATAAAGATGATGCTAAGTTAGCTAAACAATGGCTAAAAAATAATGGTAATCCATATCAATTTGTTATTTATGATCATTCAGGAATTGCTGCAATAGATTGGGGAGTTTATGGGACACCAGAAACATTTATTATTGATAAAAATGGAGTGATTCGTTATAAACAAATTGGTATCTTATCTCCTGAAATTTGGGAACAGAAAATACAGCCATTCATTAATCAATTAAAGAGTGAATCAATATGAGCAGGGTACTTATAATAGTATTCATATGGATGATGTTATTTCCTGTAGGATATGCGGGGGATTATTATCAATTTCATTCAGCAACGGAACAGCAACGATTTCAAATATTAACTCAACAATTACGTTGTTTAGTTTGTCAAAATCAAACGATTGCAGAATCAAACGCAAGTTTAGCAAATGATTTACGCGAACAAATTTATCAACGCATTCAAAAAGGTGAGTCTGATAAATCAATTATTGATTATCTAACCTCACGCTATGGTCAATTTATTCTTTATCAACCCCCTTTTGATGCGGCAACATTAGTGCTTTGGCTAGGCCCGTTGTTATTTTTTTTGGCGTGTATCATTTATCTTTTATTTTATTTATCAAAAAAAAGAGGTAGTTAATGCTGCAATTTTATTTATTATTACTACTGATGTTAACGATAGCTTTAATAATTCCTTTCATTAGTAAAAATTCCTTAAAAGAATCAATAATCATGAGTGGATTGATAGGAATCTTTTCTTTGAGTTTATATACATATTTAGGAGCATATCAACCTCTTAAATCTTGGGTAACAGAAGGTAAAACTCATTATGAATTGTTGGCACAATATCAACAATTAGGCGGCACAGAGGGTATCATTGCACGTATTCATGAAAAATTAAAAGTGAATTCACATGACACTAAAGGCTGGCTTATTTTGAGTAAGTTATATGCTGCTAGAGGTGATGATAAAGCCGCGAGAGAAGCATTGGAAAAAGCTGAAGGGTCTTCAAGCAACTCTCGCAAAACGTCATTGCGAGGAGCGTAAGCGACGAAGCAATCCATGCTGGAAAATCCTCCCGCCTTGCTACGCAAGGCGATCCCCTTTTACAAAGGGGGTTTAAAATTCCCGCGCCGTTCAACCCAGTCACTAAAACTATCCAAAAATTTTTGTAAAAAAGTTTTTGTATTCTCATTTGTAATATTATAATCGTTATCAATTAAGCCTTCTTTATAAACAAGATACACTTCAGGTTGTCCTAATAAAATGGATCCCAATGCGACCATAATACTGCGTAAATGTGATTGAGCAACAGCGGTTCCTATTGCGCCTGGACTTGTCCCTATGATTCCGGTGGGCTTATTTGCCCAACTATTATTTCCATAAGGTCGTGCTCCCCAATCAATAATATTTTTCAATACACCAGGAATCGAACGATTGTATTCAGGTGTGACAAATAATACTCCCTTAGAATTAACAATTTCATCTTTGAGATTTTTCACAGAGATAGGTAAATTATCTTCATGATCTTGATTGAATAAAGGAATATTACTTAGGTCTAATATATTAAATATCAATTTGGGATGATTGAGTTTATTCAATGCAAGAATAAGTTTTCTGTTAAATGATTCTTTACGAAGACTTCCAACAATAGCAGCGATAGTAAACATGATGTTCCCTTTTAGTAAAGTCTATGATATTCATCATACTTGAAAAGAGGGATTGCTCCAATACATTAACTATAATAAAATAGTTGCGATATATAGATAATGGAGCGAAAAATATGCCAAGAGGTAAAGGTCCACATGGGCCAAAGAAACTAAGAAGACGTAAGAAGAAATAATGCTCGTGCTATCTTGCGATAGCAGATGTCATCCTGGGGCATGTTTTTTATGCCGAAGGATCTCCTCGTCATTGCGAGGAGCGTAAGCGACGAAGCAATCCACAAGAAGCATGGATTGCCACGCCTGCTTCGCAGGCTCGCAATGACCGGAGATCTTCCGTTTCGCTCAGAATGACAAGATGATCTAATTTTTTTAGAGTACAGGGTGGTACTCACCTAACAACTCCGGCCTGTATTCAAAATGCATCGTGTCATAGTGATACCACTTACCACCCCAAATAAATCCATGTTTCTCAAAAATCAAAATAATTTCCCAAGGAATTTGATTTTCATGGTAAGTCAATTGAGTTTCTTCGGCAATAGGGCGTTGTTCTTTTGTTAAATCCCATTGCCAATAACTGGTATAATCGGTGTTAATATCTATCGTCATACCAAAACTATGCGGGCTCAACCTGTCAGTATTAGCAATATTCCGCCACATATACGTACCAGCTGGATTTTGTAAAAATTTATAATCGCTTGTAGGAAGTTGTTCTAGTTCATTTGATATTTTTTTTAATTTATCAGCAACACCGTTTACTGTAGTGACTTGCAATCGGTAAAGAGCTTGACCTCTTTCATCTTTAAAAATATGTGGCATCCACTCTATCCAAACTAAATGTTTTTCTACTTCCTCTTTCGTGCCACCATACATCTTTTTAAAAAAAGTTTCATTGCGATATCGACCCGCATCATTCTTCATATTAAATGGAGTGTGTAAGTCAATTTTCCCAAGTGTATAGTGATATGCGCTTACTTGATTAGTAAGAGTGTTCGTTGGAATTTCAGTTCCATCACGTAGAGTAATATGATCAATAGAAACAGATTGAACATAATCAGGATACGCTTGTTGCAATTTACTTAAATCGTTAATTATTAAAGTTTTTGACGCGAGCATCGCGCTAATCACCACACTTCCTATCAACATATAAACCTCTAAATAAAGAGTTTATATTCTATCATATGAATTCATCCTGTATAAAAAATTCTTTAAAAATCTTATCTATGTTTATAATAAAAGCCTATTTGGGCAAGATTACTTATCATAACACTTTGATTTTATTAAAAATCAAAATATAGAGAAATAGTTGTATAATACATATATTAGTTGTATAATACCACTAATAAATAGTGATCTTGAGGCTTAAATGAAAACAGATATTTTGATTACGCATATCCGATTAGCATCTCGCGAAATGGTGAGGCAATTTGGTTTATTAAATAATCGTTTTTCTTCTATAGGTTCAACTTCACAATGTCATGCTTTAGTTGAATTAAATTCTCAAGGAGTAATGAATTTAGGTCAATTATCAATTGTATTGAATCTTGAAAAATCAACCACAAGTCGTCTTGTTACTCAATTATTAAAAAAAGGAATATGTCAGATACAATCTGATGAAAATGATCGTAGAAATAAACTAATATCACTCACACAAAAAGGAACAATACTCGTAAATAAAATTCATTCTGAGTCTAAATTACAGGTTCAACAAGCTTTAGATATGATGAATGATGAGGAGAAAAATACTGTAGTTCGTGGATTAACAATTTATTCCAAAGCATTAAAAAGATCTAGAATTCAGGCGGAATATACTATACGTAAATTACTTAAAAGTGATGTTCCACAGCTAATTAACTTAATAAAAGTGATTAGATCTGAGTTCGGTTTTGATTCTAGTCATCCAGCCGCATCACTTTTTGAAAATGAATTAAATAAAATATACGAAACTTATGCTGTTAAAAGAAGTGATTATTTTGTTTTAGTGCATGATAAAAAAATTGTGGGAGGGGCTGGTTTCGGTCCTTTAGAAGGAGAAGATAAAAATATGTGTGAGTTAAAAGGAATGTATCTTTCTTCTCAACTTCGAGGATTTGGATTGGGCGCATTACTTTTACAGAAAGTAGTTGAGGAAGCATCAAAACATGGATTTAATAAATGCTATTTAGAAACCCAAGATTTTATGTATGGAGCAAATAGCTTATATAAAAAATTTGGATTTATACAACTAGAGAAGCCAATGGGTAATACAGGCCATACTTGGACAAATTGTTGGTACATGAAAGAAATTTAGTACCACCCATGAGTATTTCGTTTTAGTCTGCCCTATGGGTGGCACTTTCACTATTATGAACAGCGGAGAATTTTATGGAAAACTTTTCTACGGAAATTGATCATCCAGTGATTATTCCAAGTGGCAAAGTCCACCTTGATGGACTTTTACATATACCCAAAAAGGCTTTTGGTTTAGTTTTATTTGTCCATGGTAGTGGCAGTAGTCGATTCAGTGTACGTAATCAACATGTTGCTCGTATTTTAAATCAAGCTAATCTTGCCACATTATTATTTGATTTGTTTACCCCTGAAGAAGATGCTATTGACTCACGTACCGCAGCGTTACGATTTGACATAGATTTTTTATCATCAAGATTAATTGATGCAACAAATTGGTGTATGCATCAATTTGCTACACACAATTTTTCTTTAGGTTATTTTGGGGCAAGTACTGGAGGTGGCGCAGCACTTGTCGCTGCTAAAGCAACTAGCGTAAAAGCCGTTGTATCCAGAGGAGGGAGACCTGATTTAGCAGGAGAATCTTTACCATTTGTAAAAGCACCCACATTATTAATTGTAGGTGGGAATGATGTGCCAGTCATTAAAATGAATGAAGAAGCCATGGCAAAAATGAATTGCATGAGAAAATTAAAAATTGTTCCTGGCGCTACCCATCTTTTTGAAGAACCTGGTACTTTAGACCAGGTAGCAAAGTTAAGTAGGGATTGGTTTGTGAAATACTTACAAAACAATTAATAAAATTTAAGTTTCATCAATTTCACTTTCATAGGTAGGTGGCACAATAGAAGAATGATGATTTATTATCATCCATTTTTCATTTATTTTTTTATAAACAAAAGTAAATCGTGCTGGAATAACAACTTGTTTGTGATGGTTATCTACATATGAAAAAGTATAAAATCCAGTGTTAACAGCAGAATCTCCTTCCATACGAGTCATTAATTTATCTGTTTTGCATTTAATATCTTGATGACTGGTAAGTGAATGAAAATAATTATTAAGCCCTCCCTGCGTATTTCTTAGAATTTTATCGGAGAATGTTGCCAATAATACTGCATCTGGCGCATAAAATTTTACCATCGTAGCAGAATCACCTCTTGCTTTGTTGATATCTGTACACCAATTGTAATATGTATTTTGAACTTGGGTTTCTGAGGTATCAGCAGCAAATACAGCGATTGAAAAAAATAATGAGTAACATAACATCATTAACTTCATTTGTAAGAACATTTTCATATTAATTCCTTTTAAAGAAAATTATTTCTAAATACACTTTAACATTGTACTCTTAATTTTCAATAATTAATAGTAAATTTGTTGTTCGTAATTAAATAAATAACCTGTATGGAAAATATGCCAATTTGTATATAAGGATAAGCATTCTGAAAAAATTTCTGCATTGAAAGAAAAGAAAAAAATGCTACAAATAACTATTAAACCAATGTGAAGACGTTTCAACTTCCATAAATTTTCCATGATAATTTTCTCCCTAAATTTCCTTAAAAAAGATATTGTCTTATACTCCTTCCTACCTGTAAAAAAGTTACTTATAGTAACATAAAACTATTAAATTGCTATATTTTTATTTTCTATAGTATTTTTACGATGAGATAAGAAAATCACAGGAGACTATTTGATACAAAAGAAATTTTTGAGCTTGCTATATTACTTCATGATAAAAGATAGGGAAATCCCTAGGCAAATATTCGGAAAATCATACTTATTTTCGCCTCTATTTCAATTTAGTCTAGCTTCGTCAAAATGATGTCCACGAAAGAAACATGAGATTGAGGTGTTTATGAGTCGATACGATGTAGAGAATTACAATTCGTTTGTTACTGCTAATAGCTTTGAAAGACAAGAAATATGGGGCATTAAAAGTAATCAACGTCAATTACGATCTCGGCTACAACTGAAGTTAGATATGCTGCATACATTATGCCTAGAAAAATTATCTGTTATTCCAGAAGCTCATGAATTATTAGATCACATTGCAAGATTGCAGCATCTCTTAAAAAGAGAGCCAAAACTGACTCATGAGCAATTAGAAAATTTATTAGAGCATTGTAAAATCTATATAGAGAAGATTTTATAATCCATACAATGAAACTTGAGAGTAATAGTCTATGCTAACTACATCTTCTACAGCGGTTACAAGTAAAGCATTATTGCTAAACCTTGTTGGTATAGGTGATGCTAAGCAAACTTCAGTTAAACTGAATATGCAAGGACCTACTTTTTCTCATGAACTTAGAAACCCATTAACAGGTCTTAAAGGTAGCGTAGATAGGGTTTGTAGAAAAATTACTAACATCATATCAACTTCATCTAGTCATCAAGATGATTTAGTTAAAATCCAACAACAATTAAGAGAAATTAAGCAAGAAATTATTCGATTAAATAAAATGATTACTGAAGTATTGGATGCGGCAAAGTCTAACGCTTTATATAGTTCTTCAAACATGCCTTTACAGGTTACTCAGGAAAAATTAATTGCTGTGCCCTGTTTAGCATTATTTAAATCAGTATTAGATATATTAATACCATTGAAAAAATATTCTTCTCAATTGGCAGATGTTGAAACCTTTATACAGGGCATGGAATTATCAGCTAATCATTTGCAAAAATTAGTTGATCCAATTTGCAACAAGACAGGTTACACTGAACAAAATACTACTTGTGATCCTGAAGTAACAATAGATGAAGTAGTAAGGATGCATGCTGCACAAATTCAAGAAAAAGGCTTGGAGTGTAAGCTCGATATTCCACAAGGTATTGGTAAAATTCTTTTAGATGCACAAAGTTTCAGGCAAGTGTTAATTAACTTATTGACTAATGCAATTTCTTCAACTAAGAAAGGAATGATTACTATTGCGGTAGAAATTTTAAATAAAATAGAATTAGAAACAACTTTAAAAATAAGTGTCAAAGATACAGGAGAAGGCATGTCAAAAGATGTGTTGGCTAAAGTTGGAGAGCCGTATTTTCAAGCTGTCGCCAAAAGTGAAGGGACTGGATTGGGTCTTTTCATTTCTAAAAAATTAATAGCAGATGTTATGAAAGGAAAATTTGAAGTGGTAAGTGAATTGAATCAAGGAGCTACTTTTTCTTTTACTTTTACAGCAAAGAGATTAGTGGTTGATTCAACACCACCTGTTCAAAGCAGTGGAAAATCACATTCTCCCAGTAGAGAAAAGTTTTCTCGTCTTGAATTAAAAGGACTAAAAGTGTTAATTGCTGAGGACGATACTATTAACCAAAAAGTATTAAAATCTATGCTTGAAGATCAAGGAGTTATTTGTGAAGTAGCTGAGAATGGAGAAGTAGCAGTCAGTAAATGTCTTACATTTAAACCTGATATAATTTTAAATGAGTAGTATCAGGACTGGTATGTCTTTGAATTGATTGACTAGTCTGAACTTTGTGATCTGCATTTAAAATTTCTTCTAATTTTTTTTGATCAATAGGGGTTTTAGGTAATCGGTCAACAAAAGTATCTGGATTAAAGGGAGGTAATGTGTTTAATGATTCTGAAGTAAATAGAACGATTTTAGTTTGTGGGCATATAGTTTTAATTGCCTTTGCTGTGTCAATACCATTGGGTCCTCCAGGCATGTTGAAATCCATGAAAATAAGGTCAAATGGTTTTTCACTTTTTTGTACCGTTTCTAGAGCCGATGATCCATTATGCGCAAAAGTAACATCACAATGATTTAATTTCAGAGCCAATAGCTTGCAGTTAACTATTAAATCATCCGCGATTAACACTCTCATTTTTCCTGACAGAGGTGCTGGTCTAGTAGATTTCATAGGAATCTCCATAGCAATGTGGAGAAGAATTATGGCACTAATTAATTTTAATAACAATGTTATACAGCTAACTGCTATTTCTTTCAGCTTCTTTCTTAACAGAAAGATAGAATTTAACTAATTCTGGAGCAGTAGCAGCTTGCATTTTTCGCATAACATTCCCACGGTGAAGTTCTACTGTTTTCATAGAAATATTTAGCTCGCTAGCTATAATCTTATTTAATTTCCCAGCAACAATTAATTCGAGCACTTCATGTTCACGATGACTGAGAGAATTATATCGTTCTTGAATAAGATGCAACTGACTATCATCAATAATATTTTTTTGATGCTGGACTATAGCTTTTTGAATTTGTTCTAAAATAACTTGGTCATTAAAAGGCTTCGTTAGAAAATCGAAAGCACCCGCTTTCATTGCGCGTACAGCCATTGGAATATCACCATGCCCTGTCATAAAAATAATAGGAAGAGTATTCTGTCTTCGATTTAATTGCTCTTGAAGTTGTAAACCACTCATAAGAGGCATTCTAATATCTAATAAAATACAACCTGATGGTATGGGTTTAAAAGTTTCTAAGAAATTGATACTACTTGTAAATATCTGTACTGATAAGTTAACTGATTCCAATAACCATTTTAATGATCGACAAAGATCATGATCGTCGTCGATAACAAAAACCACAGGTTTCGATGGATTTGTTTTCATTAGTTACTCCCAATGGGTAAATTAATTTGAAAACAAGCTCCACCTTGAGACCGATTCATTGCCATAATGTTTCCTCCGTGAGCTTCTATCACAGTGCGGCAAATAGCTAATCCAACACCCATACCATTTTTTTTAGTTGTAAAATACAAGTCAAATAATTTATTAGTATATTCTTGATTAATTCCTGGACCATTGTCTTTGACATTGATAATTAATGTTTGATTTGAATGAATATAGGTTTGAATAGTTAATTGAGCTTTAGGTTGAGAACAGTTTTGTAAAGATTCAATACTATTACGTAATAAATTTAAAATAACTTGTTCAAACTGAATTTTATCTAATGATATTTTTGGTATAGGTACTTTAGAAAGTTGAGTAGTTAATTCAATTCCTGCTTCATGTAAAGTTTCTTGCATCAATCCAATCATATTTAAAATAAGATTATTAATTTCGACTGGTTCTAAACATAATTCATTTTTACGAACAAAGTTCTTAATCCTATGTAAAATAGCACCAGCTCGTTCCGATTGTTGGCTTGCGTACTCTAAGGCCATAATAATTTCATTAAGTTGATAATCTTCATTATTAAGACGATGTATGCATCCTTTGACATAATTGCTAATTGTAGTGAGTGGTTGATTTAATTCATGCGCCAGGGCGGAAGTCATTTCCTCCATTACGATTAATCTTTCTGTTTCTGCAAGCGCTAATTGATGCTGCTGTTTAAGCGCTCTTTGTTCTATACGATGTCGTTTTTTCAATTCATTTTGCAGATTAATAGCTAGAGTAGATTTTGTAAATAAGTCTACAAAGACTTTAATTTTTGAACGTAAAATAACAGGGTTAATTGGTTTAAAAATGTAATCTACGGCACCCATTTCATACCCTTGATTGACATCTATTTCATCTTTATTTAATGCGCTCATAAAGATAATTGGAATATAGCTAGATTTTTCTCTAGAACGAATAAGGCGGGCGATTTCGAAACCATTGATGTCAGGTATATGGACATCGAGTAAGATGACAGCAAAGTCTTCTTCCAATACTTTACGTAATACCTCTTTGGCAGAGCTAGCAAAATGCAAACATTGGCCAAGGTCACTTAGTATTGCATTTAAAGCAACTAAGTTTTGTGGCACATCATCTACAATTAGAATATTAACTTGGCTGTTTATTTTCATGTGGCTTATCTAAATATCAATTAGGTTAGCTAGCGTATCAATGTTTCTTTGCCAAGAGAAGTACTATAGGGAAATCCCTAGGTTTACGAAAAATATTTATTTAGTAGTATGCATTCGGAGATTTAATAGAGTGAGAACTCCTTTTAGTAAAATAATCTGTTGGTTTATTGGTTAATTGAGTAAAAAATCCAATTAGCCAACCTAGCATTACTGAAAAGTGTTCTAATAAGAATATTAATGGATTTGTTACATTTAGCTCATGAATGTCTTGAATAAGTTTTTGATAAGTGTTTTCGAAAATAATTTCAATTGAATCATACATGAGTGTTTCTTTTTTAACTGTTTCTTTTACAGAAGTAGATCGGTTTTTATTATTAATGGAATTTTTAATAAGATCACTTGTGAATTGAACTAGCTTAAGTATAGGCATAACGATCACTCCATGAGTTTTCATAAAATCATCGAGTTGAGAATTATTTTGATCTGTACATGTTTTTACAGTGTGATAGAAATTTTTACCTTGTTCAACATGTTCTTGGATGGTATCGATAATAAGTTGAGATAAATGGTCTTGATCGCCAATAATTTTCTTATGGATGATATATCCTAATAGTCGAGAATATAAACAAATAGTAGTTTCTAGTTCAATTGATAAATGATTTTTTTGATACAAGGAATGAATAAGATCTGAAGCTGATACTACCTCTGTTACGATACAGTTTAATGCTGGCAAATAGTTAGAAGATGATTGTGTAATAGTATGAGCTTCCATTGTTTAATTCCAATTTCAAAAAATGATAGAAAAAAACTTTATCATTACTATGGTAAAGAAAGCAAAATAATTTTTTACTTGCTAAATAATTATTTTTCTTGTTAATATCTTTTACCCGAGTATTTCGGATCAAAAATAACAACAGTTTATCAGTTTAGTGTTAAAGTAATGAAGGATAACCTGACATGCGTCGCAGTAAATCTATCGCTCTATCTTCTTCTGAATTTGATGCCAAAGAATTATTAAATGTATTAATTGCGATTAAAAAAGGCGATTTCAGTGTTCACATGCCCCGTAATCAGATAGGTTTAGCTGGAAAAATTGCTGATACAGTTAACAGCATTATTGATATCAGTGAATATCTTACGAAAGAATTCAAAGGCATGAGTCGCATGGTAGGCCGAGAAGGTAAAACAACCCAACGTGCTTTTGTTCGTCACTTACAAGGTAATTGGGCGGATTGTGTTGATTCTGTTAACAGCATGGTTGCCAATCTTGTCCAGCCAACAAACGAAATGGCAAGAGTCATTGGTGCTGTTGCAAAAGGTGATTTATTACAAACAATGGCATTAGAAATTGATGGGAAACCGTTACAAGGTGAATTTTTAAAATCAGCAAAGTTAGTGAATGGAATGGTTACACAATTATCTTCGTTTGCTTCTGAAGTAACCCGCGTAGCACGTGAAGTAGGGACAGAAGGAAAATTAGGCGGCCAAGCTGAAGTAAAAGGGGTTTCAGGTACCTGGAAGGACTTGACTGATAATGTAAACTCCATGGCAAGTAACTTAACTTCACAAGTACGTAACATTGCAGAAGTGACAACAGCCGTTGCAAATGGAGACTTAACAAAGAAAATTACAGTAGATGTAAAAGGCGAAATCTTAGAATTAAAAAATACCATTAACACCATGGTAGACCAATTAAATGCATTTGCTTCCGAAGTAACTCGTGTAGCTCGTGAAGTAGGTACCGAAGGGAAACTAGGCGGCCAAGCAGAAGTAAAAGGGGTTTCAGGTACCTGGAAAGACTTGACTGATAATGTAAATTCCATGGCAGGCAATTTAACCTCGCAAGTGCGTAACATTGCAGAAGTGACAACAGCAGTTGCAAATGGGGACTTAACAAAGAAAATTACAGTAGATGTAAAAGGCGAAATCTTAGAATTAAAAAATACGATTAACACCATGGTGGATCAATTAAATGCGTTTGCTTCGGAAGTCACTCGTGTAGCACGTGAAGTAGGGACAGAAGGAAAATTAGGTGGCCAAGCTGAAGTAAAAGGGGTTTCAGGTACCTGGAAGGACTTGACTGATAATGTAAACTCCATGGCAAGTAACTTAACTTCACAAGTACGTAACATTGCAGAAGTGACAACAGCCGTTGCAAATGGAGACTTAACAAAGAAAATTACAGTAGATGTAAAAGGCGAAATCTTAGAATTAAAAAATACCATTAACACCATGGTAGACCAATTAAATGCATTTGCTTCCGAAGTAACTCGTGTAGCTCGTGAAGTAGGTACCGAAGGGAAACTAGGCGGTCAAGCGATGGTAAAAGGGGTAGGGGGTACCTGGAAAGACTTGACTGATAATGTAAACTCCATGGCAAGTAACTTAACTTCACAAGTGCGTAACATTGCAGAAGTGACAACAGCCGTTGCAAATGGAGACTTAACAAAGAAAATTACAGTAGATGTAAAAGGCGAAATCTTAGAATTAAAAAATACCATTAACACCATGGTAGACCAATTAAATGCATTTGCTTCCGAAGTAACTCGTGTAGCACGTGAAGTAGGTACAGAAGGAAAACTAGGTGGTCAAGCTGATGTAAGAGGAGTAGGTGGTACCTGGAAAGACTTGACTGATAATGTAAACTCGATGGCAAGCAACTTAACATCACAAGTGCGTAATATTGCAGAAGTTACCACAGCGGTTGCTACGGGTGATTTAACTAAGAAAATTACTGTAAATGTTAAAGGTGAAATCTTACAATTGAAAAATACCATTAATACCATGGTGGATCAGCTGAATGCCTTTGCTTCGGAAGTAACTCGTGTAGCTCGTGAAGTAGGTACCGAAGGAAAACTAGGCGGTCAAGCGATGGTAAAAGGGGTGGGGGGCACCTGGAAAGACTTGACTGATAATGTAAACTCCATGGCAAGTAACTTGACATCACAAGTGCGAAGTATTGCAAAAGTTGTAACTGCCGTTGCAAATGGTGATCTTAAGCGAAAATTAATTGTAGAGGCAAAAGGTGAAATTGCTGAATTAGCTGAAACAATTAACGGTATGATTGATACCTTATCTGTCTTCGCAGATCAGGTAACAACCGTAGCACGTGAAGTAGGGATAGAAGGTAAATTGGGTGGACAAGCACACGTACCAGGTGCTGCTGGAAGATGGCGCGACTTAACAGATAATGTAAACCAACTCGCTGGAAATTTAACGACTCAAGTACGAGCCATTGCGGATGTAAGGGTTCCATAAGAAGTCCCTCGAAAGTGCCTAACTGCTCATATTCTAAGCTGACCTAGTAATTTTATAGCTGAAACTCATGCCAGCTGCATCATATTAATCGCTTCAACAATCATGGCCATATTAATACTTGAAGATTGCTGTCCTTCAAAGGTGTAGTACCCGTAAAGGTTAACATGTTGCCATGCAACTGGGGAAATAAATTTGATCTGTTCAATTGCATCAGCATGCCCTTCTTTTTGTAACTTAAGCAACAGCGTATCCAGCAGATTAGCGTTATAATAAATAATGCAATTCGCCATCAAGCGAGCGCATTCATTCCATAATTCTAATTCACGGTCACTGCTACCACGAAATTTACGCCCATGCACATTAGCAATAGCGCGTCGTAATTGATGATAAGCTTCACCGCGATTTAATGCTCGACGCACGTTCTGGCGGATCTCTGGATTATGAATAAAATTCAGCATGTAAATGCTCATTAATATTTTATCGTATTCCCACAGCGCTTCTTTTGTTTTATTTTTTCGTTTGTAAGAGCTCAACTTGCTTACCATTAGATGCTGTGATGTTTCACCCAGCAAAAGCGATGCAATAATTCGTTGAATATTATCCCATTCAGACTTGATGAGTGTTTTATTAATTTTATGTTTAGGTTTTATAAAAAGACCCTTGTAATAACTCGGCAATTGGAATCCATACAGTGTTTCAACTTTGTGATTAATACGCTTAAAATGTGGAGCAAACTGTTTCTCAATAAAATCTAGTAATGCAAAATTAACCTGATTAATGCTATGTCCATCTCCAGATAACCAGCTAATGTCAACCTCACTGCTATTATTAAACAGGATATCGAATAAATAATGACTTTCATGCTGGTTAGCGCTAATAATTCTCGTATTCACGGGGATATGATTAGCGCAAAGAGTGTAGGCAACAACTCCTTTATTAACACCAAAATATTTTGATGAATAACGCGCAATAAATGAATGCAGACGAGTTTCAAATTTTTGTCCATCTACGCTGCCATGAATGCGGTCGTTATGAATATTCCAATATTTAAAGATAGGCAATTTGGCGATGGCATTGCTGATGGTGTCATTAGCTTCTCGCAGTGTTTCAATACGGATAAAGTTTTTTTGTTGTGATTGCATCCTACGATAATTTAGATCACTTGTTTCAGCCATTTTATGAATGCCAAGGTTAGTTGCATTGGCAATAATGCATGCCATAATGCCGATAGGATCTAAGTTGTCTTTGGCATTGTACGGTTTAATATGTGTAAATGACCGCATGAAATTACATTCTTTTTGAGTAAATTGTAAAACTTCAGCAATACTAATTTGAGGGAGTTGTTTGAATACAGGATGATTTGCCTTATCTGCCGACTTTGGGTAGGGAAGGGTGAAGGTGATTTCATTACCATTATTTTTAATTTTAATTCCTTTGTGGTCACCATTCTTTATCTTCTGATTTACAAGCTGAATCAGGTTTTCCAATTCATCTTCTGCTTGATCTAATAATTTGTCGATAGGCGTTAATAATTTTTTATTGCCTAACTTCTTAAGCAGCGCGGTTTTATGATTCCATTTTTCATCATTAACAAGATGGGCAGAAAAGCTTTTAAATGTAATGGAATCAGCAAGGACAAGATGACCAGATTCAACCTGCTGTGTGATGAGTTGGTATATCATGAACTCATATTTTTTCATATCAACTATTTTCTCATCATCCAAAGGGTTTACTGGTGTAATCATTAAATGTTTCTGCCAAGGTAGTGGAATACAGGCAATTGGCGCACGTTTTAATATGGCTTTTTTATCTAATTCCTTTGCAGAGAAATAATTTTTAAGAAATTTAATAGCGGTGAGAATGGAGTCTTGATTATTATGGCTAGTAAATTCCAGTGATTTGAAAATAGGACGAATATTCTTGGTGATCTGTGGCTTAAGCTTAGCTATTTCATCCCATTTCGTTTCATTGTAATCAAATAAAATTCCCTCCAAATAATCAGAGACGGCTGAAAATTTACCTTTTTTAATATGCTTGTATGCCCGTTTACGAACCGATCCAAATGGTTCTTTATCAGAAATATTATCATCATCAAAAAAACGTAATATTGTAGCCGCCTGCTTGCTATCTTCATTAATTTCTAATTTCTCTTTAAAAATGAGTTCACGTGCTCTGGCTCCAGCTTCATCCTTGAATTTAGATACGTAATGAAAATAGCTTACCATGAGGTTATCATTAATTTTTTGGTAACGATGATAAATGTGGCACAAAATATAAATGGCTTGCTTTGTTTGCGAAAGTTTCTGTAAATCATTAATAGGGTAGTGCACTGCAAGATTGGCGTAGTAATTTATATTTTGATTGGATAATTTTAATTTTGGTATAATTATTTTAGCGGATTGATAAAGAGATTTATGGTCTTGTAGTTTTTTAACTTCGCCCATTATTTGTTTATGATTAAAATTCTTAGGATCTTTTATGAGTGCTGTTAAAATATATTGATCATTCTCCATAATCAGCATATTTTTTATGGCGTTAGAGATGTCGATTGTTACGTGTTTTTTTAGTAACGCATCTAATCTGCTTTCTTCATTGGTAATGGCGGAACCAATTAAATCTTGTAATGTTGAGTAAGCCAACAGCATCAACTTATGCTGATCTGAGTAACATAGTAACTCATGAAATAAATATACTGGGCTATTGCAAAGCTGTGTTTTGGTTTGTAATACGTTAGATAACTTTTCCTTAATCGCAGTTTTTTCCGCTTGGTATCCTAATAAATTTGCTATTAAAGCCTGGTTAGATTGTCGAGCCTGCTTTGAGATATTATCTTTACGTATCTTTGCATTGAGAAAGTATTCTTGTAAAATAAAATCAACGTCACTCTGTGTTTCAGAAAACTTACACTTGTAAAATTGTGATGCCGCTTTAAAGTAGCCAAGCTGTAAAATGAAATGGACTTTTGATGCAAGCGAACCACGAGAACTCATGATGCTATGTTCTTTCTTATTGAGAGAAAAGTAGGCTTGTTGTTCACTGACCATGAATTGGGGAATGTCATACAGCTCATTTATTTCTGCTTTAGAGAGTATCTTTAGACGTCTACAATTCATGACTGTACGCTCCATGTGTTATTGTAATTGTCCTTAATTTCAAGTATGATAGCTCCTTAATAACCTGTAACTATTATTACAGGTTGTGGAGAATATCAGAAAAAATGAGTACCGACAAGCGTATTCCAAGTCCATTATTTGATGGTCTTCAACAAATGTTGGCTAATGAAGATTATCAACCTAATCTTCAGGGTGCCTGGCTCCAAGACTATCAGCATGCCAAAAGTTTTTTATTCAGCTATCGCGGCAGCCTGGATACATTTAATTCTTACCGCAGAGAAATAGAACGTTTTTTACAATGGTGCCAATTAAAAGCTAATAAATCGTTAAAGCAAATTTGTCGAGAAGATTTCGAAGAATTTTTATCTTTTTGCCAGAAGCCATTAAATTCATGGATTGCACTTAAAGTTGAAAATCGATTTATTGAAAAAGATGGTATACGGTTACCCAATTCAAAATGGCGCCCATTTGTCGTAAAAATTTCTAAGGTTGAAACAAAAGCAGGAAAACAACCAGATAAAAACAATTACCTTCTATCCGAAAAAGCATTTAAAGTTGCATTTGCTGTGATTAGTAGTTTTTATAATTATCTTCTTCAAGAAGAATATACATTAATCAACCCCGTTCTTTTAATACGCCAAAAAAGTAAATATATCAGAAAACAACAATCAACTTCGACTATACGTAGGCTTTCAGAATTACAATGGGGTTACGTAATAGAGACTGCCGAAATGATGGCGAATGAAAACCCAGAGCAACATGCTCGTACCTTCTTTATCATGAATTCACTGTATGGAATGTATTTAAGAATCTCTGAGCTTACAGCCACAACACGATGGACGCCAACAATGGGTGACTTTCATCGTGACTCAGATGGTCGTTGGTGGTTTTTAACTGTAGGAAAAGGGAATAAAGAGCGTAAAATATCGGTAAGTACAGAAATGCTAAATGCATTAAAAAATTATCGTAGATCATTAAAGCTGTCACCCCTACCCTCACCAAATGAAAAAACACCATTGTTTGCGAAGTATAATGACGGCAAGCCGATGAAAAGCACACGGTATATACGTGAATTAGTACAGACTTGTTTTGATCGCGCATGTGAGCGCTTAATCGAAGATAATCAACGTGAAGAGGCAGGCCAGCTTGCAGTAGCAACTGTCCATTGGCTCCGCCACACAGGTATTTCAGACGATGTAAAAACTCGGCCTCGAGAACATGTCAGAGATGACGCAGGCCACAGCTCTAGTAGTATTACCGACAAATACATTGATATTGAGCTACATGAGCGGCATAATTCTGCGAAACGTAAACGGATAAAGCCCGAGTTTATTGAGAAAAGCTGACAACGAATTGCTTGATGATTGATTATACGTTTAACGGAAATTTTCGCCGGATATGTCAGTGACTTTAGAACGATACAAAGAACAATTGATTTTAGAATAAGCCTCATTTTGTGTTAGATGCAGATGAATCATAAACTCTTAGCGCTTGGTGTCGCAAATAGTGATCCATTATTACCAATGCCGCCATTGCATCTACAATCGGAACAGCCCGGGGTAAAACGCAAGGATCATGCCTGCCCTCAGCAGCCAGTATCACTGCTTCGTTTTGTAAATTAACAGTGTGTTGCTGTTTGCTAATGGTAGAAACTGGTTTAAATGCTACTCTGAAATAAATATCTTCGCCTGTGCTAATCCCACCTAATGTTCCACCCGCATGGTTAGAGAGGAATGTAGGTTTACCGTTTTTAATCACAAAGGGATCATTATGCTCACTACCACGCATACCCACCCCTGCAAATCCTGATCCAATTTCGAATCCTTTTACTGCATTAATGCTCAACATTGCCTTGCCTAAATCCGCCGATAATTTATCAAACACTGGTTCACCTAAGCCAGGTTGGGTATTGCGAATAACACCTTTGATGACACCACCAATGGAATCTCCTTCACTTTTGACTATTTCGATTAATTGGATCATTTGTTCCGCGATTTCAGCATCAGGACAACGAATAATATTGGCTTCAATCGCCTCAGGCGTCACTGTTGTATGATCTATCTGCGTGCGTAATTCACCGACTTGCTCTACATAGCTAATAATTTCTATATTCATCACCTGTTTTAAAAATTTCTTCGCAATAGCACCTGCTGCGACTCTAGCAAGTGTTTCCCTTGCGCTAGCACGGCCGCTACCGCGAAAATCACGCATTCCATATTTCATCATATAGGTAAAGTCAGCATGCGATGGTCTGTAAACATTTTTTAATGCTTCATAATCTTCTGGTCGCATATCAGCATTATATGCAAGTAATAAGATAGGTGTACCCGTTGTCTTGCCTTCAAATAGACCTGATAATATATGAATTTTGTCACGTTCATTACGTGGTGAGGTAATGTTGCTTTGCCCGGGTTTACGTCGATCCAACTCGATTTGGATTTCATTCTCTGAAATTGCGATGCCAGGCGGGCAGCCATCGATTATTACACCAACGGCTCCCCCATGTGATTCACCACAAGTTGTAATTTTAAATAATGTGCCAAAAGAATTACCTGACATGCTTCATCCCCCAATGGTGCTCTTGAATGCTTGTTTAACAATTTTATCTGCGACAGGATGAACATAGTTGCCATTAGTAATAAGCGTACTACCAATCTCTCGCAATAGAGTATAATGCACATTACCAAGTTGCACTTTTTTATCATTTTTTGTTGCTTGAATCAGTTTGGTTAACTCATATTTTTGCAAATCTTTTCCTTTAATGCCTAGTTTTTCGATCAAGTTTTTTATTATTAATAATTGTTCGACACTTAGCAAACCAAGAGTATGAGAAATAGTTGCTTCAACTAATATCCCGTAGGCCACAGCGTATCCATGTAATAAGGTATAATTTGAAATCTTTTCCAATGCATGGCCAATGGTGTGGCCGAAATTGAGCACATTACGTTCGCCATGTTCTTTCTCGTCTCGGCCTACAACAGCAGCTTTAATCCTGACTGCTCGATTCACAATTTCTTTCAGGAATTTATCATCACCTTTAACAATGGAGTGAAGATGCGATTCGATATAGCGAAGACTCTCTGCATCGTGTGTTAAAAACATTTTAATTGCTTCAATTAATCCATTGATCCTGTTTTTCTTCGATAGCGATTTTAAAAGAGAAATATCTGCGACCACGCATGCTGGCTGATAAATAACGCCTAATAAATTTTTTCCATGTATCGTATTAACACCTGTTTTACCACCAACACTGCTATCAACCATGGCTAACAAGGTAGTTGGAATTTGGATGTAAGGCACACCTCGCATATAAGTCGCTGCAATGTAACCGGCAAGATCGCCAACCACACCACCGCCTAATGCCAAAATTAATGTGTCTCGATTACAACGATGCTGCAGCATCGCATCTTCTATTGTTTGCTTGGTTTTATTGTTTTTAAATTTTTCGCCTGCTTGAAAAGATAATAACAAACTGTTATGTCCCGCTTGCTTTAAATATTTTCGCAAGAGTAAACCATAGTGTTTTTTCACTGTATGATCAGTAATAATGACAATCTGGTTAAACGTCTTATTTTTGGGTAACCAGGTAGCGATATCATACAAACTAGCGCCTATCATAATAGGATAACTAATCGCAGATTTGATTGGTATTGTCATTGATATTTTATGAATCATGAGTTCACCTCGTTTGCTAGCTTAAGTAACAATGCTTTCGTTTGCTCCCACCCCAGACAAGGATCCGTGATTGACAATCCCTTTAAATCAATAGTTGATGCGTTACATGCTTCTAATTTTTGACTTCCTTCTTTTAAATAACTTTCAACCATAAAACCTTTCATTAATTTTCGTAAATTAGGGCGATTTTTTAAATATTTCATCACTTCAAAAATAATGGCTGGTTGTGCTCGATGATTTTTCTTGCCATCGATCAAGCAGTTATCATGACTTACATCAATTACAACAGCTGGATTTTTGACTTGATGAGCTGTCATGTGATTTTTCACTTCCTCCATATGTGCAAGTGAATAATTCGGTGCTTGATTACAACCACGCAGTACTAAATGCGCATGTGGATTACCAAATGTTTGCACTGCATAGCGATCAATAGCTGCGATATGCGGATGTTGCGCTGCAACCACACTGTTGACGCCGATAGCGATTGAACCATGTGTTGGATTTTTCATTCCCACAGGACAATTTGCAGCCGATGCAAAAATACGATGTTCATGATCTTCGCTGCTCCTAGCGCCAATCGCAAACCACGACACTAATTCAGAAAACCCTCGCGCATTATGCGTAAACAAGCATTCATCAGCAATCGGCAGTCCCATCTCTACGACTTTAACCATCATCTCGCGCGCATAATGAATGCCTGCTTCTATATCTGGTTCTGCATAAGGATCTGGTTGATTAACCGGTCCTGTCCAACCTTTTGTTGTACGCGGTTTTTGAATATACATGCGCATGACAATTTTTAATGAATGTTTTACTGCTTCATTCACTTCAACCAATCGTTTTGCATATTCCAACACAGCATCCTTGGGCCATGCAGAACAAGGTCCGACAACCATCAATAAACGGTTGTCCCTTCCTTCCAAAATATTTTTAATTTCCCGCCTGTCATGCATAATTTTTTCATGGCCTGCATCTGACAAAGGGTATAATTGAATGATTTCCTCTACAGGTGGTAGTTTTTTAATGCGTGTATAATTCATATTCGCGTCACTCGCTGGTTTTGTATTAATACTTTTCTAAGTTTATCTATCATTGGTGAGATAGGGATACGCTTGCCCGTTAACAATTCAATTTGTTTTAATCCTTGCGCAATAAACATATCTAATCCTGATATAATTTTTGCTTGATGCTTTTTCGCTTGTTTTAATAACTGGGTTATCATCGGATTGTAGACCATATCAAACACCACTTGATGCGCACTGAATATGTAATCGGGTAATGGTGACACGTCTACATTCGGATACATTCCGATTGGTGTAGTATTAATGATGATATCGATAACTATCTCATTCAATTCATCATGACAAATAACATCACCACCAAACTCTTTTGCTAATGCAATTGCTTTCTTTTTCGTTCGATTCATCCACAGTAATTTAGTTTTGTTTTTTTTCAGAAAATAACCCATCGCTCGCGCAGCACCACCTGCACCAATCACAACTACTCGCTTATTGCGTACTACAATATTGCGTAATGCGAAAGCGATGCCGTCAATATCCGTATTATATCCATGTAATTTCCCATCGCGTTGAATGAGAGTATTAGCTGCTTGCAACATGCTGACCTCGGAACTGCATTGATCTAAATACTTGATCACTTTTTCTTTATAAGGTGAGGTCACGGCTGTCAATTCAACGGACAGCGTTTTTATTGTCTGAATTAATGATTTAAGCTGCAAGTGCGGTTGCGCTAAAAGAACAGCATTGATGCCTAATAGTTGATAGACAGCATCATGCAACACAGGACTCTGAGAATGTTCGAGTGGATACCCAATCACCATATTTAACCGCGTTTTGTTTGTCACTTTCATTGTTGCAAATACTCCATCATCACATTAACAGCTTCTCGATAACCTTGTTCCTTTTTACCTTCAATCACTTTCACACATGCTGGCGCTATCACTGACTGTCTGCGCCACGGTTCGCGCTGACTCACGTCAGATAAATGCACTTCGATGGCCGGTAATTTTGTATCGAGTAAGGCATCATACAAACCGTAACTGTAATGACTAAACGCACCCGGATTGATGATGATGCCAACACAATGCGGTGATTCTGATTGCAATTTATCAACCAAATCACCTTCATGATTGGATTGGTAAGAAATAATGCCGAACCCATGTTTTTCTGCTTCTTTAGCGGTAAGATTTTCAATGTCTTTAAGTGTTAAGACACCATAATGCGCCGAATCACGCTTACCTAAAGTATTTAAATTTACACCGTGTATGAGTAATATATTACGCATGGCCGCTACAACCTTGTTGATTATGTAAATGTGTTATCGCTTCGTTCACTGCTCGTTCGACAGTGCCACTGTTATCCACAGTGCGTGTAGTCAGTTTTCTATAAACTTCTCCCCGTTCACTCCATAAACGACTGAATGATTCATACGGATCTTCATTCGGATCAAAAAATGCAGGACGACCCTCTACCATAATTCGCTCAAACACTACTCCACGTGGCGCCACCACATGGAGTAACACATGTGGCTTGATAATTTCTTGATTAGTTAGACTTAATGATGTGCCACCTCCCAATGAAATCACAGACGATTGTGATTTAAGAACATGCTGTAATACTTCTGATTCTAATTCTCTATAATGTGATTCGCCATGTGTCTGCATGATTTGTCGACAAGTGAAGGGTTCGGGATGGTTTTTTTCGTATAACTTTTCCACTTCTCTATCTAAGTCTATAAATTTTTTATTTAAGGCTTTTGCTAACCGTCGACCAATGAGTGTTTTGCCGACGTGTTTAAATCCTATAAGAATGATATGGTTGCTTGGCTTTGATTTATCAGAAATTACGTTTGCTCCCATAGCCTGCATGGTTTCAACAAACTTAGGGTAAGTCTTATTTATGGCGTCTCCATCAGCTATCATGGTTGTTCCGCGTGCCACCATTCCTGCAACAGTAAGCGCCATCACTGTACGGTGATCACCATAACCTTTTACAAAAGTACCTTGAAGACTACTCTGATACACGGTCATTCCATCTTCATGTTCTTCTACTCGCGCACCCATTTGCCTTAATCCTTCTGTCATAGAATGAATTCGATCTGTTTCTTTAATTCGCGCTTGCATGACATTGTAAATCTCGGTTTTTCCTGTTGCTTGTGTAGCAATCACCGCTAAGGCTGGAACAAGATCAGGAATATCATTTGCATCAATGCGCATTCCTGTTAAGGTTTTGTTACCTTTAATTCGTATCTTTTCATGCTCTATCACTATGTCTGCGCCCATCTCCTGCAAGATACTAATTAATCTTTTATCTCCTTGTGAGTCCTCATAATCCAATCCTTTTAATTCGACTTCACTTGGAAGAAGTACAGCTGCTGCAATCAAGCAAGATGCCGAGGAAAAATCACCTTTAATAGTATTATGAATGGGTGTATATCGTTGATTACCTCGTATATGAAAAGTATCAACGTTGTCAATTTGTTGATGTGTATAATCAATTCTTTGCTGCTTCAAAAAATCAAGCGTCATGTTGACATAGGGACGTTCGTGTAAATCTCTGACTGTAATAACACTGTCATTCTCAGCACAAGGCAATCCGATTAATAGAGCTGATAAGTATTGGGAATTAACCCCATCAACTTCTGTAGAGCCGCCTTTTAACTTCCCCGTGACTGAAATAGGCAATCGACCTTCTTGATCAACATATTGAATACTCATTCCAAAGTTACACAATGCATCAACCAACGATTTAATTGGACGCGCTCGCATTTGTTCGCCGCAATTAAGAAGAATAGGGATGTCACAATTTTCGCGCAATCCTAATAATGGCAATATAAATAACGTAGTAATACCTGAATTATCAGTATTGATTTCAGTAGTGCAAGCACCAAGAGGCAACCCTTTACTGATTACGTTTAACGTATTCTGTGTCGCGTTGACTATAGCGCCCAATGCTACACAAACACGCATAGCAGCTTGTGTGTCGTCTGAATCCAATATATTAAGCAGGGTTGATTCGCCCTTGGCGAGCAGCGAAAATACCAGCCCGCGGATACTCTGTGATTTTGAACTGGGCGGAAAAACTTTCCCCCGTAAGCTTAAGGTTTTCTTAACAATCAACTGCATAATCTTTTACCTCTCTTTCTATTGACGATACCTATGTAATGGTATAGCATTACAGAAGTACAGTATAGCCGGAGTTTACAAATGACACAACCTTTAACGTTAGATGAGTTTAAAATGCTGGCAAAAAATGCTAGGCGGATAGCCGTTTTCCAAGAGATCCCGGCTGGAAAATTAACGCCTTTTATAATTTATAGTCTTCTCAATAAAGCTTTTAAAACAGAAGGGGTAATGCTTGAGGACCTGCACCAAAGGGAGTGCGCGCGTTATTCTTTTATCTGCTTTGAATCTATCGCTTCACTCATGATAAATAATGACGATGACAGTCAGCCATTGGCTGCCCTACGTGATTTGCAATCAAAGCTAGTGTATTCAACGCGGGCTGAGATAGCTGATTTGATCACCAGCGCCATAGGATTTATCACTTATGATGTAGTTCGTTATTTTGAAACTATCCCCGATCGTCATGCGGCAGATCCATCATTGCCTATACTTTTATTTAATTTTTATGCGCTGAGCATCACATTTGATCATGAGAAACAAACGATTTTAATAAGTACATTGGTAGAAGTAAGCGGTCAGCCTGAGCAGGCGTACAACCAAGCACAACAAAAAATAATATCTATTATCAAACTCTTTTCAACCTCACCCCATGAAGCTGATTCACCGATAGAGAAAAAAACGGCATCACCTATCGATGTAGACACATCTGATTTAGATTTTATGCGCATGGTAGAAAAAGCGAAAGACTATATTATCCGAGGCGATGCATTCCAAATTGTCATATCGCGATGTTTTAAACGTAACTATTCTGTTTCACCTTTGGAAATCTACAATACATTACGTCGCGTTAGTCCTGCGCCGTTTATGTTTTATTTTCCTACGGAAACTAGCGTCATTATCGGTGCTTCACCTGAGAGGTTTATACGCGTTCATAATAAACAAGTTACTTTAAATCCAATTGCCGGTACCCGCAAGCATACTGGGGAAAGAACAGATGAGGCGATCACAGATGATCTATTGAATGATAAAAAGGAACTGGCTGAACACATGATGCTAGTTGATTTAGCACGTAATGATGTCGGAGCTGTTAGTGATCCCGGTAGTGTACAGGTGAGTGAATTACTGCACGTGAAACACTACTCTCATATTAGCCATATCACGTCGACCGTAACCGGAAAACTGCAAAAAAAATATGATGCACTAGATGCGTTCGCCGCTGCTTTTCCAGCAGGCACATTAAGTGGCGCTCCGAAGATTCGTGCTATGCAAATCATTGATGAATTAGAGACCTCTCGCCGCGGATTATATGGCGGTGCTATTTGTCGTCTCGATTCGTTAGGAAATTTTGATAGTTGTATCGCAATTCGGATGGCCGTTCTCAAAAATGGGATTGCAACGATTCGCACTGGGGCGGGCATCGTGTATGACTCGAATCCCGCTGCCGAAGCACAAGAAACCCATCAAAAAGCACGATCCATGTTAGATGCCATTGCACAGGCACACGGAGAATAATATGTTGTTGATTATCGATAACTACGATAGTTTCACTTACAATCTTTACCAAGCTGTTGCGCCCTTTCACACAGACGTGCGAGTTATCCGCAATGACAAAATAACTATCGACGATGTGAAGGAAATGCACCCGATTGGGATTATTCTCTCACCTGGGCCGGGGCGACCCGAAGAAGCTGGTGTTTGTGTTAATTTGATTCGTGCAATGGTAGCTGGTGATATCGGCCGA
>Ga0206967_1054_pt1 | contig 25586 bp, 21 predicted proteins | sample Alteio_BWOrgHeat_24_FD_153259 | JGI IMG/M metagenome (GOLD analysis project Ga0206967, IMG submission 153259) | Enriched cells from forest soil in Barre Woods Harvard Forest LTER site, Petersham, Massachusetts, United States -... | ecosystem: Environmental > Terrestrial > Soil > Temperate forest >...
GCCTGAAGCAAGGTGCCGTCCTTATTCATTACAACAACATGCTGAGGAAGGAAATCTATGAGTTGCCGCAGTTCGCGCTCGTCCTGTTGAAGTTTCGCTTCCGAGTTCCGAATTTCTTCAAAGGCGCTTCTCAGTGCTTCCTGTGATCGCTCCCCCTCAATAGCGATTACGGCGATGTGACCCGCGCCTTCGATCAGTCGCAGATCAGTCTCGCTCGGGACGCGGGCATCCGGATAGTACATACCGAAAGTGCCAAGTACGTGTTGGTTCTTGGAGAGGAGCGGCTGAGACCATGCGGCGCGAAACCCGTACCTCAAAGTAAGTTCCCGATAATCAGCCCATAAGGGGTCTCTTGCAATGTCGGACACGATCACACGCTGCTTCAGAAATGCGGCAGAGCCGCACGAACCTACGCAAGGGCCAATCTTCACTGGAGTGATGGCCTCAAGCCACTCCTTGGGGAATCGAGGACCGGCTGCTGGCCGAAGGTGCATGTCGTCCGGGTCCATCAACATTACTGCCGACTTGACGTCACTGGACTGAGCATCGATCGTCTCACACAACTTTTCCAGGATGTCTGGTAGGCAAGCCCCGTTGGCGATCATTTCCAAGGTCCGTTTTTCGGCGGCAAGTAATGCCTCGGCTCGCTTACGATCCTCGATATCCGTATTCGCGCCATACCATTTGAGGATGCCGCCGTGATTGTCGCGCACGGGCTCTACTCGAAACAGGAACCACCGATAGTCGCCATCGTACCGGCGCAGGCGTGCTTCAATCTCACCGGCCTCGCCAGAGTCCAGCAGGTGCCGCCAAGAATCCATGAGCCTATCGCGGTCTTCTGTGTGAACAGCCGCAGTCCAGCCCCAATCCGATGCCTCTTCCGCGGAGAGGCCGGTGTAATCCAGCCAGCGCCGATTCAAAAATTCAGCGGAGCCGTCGCGACGAGCGGACCATGCTAGCGTAGGAATCGCGTCAACATCTTGCGCCTGCCGAGCCTGCCCGGTACTTTGCCCTGTGGATGCCATTCGCGAATTATAGTCCCACCGCCTGATTCCATGCACTTCAAGACCTACCGCAAAGGTCGATCGAATGCGCACATCATCCTCGGACGATTGCGAGCGGATCACGGGTGAGTCGGAAGTAATCGGCTCGCCGTTGGGTTAGTACCGATAAACGCGCTTGTATTGACTCGCGTCGCCAAGTTCGGACTGGTCGGTTGCACGGAATCGCTCGCTTATGACCGTTGACCTTCGCGGTGCCGCCTACGCTGCGAGCCGGATCAGCTCCACGCTAAAAGGCAGTACTAAATATTTCGGATGGTTGCAGGCCTCTGCAACCAAAGATGTCGGGCAGGAAGTGCGCATGCATATCGATCGTCGCCAACGTGCTCGTTTCTTTTCGTTGCGCGGAATGGGGCGGCAGTCTACCCGCCGCCCCTTACGGATCAGGCTTTTACTGCAGTAAGCGCGCCTAGTCCGAAGCCCTCCACAACTTGGCGCTGAATAGGAGCTACCGCGGCATTGACCGCGTCGGCCCCGTACGCCTGGCCTACAACGACACGGTCAGGACGCTGCCCCTTGGGTGTCGCAACCAGTTTTGCAACTGCCTCGGCGACGTCGTGCGGATTGGGAGCGTTGGGCCCAGCGAAGATGCCGCTGAAGGTCTCCAACATTTTTCCGGGGATCGTTCCGATCTCGCCGTAGGCTATGCCCGTCTGGGCATCACCCGGCTTCTGTATCGCTGCATACAGGTTGGTCGGATATGCGCTTGGCTGTACCAGCACGACATCGATGCCGAGTTGTGAAAGCTCATAACGGTAGCTATCGGTTAGCGCCTCCACAGCGTGCTTTGACGCTCCGTAAAGGCCCGTGAATGGAAAAGTCACGCGACCGACGATCGAGCCAATGTTGATGACAAGACCATCGCGTTGGGCGCGTAGCGTTGGCAGTGTAGCGCGCATTAGACGCTGGACGCCGATGACGTTCACCTCAAACAGATCACGGACTTGACCGGCCGTGAAGCTTTCGGATACGCCTCTAGAAAAGCGGCCAGCATTGTTAATAACCACATCGAGCTTGCCACCCGATCGAGCGAGCAAGGACTTGATGGCGTCCTCGACCTCGGCATCGCTGGTTACGTCGAGCGCCAACACCTCGACGCCCTTTCCGCGAAGAGCTTCAGCGGCAGCCCTATTTCGCCCTGCCAAGTCACGAACCCCGCCGTAGACCTTATGGGCATCGGCCGCCAGAGTTTCGGCCATGTCGCGACCGAAACCATTGGAAGCTCCAGTAATGAGAATTGTTTTGCTAATTTTTTTCATATCTTTTTCCTCTTTTCTTGAACTGTTTGGGGCGCCTCTTGACGTGGCGTCTGCTTCACCCGCGAATCCTTTCCCTACAGTTGATTCGCCTTGCGCATATTGTGGTGCATGAACATTTATGATATTCACTATGCTAGATGGTCATACTGTTTGCTTGGAACCATTCCGCTGATGGAGTGCGTCCGACAGTAGATGGAGGTTTTATGAACCTGATCGATCTCGAGGCTTTCGTTTCCGTTGTGGACCATGGCTCGATTGTGGCTGCCGCCGCCGCGCTGCACCTTACCCAATCGGCAGTCACGCGGAGAGTGCAGAGTCTCGAGGATATGTTGGGGGTGTCGCTGCTCGATCGCCAGACCAGGCCATTGCAACCAACTCTCGCGGGACGGGAGACCTACGAGTTTGCAAGGCCAGTGCTCAGCTTTGTAAGCGACTTAAAAGCAGCAATCACGCAAAACGGGGAGCCTTCAGGTGATTTCCGCTTCGGGCTGACGCGCAGCTTTGACGATACGGCGTTAGCACGCCCGATTCAGAACCTGCGCGCGAAGTTTCCAAAACTAAAGCTGCATGCGTTCGTGCAATTTTCCGGCGGCCTTTTGGAAAGCCTCGCGAATCGCAAGCTCGACGCGGCGATCGTCAACCTGCCGGAAGACAGTGTGCCACCGGTGTCGCTCGTTTCAGAGCGGATTGGCATGAAACCGATTAACGTTGTAGCTGCTGAATCGGCACGCTTCAATCAACCGGTAACGCTGAAGGAGCTTTCCGCGAGCCGCTGGGTAGTTCACCCTCCTGCATGTCCGGCGCGTCAATCACTGGAGACAGCCCTATTGCAACAAGGCTTGCCGTTTGAGACTGCCGTTGAAACAGAGGGAATCGAGCTCCAGTTCTCGCTGATTTCGAACGGGGTGGGGTTAGGTATCGCGCCGTCCGACGTTTTTCATTCGTCTCCACAGCACAAGAATATGAAAGTCCTTAAGGTAAAAGACTTTTCGCCAAAGGTAGCTGTATGGTTGCTGTACTCTAAACATATCGGACGCCTAGCGCCCGTAGTTCGCTATCTCAGAGACGCTGTTCAACAGCATTTGAAACTCCGGACGTGAAGGCGGTGACCGTCGGATTAGTACCGATAAACGCGCATCTCGTCAGTGTTTGATTTCCTGACGAGATGCCGACTTATCGTTACTGATCCGTCCGACGTGGATAACTCCCAGTTTGCCGACAAATTGCCACCTGACCGCGGGAACCGCCCCGCTTGGTAGCTGTTACAGTGGCCTGCTCAAACTCGGCTTAGGTGACGAAGTGGGCATCCAAAATCATGCACCGACCCAAACGCGCCTAGCATCGAATCCGGCTGGGAGGAACAGTTATGCAAGCTCCAGTCGTACCTGCTGTGAGTAGTTCGTGGCAGATCAAAGACGTGCCCCAGCCTCAACCCGGCCCCAACCAAGTGCTGGTGAAGATGCACGCGAGCGGCATCTGCTATACCGACGTGCATGAAACTCTCGGACACCTTCCAGGACAATTCCCACGAATCCTCGGGCACGAGCCGGTCGGCGAGATCGTCGCCGTGGCTCCCGACGTCACGACGCGAAAGATCGGCGACCGCGTGGGCACCGCATGGATTCAATCCACCTGCGGCCGCTGCGAATGGTGCCAACGTGGCCGCAGGATGTTCTGTCCCTATATGAAGGGCACGGGGATCGACGTACAGGGCGGTCACGCCGAGTACATGTTGATGAATGCCGACGCTACCTACCTGATTCCGGACAGGATTTCATATGAACAAGCGGCCCCGATCTTCTGCGCCGGTTACACCGTCTATGGCGGGCTCCGCTGGGCCGACCCAAAGCCGCATGAGCGCGTGGCCGTGCTCGGAATTGGCGGGCTTGGGCACCTAGCGGTGCAATACGCGAAGGCTGCGGGCTTCGAGACCATCGCGATTTCGCACTCCCCCGATAAAGACAAACTGATCCGCGATCTCGGCGCGGATGAAATTGTGCGCGACGGAAAGAGCCTTGCCGCAGCGGGTGGCGCAGATGTGATCCTGAGTACTTCCAATTCCACCAAATCGATGGTTGACGGCATTCAAGGGTTGCGGCCAGATGGCCGGCTCATCGCAATGGGAGCCGACGCGGAGCCGCTTTCAATCTCGCTGATGGACCTTCTCATGAAGCGCATTCGGATAATTGGCAGCCAGCAAAACGGCCCCGAATATCTCTATGAAGCCCTTGATTTCGTAGCGCAAGGAAAAGTTAAAACGATAGTCGAGACGTACCCGTTGGCCGAGGCCCCGAAGGCATATCAGCGCGTTGTGGAAGGTAAGGCCCGATTCCGTGCCGTGCTTACGATGTAACACGAATATGGAGTGGACTGCCAAACTGAGACAAATCGGGTCCGACAATTACTTTCGAGCAGTCGACAATCCTTCCGGAACCGTCGCTGACAGGGCCCGATAGCCAGAGATTGAATTGGCATGCGATCTACTCGGTTCTAGCAGGAACTAACAGCCACGCGACCGCGCCACTTGCGAGGGATACAACGTCCGGCCTCCATTGTCGTTGGCATTATTGGGACTCACCAGGGTCCAACCCCTATCGAAACCAGTTGGAAACAGGAGGAAGAATGTGTGGTTAGTTACGGGTAGTTCTCGCGGTCTAGGTCGTCTTCACCGGCGATGAGGCCGACACCAACACGTTGACCAATCTTCCATTTGGACACTCCGCTGCCAAGAGCTTCAATGCGTCCAACGACTTCATGCCCAGGAACGCGCGGAAGTGTCAGCCCCGGGTAAGTGCCCGTGACGGTGGCCGCGTCTGTGTGACAGATTTCGCATGCTTCCACCCGAATTCGGACCTGACCTGCTCCGGGCTCGGAAACTTGCCGTTCCACTACCCGAAGCACGCCCGGTTCCGATACTTCCACCGCCCTATATTTGTCTTTCATATAAACGTCCTGACCTTCGTTCGCAGCTGAGCCTTCGATGTTCGTTTCTGGCGCAGCGCCTTCGGTGCCTCTCATTAGTATTTCATTCTGGCTGAACGACAGATGCATCACACCGTCACTGCTTATCGGCTTGGTCAATGGGTATAACCAAAAACCATTTATCGGCCTGGTCAGGGCCGGGCAAATGTATGATGTATGTGCCGTCCCGCCCACCGCGAGTGAAACCCTGCAGATCTTCTGGATGAGGAGTCAGCACCATAATGTGGGGTCCCACATGAAACTCCCCGCCGGACGCGCCCGGCACCCATTGACCCATATACATGTAGGAAACACCGAGTCTATCGATGTGCTGCGGCCTGCCCTCTAGGCCATCCCTTATCCACTGAAAGAAAACTCTATCGAAGCATCCCGGATCGTCATGCTTAGATCCGGGTGGTGGACCTGGTAGACAGGTCCATTCGGTAGTGCCCTGACGGAGAACGCGAAATTCGCCTCCCTTGCTGGCCGGATGATCCACGATAGTTGCACCGTCAGTTATGAAGTTTGGCGCAGCCCTCAGTGCGTCCGCAATTTTCTCAGCGTCTGTTACAGGCAGGTGTTCAGTCGTTCTCTGAGCGCCTGCTGTAAGCGCAGCGAAAAGACAAAGTACAGTTAGCTTCAATTCGAACCTCAGGAAGAACTCTTTGCGATGCAGCTTCCGGGTCAACGTTGCCCATCTTTGAAGCAACCTTCGTCTGGCGCAGCGCGAGCCGTCGTCATCTCCACAGGTGTTCATCTCAAATGCCTTTGGACCTTTCATGTATTTCCTCTCTTTCTGCCTTCACCTCAGTTGACCGGCAAACTCTGCACGCCTGACTTAGAAGCATCCGCGCAGAGGTTTGTGGGAGAGCTAACGCACCTGCCTCGTGAGCAGACGGCCAGGCGAGCGGATGTTCCCAGTTGAAGTTGCACGCACGCCGCCCTCACATCCGGGCTCAAGATGACAATCAGGAGCGCCAAGACAATGAATGTATAGGGTCAATTGAGAGCTAATCTGACGATCCACATAACCTTCCCTTTACTCACGAATTTAGGACAGAAGCGCGCCTCGGTGAGCCTCAAGGAATTCAGGAAGCCCGATTGGTCGTGGTCCTCCGATCTTCTCAACCAGATCGTTTGTTCCAGCAAACACTCCATTCTGGTGGTCTTTCGCAATTTCCTCTAAGTGCTGCCAGAGTGTATCGGTAACACCTTGTACTCGACCTTCATAAGTTCGACGTGGGCTGTTGGTAGCCAACTTCTTTAGCGTCCAGGCGTCCACTTGCTCATAGCCCACGGGTTTGCCGATGACCTTACCGATCTCGGCAGCAATTTCGGGGAAGCTGTACTCTCTCTCCCCGTAGAGCGGGTACACTTTTCCCTTGTGCTCTTGCGGGTTGAGCAGGATTTTCGCTATCACCCGGGCCTGATCCTCAGCCGCGATCGGCGCATGCTTTCCAGTTCCGAAGGGCAACCGTAAGGTTCCCGTCTTGATTTGATCGGTCCAATACAGAGCCCACTCCGCGAAGAGGGTTGGACGAATATGCGTTGTAGGCACGCCGGACCAGTTAAAGACCTGTTCCGAAATCCAGTGATCCTGGGCAGCGTGACTTTTCGCTTCCCGGCGCGCCGAAATCTGGGACATATTCACAACGATCTTGATGCCAGCCTCCTTCGCTGCCTGAGCGAAGTAGGCCGATGCCTGCAGAATGCCGGGCCTGATGGGGTAAACAAAATACGCGCCCTGAGCTCCTTCGAGTGCGGACCGGACGGCTTCGAAATCCAGCAGATCGCCCCTCACAACGTCGGCACCCTGGGCGGCCAAAGCCGCCGAACGTTCATCCTCGCTGTGAACGAATGCTCGTACGCGGGCTCCTGCATCGAGCAAGAATTTGACCGTTTTGCTTCCCGTCGCTCCGGTCGATCCCATCACTAAAAATATTTCCGCCATGATACTTCTCCTACCGCGCTTCGATTCCTGCCGCGCTCTATTTTAGGTGTCTGTCATACGCGCCTTCCTATGCAGCGATCTCCTGGAAGAACTTTGTCAGCTTTTCGTTGAGCAGTGCGGGCACAGACGACGAGTTCGTCTCAGGGAATTTGCTGAAAAATGACAACTGATCGTCCATATCGATCCGTGTTTGCTCCCCGTCGCGCTGGGAAACGCAGATGCGCACGGGAGCGCCCAGACCGGAGGCGCCGCTGTACTCGAACAGGCCACGCGCGATGACAGCGTTTCCGATGAGGTAGAACTTCGACTCGATGGGAATCCCAGCCAGGCGCATTGTGGAACCCTGTTCAAAATCCCAGAAGATTGAGAAGGGCTTGGAAGTGGAGTCGACGTATGCTTCGACACCCGCGCGATTCCCGTGCGTCACATACTCCATGAGCTTGGGGATGTGGAATCGCGGCAGGGCCATCTCAATCGCCTGAGTAACCTCGAAGAAGGACTTACGCGAGCGTATGGTTACGAGGACCCCATCGAACTTCGTCCTCGTCGTCTGTGCAGAGACTTCTACTGCTTGGTTTGCATTCCTTTGTATGTACCTCTCCTTTGAGTTTCAATTTGCCTTGCCACGTCGTTGCCACTCACCCCTTTTCTCTTTCCATCCATTCGCGAATATAGGGTGTGCAGTTTTCAAGTTTCACGCCATGCGCTTCACAACTAATAAAAAAGCCCATCACGTCGCGATCGATCACGCTTACATCTTTCAGATCTAAAACGATGTCGTGGTAGTCCGTTTGGAGTTCGAAAAGTCTCCTCAACTCGGCTATCGCGTGTTTTTCGATTCGGCCACAAAGGGTGAATACCGTGACTCCACTTCGCGCCGCTGTCTCAATCCTAAAGGTCATCGATCAGGCCATTTGGCGCCTCCGTGCAGCCCGCAAGATGACTTGCTTCGAGGACGCCACAATCGAAACGAGAAACTACCTGTTGGCGTTCGCCCAGTCTTCCGTAAGTAGCAAATGAAGAGGGGTCAGCGGACTAAGCTCGACGTATTCGAACTCCATGAGCTTAGCTTGGCCCAGCGGCAGCTTCTCAAGGATGGTGCGCGCTTCTTGAACTGACGTTACATTCATCAAGAAGACGGGACCTTTTTGATTCTGGCGAGCCCACCATTGGTCAATCTTTCCAGCGAGGTAAAGACGAAGTGTATCTGGCACTTCCAGTGGAAATATCGTCTTGACTTGCTCAGCCGTCGGGGGAGACGTGAATCGGCCTAGTGCCAAAATCTTTGTAGTTGGTACCACAGGGAAAGGTCGTTTGGGCTTTTCCGTAATCTCCGCTGTTGTTTCTCGACTCTGACCCATATGAAAGCTCCAATCTTTGAGATCGGAAAGCTATTTGGCTCTAGGCCCATGCAAACTCGGGCGTGAGCATTCCACTTGCGCTTCCGTTTGCATCGCTCCCACGTCTATGCGGTTGCGGCCAAACTACGAGCCGATGCTTTCTGAAATTCTGTTTCACGGAGCCTGATCTTCACGCCCGCTCCGCGCTCAAACTCAAATAGGTAGAGTTTTGAGCATTTTCCGCAGAGCCAAAAATGCTCGACGCACTGGTGCTCTGCTGGAAACTTCGCATCTGGCGAGCAGAGTCGAATCAGGCGGCCTTCACGGTAGTCAAACGGCAAACCGCAGTTGGGATTTGAACATTTTTCGAACATACCCTTCCGCCTAGTTTCCCGGCAGCTGACCCTCGTCGCGGCCGCCAAGCCTGGCCGCTGCCGCGATGGTTACCCGGCGCCAATCAATAACCGGAGCATCACTCGGCCAATCCGTCTGTTCCAACTCCTCCATCCAGTTGTCTGCCGCCTGCCGCGCCAGCTCGGCGTCGAATGACTCATTGACCGCAGCAAGAAACGCGGACAACTCCCTCTCAGCCGAGGCCAGAAGCCGAGCCATTGATTGAGCGCACCCGCGGTCTTGATCAGCCGTGCAGGTCATATCGTTGCCCACAAGGACTTTTTCCGAGCACGATTACAGCTCCTTGCGCCGCTGCCTCAATACCGGGGTCATCTATCTGACCCCTCGCCTGTTTGTGCTGTGCCGCGCTTCATTTCTTCCTTTCAGGCACCGGTCAGCGAAGTGCAACCGAAAGTCCAATTGGATCTCACTGAAAACAGGGTTTTTAAAATAAATTGGAGTGACGGAATTACGGGAAATCCCGGATTTCGGGGAGCTGTTAGCGAGGCGTACTAAGTTTCAGAAGCGAATTTGTATTTCTTTATATTGAGCTGCTTAATTTTTCCGTCAAGCGTCGAACGGGGGATTCCGAGCTTGGCAGCCGCGCCGTCTGGCCCCGCCACTTTTCCTTTGCTCTGGGCCAAAGCGGCTTCGATCATTTCCCTTTCCTGATCCCGGAGGGTCTCTGTCAATGGACCCGATAATTCCGGCTGGTGTGGCTCTTGACTTGAAAGCCACGCGGGATCGACCCAAAGAGTGTCGCCGCTACAGAGGATCACGGACCTCTCGATGATATTCTGCAACTCACGAATATTGCCGGGCCAAGGATAGGACTGGCACAGCTGGAGCGTAGTCTTGTCGATCTTGTTGATTTGCTTTCGCGAGTTTTCCGCATAGCGCTTCGCGAAGTACTCGACCAGCATCGGAATGTCTTCCGTTCGGTTCCGAAGAGGCGGCACGCGGATCGGGAAAACATTCAGCCTGTAGAAGAGGTCGGCGCGAAAGTTTCCTGAAGCGGTGCTGGCTGCCAAATCGCGGTTGGTAGCAGCAATGATTCGAACATCGGTGGAAATAACACGACTACTTCCCACCCGTTCAAATTGGCGTTCTTGCAGCACTCGCAACAGTGCGATCTGCGTTTCGTGGGGAAGCTCGCCGATCTCATCCAGAAAAATCGTGCCAGAGTCCGCCAATTCAAATCGGCCTTGTCGACGCTGCAGGGCGCCGGTAAATGCGCCCCTTTCATGGCCAAACAGTTCCGAGGCGATGAGCGATGAAGGAATCGCACCGCAATTGACAGTAATAAAGGCATGGCGAGCACGTTGCGAACCCTTATGTATGGCGCGCGCAATCAATTCCTTTCCGGTGCCCGTTTCGCCCGTAATCAGCACCGTTGAGTCGGTAGGCGCGACCTTCACGATGCTAGACAGGACAACTTTCAAGGCGGGCGAGGAACCCACGATCTCATCAAACATTAAGACCTGATCGATTTGCTCTCGCAGAGCAACGTTCTCTTGTCGCGTTCTTTCCTCCGCCTGCTTGCGATCCTCTATGTCGGTACCGGTTGCATACCAGCGGATGACCTCTCCTCGTTCGTCCCGCAGCGGGTTGTATTGGACCAGGAACCAGCGATAGTGACGATCCTTGCGGCGCACTCGTCGTTCGTACTCGAATGCCATTCCTCGCGAGATTGCGGCCGCACGTTCGTCGCGCAATCTCTCGGAGTCCTCCGGATGGAATACATCACGAAATTTTTCAGATCCCAGTTCTTCTTTCGTCAGGCCGGTATACTCCAGAAATGCCTGATTCGCGGAGAGAAAGTTTCCGTCGGGCCCAATAGCGACGATAAGCTGAGGTATTGCATCGATGATTGTTCGAAGTTCCGCTTCCGATTTAGCTATTTTTTCGAACGCCTCCCCTAGCTCACCCTCAGCTCGCTTGCGGTCATCGATATCCGTCACCAAGTTATACCAACGGACAATGCGACCTTCGGCGTCACGCTGCGGACGGCCTCGTGCATGGAACCAACGGTACACCCCATCGGCTCCACGGCTACGATGCTCAAGATCAATCGGCTCTCCAGTTACGATCGCGCGCGTCCAGGCATCGATCACGCGAGGAAGGTCATCCGGATGAAGGATTTCGCTGGTTGCCCAATTCTTCATTTCTTCAGCCGTCTTGCCCGTATATTCTAAGAATTGACGGTTGTGTAGTTCGACCTCGCCTGCCGCGTTGAAGGTAGACACAAACCCAGGAATGCTGTCGACGATCAGGCGCAAGCTCTGCTCATTCGATCGAAGGGTATCCTCAGCGCTCTTCCGGTCGTCAATGTCGGTCAACAACATGTACCAGCCAGCGATACGGCCTTCCATATCTCGCGCCGGTAGAGCGCGAGATTGGAACCAGCGGTACACGCCATCGGCACGCCGCTGGCGGAGCTCAAGAACATACGGCCTCTCGGTTTCGATCGAGCGCCTCCACGCGTCAATCACGCGAGGAAGGTCATCCGGATGTACGGCGTCGCTAGTGGCCCAATTCTTCAATTCCTCGGGCGTCTTGCCGAAGTATTCCAAGACTTGACGGTTGAGAAGCTCGACCTCGCCCACGGCATTCAGGGTGCACACCATCCCAGGAATACTGTCGACAATTAGGCGGAGACTCTGTTCGTTCGCACGAACGGCCTCCTCGGCACGTTTTCGATCTTCAAGATCCGTGTTCGTTCCATACCACTTCACAACCTTTCCCGAAGAGTTGCGCAAGGGACTGGCACGGAAGAGGAACCACCGAAATTCGCCGTCGAAACGGCGTAGGCGCGCTTCGATTTCACCAGCTTCCCCAGAAACCAGTAAGTGGCGCCAATAATCCGCGAGCTTAGCCCGGTCTTCTGGGTGAAGCGCAACAGTCCAACCCCAATCCGCCGCCTCTTTCTCAGAGAGGCCGGCATAATCGAGCCAGCGCCGGTTGAGGAATTCGGCCGAGCCATCGGGACGGGCAGACCAAGCTAGCGCCGGTATTGTGTCGATGATGGTTCGCAGTTTGTTTTCAGAGTTCTTAATTTCAACGAGAGCCTCTTCGAGTGCTTGGTGTGATCGTTGGCGTTCAATCGCAATCAGTGCAATGTGCCCTGCGCCCTCGATGAGTTCGATTTCACCATCCGTGGGTGTCCGCGGCTCGGAGGAGTATAGGGCAAACGTACCAAGCACCTCGCCATCCTTCGTCAAAATCGGCTCGGACCACGCCGCGCGAATCCCGTTCTTGATAGCGAGGTCTCGATGCTCATCAAGCCAATTTATGTCGGTTGCAACGTCAGCGACGATGACTCGCTCTTTCGAAAACGCCGCGGCGCCGCAGCACCCTGCGTGCGGAGAGATGGTAAGCGGGCTGATTACTGGGAGCCAGTCGAGGGGGACAAGTGTGCCGGCCGTATGCCAAAGGCGTCCGCCGTCTGGATCCATCAACAAAACCGATGATATTACCGGCGAAGCCTCAACGTCGATTGAAGAACACAGATCGTTCAGTATTTCGTTTAGGCTCGCGCCATCGGCGATCATCTCTAGCGTTCGCTTCTTCGCAGCTAATAAGGATTCCGCACGCAATGCGATTCTGGCATTCGGGCCTTCTTTGGATTCAGAGCCGTCCGGCTGTACCACGCCCGCAGTGTAACGGAGTTGTATCTTGTTGTCCGGCTCGGGTCGCGATTCCGCGGAACTCATGATGTCTCCATCCTGCGGGCCAGCTTATAACCAGTTCGTCATAAGGATACGCTTCAAAAGCCGCGCATGCCATTACCGCGCAATCTCGTTCGATGATCAACCTAGGATCATCAGGACCGCCCCTGACTCAAGAACCCAATAGTCTCTTCCTTGGATGCATTTCGAGTTTTATCGGCTCTCATTTGACGCACGAGCGACCAACTTCGCTGGGTTTGCAACAGCGAGATGCGCTGTTGTGTCCGGAACGTGGTGAGACCGAACTGAAGAGCAATCCTGGTTTTCCCAATCCTTTGCCAGTCTGATTAGTGTTGCTCACTTCGAACCAGCTCTGTTCCATAGCTCTTACAGTTTTCGAACAGATCGCAAATAGATTTTTCGCAGCAGACATAAGGTCCAAGAACCAAACGAAGGGAAGGAGGCCATGAAAACGTCAGACAGCTGAGACGTAATCTAAGGGGATGAACAATGTAGAGACGGCCAATATCGCGGCAAGCTGGATCTAAGCTCGGAGACTGCGACCGGCATTGGTGCCGTTCATTGGAATATGGCTCAAGGCGGTTGGTTCTGCGTGGAAAGGAAACGGAGCCGTCTCAGTATACGGCCTCTCTACCAGTTCGGATGCTTGGGGAGCGTGATTTAAATTGACGCTCTCGAATGGGGGAGTGAGCGTGCTCACGAGGTAGGCGCGTCCGTCTCATCTGTCTGCGGCCACAGTCGTGAAAGCTCAGGCAAACTGACTTCGGAAAACGTCCCCCCCACAAAGGTCGGTTTGCTGCGCGATGGAGCCGCTCCCCGTCGAGATTGAAATGTTCCCCGCACATTTTCGGTCAGGAGGCCAGCAGAAGGATATGTGCCCTAGGGGGGAAATTAGGAAGTGAGCTCAGTAGTCGCGGACTACCTCCTTAATGGAGCCAATTGGAGCCTTGCCGAGAGAGGTTGTGGACGCTAACTCACTGAAAAGAATGGTAGGCCCGTGCGGACTCGAACCGCAGACCTCTACCGTGTCAACGCCGAGGTTACAAGTACTTACAACAACTTACAAGGCTGTTGGGGACTGCCAAGTACTTGATAATACTCAGTAGTCGGACACATCTCGGGTTGGCCTTCGGGTTGAAAAGAGGGCACTCTGACAGGGTAGCACTCTAAGCTGAACCTAGAAGTGGTGGGCCTGAATGGGCTCAGGCGATCAACCTCGTCCGTGTCAACCGTTGGGACTGTCAAAGTATGTGGAAGTCGCATAAGGCACCATATTGTGGGGGTCGGATTACGGGCTAGAAATAGTCTCGGTAGCGGCACCTGTCTATTTTTAGCGCAAAAACCTGTTCGCGGTCACGATTAATACGAACCTCGCCGCAGTTCTGTTTCTTACATAACCAGGCCAGTCGGGCGGACGTTCGATCTGCCCCTGCACGCAGGCATAAGCTCTTCTCCGGTGCAAAAGTGCTGGAGGAGGGAGAATGCGAGTCCGCTATCAGGGAGGATATCTGCGGCTTGGCCAAAGGAAGAAGGGACCTGATCGTTGGGAGTTCCTTTGGTGGGACTTTGAAGCCAACGGAACGCGCGTCCGGCGCAAAGCTATCATTGGCACAGTCGAGCAATATCCGAATTTGGAAAACGCTTGGCAGGCGAGTAACGGCCTCCGTGCATCCATCAACGAAACACGCAATCGTCAGCGCGAACAGACCGTAACAGTTGCTGACCTTGTCGATCACTACATCGCGACCGAGCTGACCTGTGCTCAAATTGACGGCGGAAAGTCCCACGCTACGAAGACGATCTACACAGATTTCCTCACGAGATGGGTGAGGCCCACATGGGGGAGTCTGAACATCCGTGACGTACGCACAGTCGCTGTCGAACTTTGGCTTCGTCGATTGCTGCGTGTTGACCGCTGTCCTTTGGCAAACCCGACAAAAGCGAAGATCCGTAACCTAATGAGCGTGCTTTTTAATCATGCTATCCGTCACGAGTGGTTGGAACAAGGAAGGAACCCGATCCTTCTCGTTCGTCAAAGTGCCAAGCGACAACGAATACCCGAGTGGCTGGAACCTGAGGAACTAAGTGCACTTCTTTCACAGCTTGATCGGTGTTTTCGTGTGATGGTTTTCCTGGACGCCGCCACCGGGCTGAGACGGAGCGAGCTCTTTGCCTTGAAATGGGGAGACGTCGAATTCGAGAACCTGCAAATCGTAGTTCAGCGCTCGATTTATAGGAGTGTTGTTGGCAATTGCAAAACAGAAGCCTCGAAGAAACCTGTACCAATGGATCCAATTCTCGCCGTCGAACTTTGGGCCTGGAAACAAGAGAGCTCTTACAATCAACCTTACGATTGGGTGTTCGCGAGCCCTCGCACCAAGGGCAGGAACCCTTATTGGCCGGATATCATTCTATCCCGCATCGTCCGGCCTGCCGCAACGCGAGCCGGAATTCAAAAGCATATCGGCTGGCACACATTCCGGCACAGTTTTTCCACGATCTTGATCGCAAACGGCGAAAACGTGAAGGTGGTGCAAGAACTTATGCGGCACTCGAACTGCCGCTGCACACTGGAAATCTATTCTCAGGCCAGGATTCAGGCAAAGCGGGACGCTCAACATCGGGTAATTCAGATGATTGTCCCTTGGAAGTGGGCGACCGAAGTGCAAGAGCCATGATTCTTAGCAAAGACACGGCTGCAGAGCCGAACCGCTGATTTCACAAAATGCTACTTCTGGCCATCGACTGGCCCCTTGATTCAAACAGGCCAATGAGTCACATCCAAGTATTGGGGATTGGCTGCTTAACTTGGACTGGAGTCTTCAACCCTGATGCCGTTCGGTTGCTGACTCGACCTAAAAATTTGTTACAAATCGGCTGAACCCAAATCTCGCTATACGACTGGCAATCCGATCTCTTCTCTGTCGCTCTCATGGGATAATTCCAAATTCAGAATCAGCTAGCGCTTCTTCTTGTGCGACTCGGTAAACCTCTGCGCGCCTGCCTTGGGCGCACCGAACTCGACTCCAACAAATCCGCCCGTCACTTCTAACTACTAACGTTTCCAACAAATCGGGGAATCTGCTTTTCGCTCAAAAGTAACCCGAATGGAATGAAAACGTTGGATTCGTGCACAGTTGGTGCACAGTTGAGGTCCGTCAGAAATCCTGTAGAGTGAACCCCTCGCTGAGACAAAGATGTGTATCACACCTTGCTTCGAAAGGCTTTGCGCTGGTAGATGCCCGCATTAGCCTTCGAAGAACGTCATCATCGCCGCCACTGACGTTCTCTGGGATTCTCGTAGGCGTTCTTTTTCGAGGGATTCGGGCGAACGATAAGCGTTTACAGCATCTATCGAGCAATTTAACGGATTCGCGTCATCTCAATAAGATATTCTTCGACACCCTTCAGATGTTTCGATTTTGCGTTCATGATTCTCTCAAGCCATACGCCATCCGCCGCGAGTCTGACGACACGAAGCTCGATTCTCGAATCAGTTTTCGAATGTCTCTTTAGGCGCTCGCTTAGCCAGTTATTCCAAACCCGTCCGACCTGATCTTTAGAGGCCATCAGACTCAAGAGCGCTCCCCAGCTTCTACGTTCAGCTGCACCTTCGGAGAATGCGGCCCTGATGTATGCACGAGTAAAGCATCCGTCGGAATTCTCTTCCTCCGCCATCAGTCGGCCAAACTGCTTGTCCAATCGGGTCAATAGCATCTGCATCAACTCCGTCACCAGCGTCTCTTTGCTATCGAAGTGATGAAAGAAAGCCCCCTTGGTAACGTCCGCCAATTTGCTCACTTTGTTGACGGTGACATCAGCCATGCCCTTGGTCGCAGCGAGTTCGAAGGCGGCATGTAAGAGGGATTCTCTAACGAAGAGAGGGTCCTTCTTTTTCATGTACGCGTTTTTTACTTTAGTCGCCTTCATTTTCCAATGTCTCCTCAACGTCTCACAATTGTATTCCACTGGACGAGCCGGTGGCACAAATAAAATGCTTGCCCTAGAAGATACCGTATGGTATCTTCAATAGGAACGCTCTTCAAAACGATGAGTGGTGCTGATCGTATTTGGTAGGGCAATTTTGAAGAACAACTTGTGAGGCGAATATGAGTGAAATGAAGACTGTCGTTAACTCAGAATTAGCAGTGGCTCACCTCGTTTTCAAGGTGGCTGACCTTAAGAGTAGTTGCCAATTCTACTCAAATCTCGGTCTTCCTCCATTTTTTACTGAGGAAAAGATCGCAATTATTGAATTACGCGGGGGCACTCATCTTGTACTGCTATCAGTCGATGAGCCGGCTGGAGAAGACGTAGCGGAAAGTGTGACAGGGCAATTCCACAAAAGATTTTCTGAGCAATTTGACCTTATGATCGAAGGCAAAAACCTGGATGATTTGAAAAAATATCGGTCGGAGCTAATCGGTCGGGGAATCGCAGCAGGAGAGATTCCCGATGAGGCTGTTTTTGGACATCATCTTTTTTGTGTAAAGGACCCGGACGGGAACGGTATAACGATTTACACCAGCCACGCAAATTAGTGAGACGAGCACGGGTTTCCAGCTTAATTATCCGCAGCGCTCGCAGGTTTGCTCCAAGAGGAAGCAGCTCCCACATGCGCGCTTGTGGTGTGAGCATATCTCCCGGTTAGTCGCGTAACACGAGAAGTGCCTGTAACTGGCCTGAAACGGAGTTCTGGGAAATGTTGACCAAGGTTCCGGATCGATTGTCGGCCACACGGAAGTGATTTGGCGCTCGTTTACCGCGATTAGTAATGGGAAGTCGGCTTGTAGGAAGTGATCGCCATTACTCCTGATTGACGGGCTGATCAGAAGTAATTGGAAATTCCACAAGGTGTGCATCACGACACTGTCGCAATTTAGGGGTTCACTCCCTGAGGTCCGTCAGAAATCCTGTAGAGTGAACCCCTCGCTGAGACAGTACTTCGACGAGGCACGCCCGCCTCTCTGCTCTGTTGGATCTGGGACGGTAGACTCGAGCTCAGGGCCGCTTGTCGAAAAACATGTAAAGAGCTACGATCCGACCGTCCCGCGCGATGACAAAGTCCCTCCCGGAGTAAGCCGGCACTTCACCAGGGCGTCCCGATATCCATGGAACCATCCCTGCATCGCAATATTCCTGAGGAGCGGCAGTCATTTGATATCGAAAGTCAGGATGCGTCGCCTTGACCGCGCCCGCGACGCGATCGATCTCGTCGCGGCCACGAATAGCGCCCTTGCTGGGATCGTAGAACACGCCATCTTCGGCCCAGAGTTCGTCGATGGCCGCGCGCCGACGAGCGGGATCGTTTTCACCGAACACGTCGCGTAGATTCCGGATCATTAAGTCCGATATGCTGTAGGACATGGCTCGTCTCCTTAATTTAAAAAAACCACGACAAATCGTCTCACGGATGGTTATCAACCTCACCACTTACGGTTCTTCCCCAATCGAAACCGTGCCTCATCCTCGCCTGTATAGTCAGGATCAAGATAGATGTGCAGACTCGTTATTCGGCCATCTCGAAACTTGAACACGTTGCAGAAACGCCCGCCAGGGGTTTCGCCGCCTACCCACGACTTACCAGACATTCTGCCCTGTGACGTGCCTTCAACGATGAGATAGTCGGCTGATGGAATGAAATTCAAACGGTCATAGTCGTGCTGAATGTATTCCAAGACGCCTTCGAATCCTTTCACCATTTCAAGAAACGAATTCCGCCCAAATCCGAATCCAAATTTAGGGAAATAAATTTCCGCATCTTCGTGGAAAAGTTCAAGAACGTCCGGGCGTGCCTGGTCAGCTCTCATGAGATATTCGCGGGCGATCTTGATCTTCTCTTGATCGTTCGCCAACATTGGTCCTCCTTTCTCTCCTCAGCTGATGCCTTGGAATTCACCTGGGTCTGAATTAAGGAATCACCGAGAGTTCGAAGATGACCGATTTGGGCATCCCAGCAAACCACTCGACCTACGTCAGTGACGCGAAGGCGGTCCGCAAACTCCTGAACGAATACTGCAGGTTACTTAGGGTGAGCCTGCCTCCGACGGGTTCCAGTCGGCCGCCCATTCCCCATCGCGGAGAATCTCGTCTCCGGCATGTTCTGTGAACTCTACCAAAACCGTCTTCCGTGGAACGTTAAGGACATCGACGCAGATGTCGACGATCTTGCGTCCGAGAGTAAGCCGGTCATCCAGCGGCCGGCCCCGCCGGAATTCGACCAAAACCATTGTAATGGGCTCAAGACCATCGGGACCAAGATGGAAGAGATTGTCCTCTCCCAATTCAGCGATACCGACGTTTGGCCGCCACGACTGAGTTTGCATGACCTCGGCGTAGACCTCGCAAAGGCGGGTTGCAAGATCGCGCTTGACAGCAGTTACATAGGTTCCCGGCAAGTCCAGGTGCAGATAAGGCATGAGCATCATCCTTAGAACATGATTTAAAGATCGAGCGACATGCTATTTTTGTTCGCGCGTCACAGCATTGACGCGCTGGGCCTCGCCTCGGCCTCAGGACTGATTAAGACCGCTTGCTTTGGGAGGCGCTTAATAGTTGAGTCTCCCACAAGAATACAGAGCCAGTTGCGCCCGCATGTTCGACAAAAAGCTGGGCGACTTCTCCGAGGCGCTCAGTGCGCGCCCAATCACGCTGAAGTTCTCCCGCCATGCCAAGCCAGGTAATGGGTTGAGCCCCCGCGGCCACCATGCGGCGGATTGCAACATCGTGTGCTTCAGGCGAGACGCCACCCGAAGCGTCGGTGACGACGTACACGTCGTAGCCGTCACCCATCGCATGCAGAGCGGGCATCGCAAGACACATCTCCGTCCAGAGCGCAGCCATGACAAGCTTCTTCCGGCCCGTTTTCTTCACCGCCTCGACGACCCGTTGGTCTTCCCAGCAGTTGATGAAAGTGCGGTTAATCGTCTTCTGATCCGGAAAAACTGACTGGACCTGCTTGAAAAGTAGTCCACCGCGTTCTTCATTGACAGTGGTGAGAATCGTCGGAATGCCATACGCCCTCGCGGTTTTGGCTAGAGCTGTGACGTTATTGATCACGATTGTGGGGTCGTGACTGTTTACGTTTGCCAACTGGAATGGTTGATGGTCAATGAGGAGTACTGCACAATTCTCTGGTGTTAGTAGAGCGTCGAGACCAACTTTTGCGAACGTTTGCATGATGTATTCCTCCTTATAACTGCGGAATGCCGCCATCGGCGAAGAGCACGATGCCGGTTACAAAGCTTGAATTCTCGGAATCAAGGAGGACGGCGTCGACCAATCCACGCATGAATAGTTGCTCCCCTCTACTCTTAAGATCGCGACTTACGATGGCCGTCCGCACTAAAAACGATACGTAATCCACGGACTGATGTAGCTTTCAGTGGTTGTTGCGTCGACTGACCGCTCTTCAAACCGGCCGTTGAACACAAAAATGTAGTCGAGATGCACGGAAAGGTGCGGATTCACCGTCCATGCAACTTCCACAATCGGCCGACTCCCTTCGTAGTGCCCTGGTACTCCGTTGCTCGGAATGATCAGATTTCCAGGAATTCCGTACAATCCGTCTTGCTCGCTTTCGCGCCAGTAGAAACCCCACCCGGTCGAAACGGAGACATTTCGTCGCGGAGCCAGCGTCAGTGTCGGTTCGAGGCGAATCGAATTGCTCGGCCCGAGAAGTTGTGCGCGTCCCGAATACTCACCACTCTGAAAGAAAGAGTTAAACGTTCCGAGATTCGGACTCGATCGATTCCGGTCCCCACTCGCAACGTCGAAGTCAATCCTGACGCGGGGATTCCATCGACCGGCGAATCCGCGCGATGCTTCGGCCACGACTCTCCAGGCGCGAATGTCTCCCGCACCGAATCTGCCGAATTGGTACATGCCCTCGAAGTCGTACGCCCACAGTCCATTTCGCCAGAGCCTGGCTCCAACAGTGTGACGAAGTTCGTTCGCGACCCCTTTGTCGAAGCTTGCGTTTTGCAGATCCCAGCCAAGGTAATAAGCGTCGACTGATGCGTGCTCAAGTACGGTCCGCGTAACGTAGGCGCCCCAGACGCTAAATTGGCGTTGCGACGAGTCATCGAATATCCCCGGTGTCGTCGTTACCGGGCGCGCTGCCCAAGCATCGATGCGCCACGCTCCCGTTTGTGCGGTCGCGCGCACGCCGTCGAAGCTCAAGGGAACGTTCGGGCCTTCGCGCAACGCATATAGACGTCCGGACCCAACCGCGATCTCCTGACGTCCCGTTCGTACGCTCACGCTGACGCGAGCTCGTTGTATGAGCCCTAATTCCACAAACCCCTGATGCAGATCCAGCTTGTCTACATCGACGACAGGTTGTGGGCCACCAACGCGACCGTTCTCGAACGAGCTGTTCAACTCGGTCCACAGTCGCAAGTGCGAGCCTAAATGAATGTCCGCATGCAGCAAGTACCGCTGCAAGAAGTATCCGTTTGGGCTAGGAACACTTAATCCAAAATCCTGGTTGCCAAACCTCTCATACGTCTCGCGCGCCTCCCCCCCGAATGAGGCGAACATTCCATCAGCAAACCGCATGTACTTGACGACGTCCCATCGATCGGTGCGCTGGCTCGGATCACTTAGAAATTGCCAGTTTTCGTCGTACGTCGGCAGTGGATACCTGCGCGCCGGGTCCGGCGTCGGAGTTTGGGCCATGGCCGGCGAAGCCGCCAGAACGGCCGACGCGACGAGAAAAAAGCTGCAGGCAGCGCGATAACATTTCAGTCCTGCTCCACGAACGATTGATACGCGGCCACGCAATTCGGCTCCCGAAGTCAGCGCACTTGCGCGAAGCTCTTGCGCAGTTCGGCGACGAAGAGTTCGGGTTGCTCAAGCGCGGCGAAGTGACCGCCTTTCGGAACCTCGTTCCAGTAGAAAAGTTTCGAATAGGTCTGATCGCCCCACACCTTCGGCGGTACGAAAAGGTTGCCTTTGAAGATGCTCACCGCGACGGGCATGTCGAGGGTCATTCGAACGAAGTCCTTCGCGAAACTCTCATAGTACAAACGCGCGGAAGATGCCGCCGTGTCGGTCAGCCAATAGAGGCTGATGTCATCCAACATGTGATCGACAGAGATAGCCTCCGCAGGATCACCCTTGTTGTCACTCCATGCCTGAAACTTCTCGTAGATCCACATCGCTTGCCCAACGGGCGAGTCGGCAAGCCCGTACCCGAGTGTTTGGGGACGCGTCCCCTGGATCGACGCATAAGCGGAACCGTCGCTCCCATACTTTACGAGCTGCGCCACCGCCCCTTGTTCTGCCGCTGTGTACCCAGCGGGCGGCGGTGGTGGCGGTGGGAAGAGGATTGGAAGGTTCAGATGAATCGCGGCAAGCCCCGGCTCGCGCTGCTTCGCCATCCAGCTCGTCACTCCCGCGCCCCAATCGCCGCCTTGTGCCACGTAGCGGCTGTAACCGAGGCGCGCTATCAGCGCGGCCCAGGCGTTCGCGATGCGCGGAAGCCGCCAGCCTGCCTCGGTCGGCTTGTCAGAAAAACCAAACCCCGGCAGGGAGGGGATAACAACGTGAAAGGCTTCATCGGCCTTGCCACCATGGGCTGTCGGGTCTGTCAGAGGTCCAATGACCTGCAAGAACTCGATGATCGAGCCAGGCCATCCATGCGTAAGTATGATCGGCAGAGCATTCTCGTGCTTCGATCGGACGTGAATGAAGTAGATCCCGAGACCGTCAATTTGCGTACGAAATTGCGGCAGCCCATTCAGAGTGCTCTCAACACGACGCCAATCGTAGCGCGTGCGCCAGTATTCAACTAAGGCCTGTGCTTTGCCCAGCGGTACCCCCTGGGACCACTCCGTTACCGGTTCCTTGTTCGGCCACCGAATGTTGGCAAGTCTCTGTTTCAGATCGTCCAGCGCCGCCTGTGTCACATGCACCTTGAAGGGAGTTACGTCCTTCGTCGCCGCCGGGAACACGAGGAGCGGGGCCTTCTTGCCGCTCTCCTGGGCGCTTATCAGATCGAGCCCCTCTAACAACAAGCCGGCGCCAGCGGTTACAGCCGCGGTGCGCATGAAGTTGCGCCGTGAGTTGACGGGTACTGCAATTTCTGCTCTGTGTTCTAAACCGTCTTTCATGAGTTGCTCCATTCCTTCGTTTCAAATTTGGTGCGCTGCGGAGTACCTGCTCGGGGTTCAGACGACAGCCAGATCGCTAGGCTCGCCGTGACCTAAAGGCGTTTCGCAACTCGTCGGTGAACAGCTTTGGCTGCTCGAACGCGGCGAAGTGCCCACCTCTGTCGAGCTCATTCCAGTAGAACAGGTTTGGCCACAGTGCCTCAGCCCAGGCTTTTGGCGGGACGAATATCTCGTGAGGAAAGACGGACGCCGCCATTGGCAGCTCGATCCGTCCGCCAGACGCGCCCGCCTTGCCGGCGCGGGTATTCTCCCAATAAATGCGGGCCGACGACGCAGCGGTGTCGGTGAACCAGTAGAGGCTGATATCGTCGAGCATCGCATCGGTGGAGAGCTCATCTTCAGGATTGCCGTGATTGTCGGTCCATGCCTGGAACTTCTCGTAGATCCACAACGCCTGACCCGCGGCCGAGTCTGCAAGCGCGTAGCCTATGGTCTGCGGGCGCGTCGCCTGTTCGCGGAAGTACCCGCTCCAATCGTTGGCGAACCGCGATGCCCCCTCGATGGCTCGCTGCTCGGCAGGCGTAGGGTTCTCCGGCAGCTTTTCGGGAAAGACGAATTGCCAGTTCACGTGGGCCGCTATCAGCCCCGGGGGCCGCTGATGCGCCAAGGCGTGCGTTACGCCCGCCCCCCAATCGCCTCCCTGTGCGACCCAGCGCTCGTAGCTAAGGCGTGGCATCAGCGTCGCCCAGGCGCGTGCGATCCTGTTCACATCCCAGCCCGTCTCGACCGGCTTGTCGGAGAAGCCAAAACCTGGGAGCGACGGCACGACGACATGGAACGCGTCCTCGGCCCTTCCCCCGTAGCGGGTGGGATCGCTGAGCGGGCCGATAACCTCCATGAACTCCACGACCGATCCCGGCCATCCGTGGGTGAGAATGATCGGTAGCGCGTTCTGGTGAGGGGAACGCACGTGAATGAAATGAATGCCAACCCCGTCGATCTGAGTACGGTATTGCGGGAAGGCGTTGAGGCGAGCCTCGAACCGGCGCCAGTCGTACTTGTCGCGCCAATAGGCGATTAGCGCCTGAGCCTTTTGGAGGGGTACGCCCTGCGACCAGTCACCGACGGTTTCCCGCTCTGGCCACCGAGCGTTGGCAAGTCTCTTTTTGAGATCGTTCAGCGCTGCCTGAGGTACATCAACCTTGAAGGGCGTTACTTCCTCTGTTGTAGTGGGGTGCACAATCTGCGCAGCCGCGGTGGCGCTCCCCTCTCCACTTATCGGCACAAACCCGGGTGAGAATAAACCGGCAACACCAGTTGTCGCTGCCGCACCTATAAAGCCGCGCCGCGAGATGATGGACGCGCGTGCTCCCGTTCTGTTTTCTAAGTCGTCTTTCAAGAGTCGCTCCCCGAGTTCCATATCATCCCTTGAATTAACCGCTTCGCGAGACAGTCAGAATCGCTCTCCATCAGCCCTACTGGAGCTTGAAAACCAGCAGAGTGCCGCCCTCGGGAACAATCATTTTGGTCCCTTGGGCCTCGTCGATGCCGTTTTGAAGTCCTCGGGCGTCGAGGTCCCAGCCCGTCGTGACGGCGACATACTGCTCGCCATCGACAGCAAAGGACGTGGGAACACCGATGGCCCCAGACGGAAGCGGGAAGCTCCACAATTGATCACCAGTGCGTGCGTTAAACGCTCTGAACAAGCGATCCGGAGTCCCGCCAGCAAACAGGATGTCGCCGCCCGTAACCAGAAGTGGCGACCAAAGGATCGTCTTGAAATTGTGCTGCCAAACTCGCTTGCCGGTGTTTAGGTCCCAGGCCTGAAGTTCTCCCAGGTGATCGGCGGCGCCGACGCCGGCTCGCACCGATCCGAAGATGCTGTCGGTGTCATATCCCACATAAAACCCTGTGGAGTCAGCCTCTGGCACCTCGCCTTTCGGGAGAAACGCGCAGACGTTGTTGTTCGCAGGGACGTACAGGAGTTTCGTCTGCGGGCTCCAAGCCTCGGGTGGCCAGTCTTTGCCGCCGCCAATGCTTGGACAGAACTCGGCGCCCTGTTTTGCTCCCGGTCGCTTCGACTCGTCGATCGTGGGACGACCGGTCTTCGGGTCAATTGACGTAAAGACGTTGTTGTTGGCAAACGGGAAGGCGTGCAGGAACTTGAGGCTATCGCGATCCAAGATCCAGAGGTAGCCGTTCCGCCCAGCGTGTGTGGCCGTCTTTGTGAGTTTCCCGTCGACCTGCGTGTCGATCAGGAGAGGCGCCGAAACTTCATCCCAGTCAAACGAATCATGCGGCGTGTACTGGTGATAGTTCTTGATCTTGCCGGTGTCCGCGTCGAGAGCGAGCGTCGAGTCCGTGTAGAGGTTGTCGCCGGGCCGGTCGTCAGCGACCCAGGGGCCCGGGTTCCCCGTACCCCAGTAGGTTGTGTTCGAGGCAGGATCATAGACGCCGGTAATCCACGTTGATCCGCCCCCTCGTTTATAGTTATCGCCCTTCCAAGTGTCCCCGCCAGGTTCGTTGGGCCCAGGCACCGTGTAGGTTTTCCAGATGCGCTTTCCGGTGAGCGCGTCGAAGGCGCTCACTGACCCCCGGACGCCAAGTTCGCCGCCCGAGTAGCCGAGGATGATTTTGCCGCGCACCGCAAGCGGCGCCAGCGTCGCGTAGCACCCCGTCTTGTAATCATCGAGCGGGACGCTCCAAATCTCCTTGCCTGTCGCGGCGTCAAGAGCCACGAGCGCACAGTCTGTCGTCGCCGTGTAGACGTAGTCGCCGTAGAGCGCAACTCCGCGGTTTGTCGGATGGAGCTGGAAC
>Ga0206967_1055_pt1 | contig 25207 bp, 24 predicted proteins | sample Alteio_BWOrgHeat_24_FD_153259 | JGI IMG/M metagenome (GOLD analysis project Ga0206967, IMG submission 153259) | Enriched cells from forest soil in Barre Woods Harvard Forest LTER site, Petersham, Massachusetts, United States -... | ecosystem: Environmental > Terrestrial > Soil > Temperate forest >...
AGCGGCGCAGGTTCTTTTGCAACATGGCCGCCTGAACGGGATGCGCCGGCTGCAAGAGCTGCACCATTTTATCCACCCTTTCGAGAATGTTTGGATCGCTCATGGGGATTTTGCCTCCTGGCGCACTCCGGACACAAAGCCCTGCGCCAATAAATGATTAATGCCTTCGGAAAAAAACAAGTCCCGGATTTTACCCACGTAATGCTTCATAACTATGTCCTTGGGCAGGCCCGTGGCGCGGTTGGTATCGATCAAATAAGTCCGCGGCAGCAAACGTCCGCCAAAACGGCCGGATAGCAGAGCATAGGCTGTCTGTTCGACCCGGTGGGGATGCACCCAAACTGATTCATGACTGAAGTAGTCTTCCAACAAACGGAAATCCACCGATTCACGCCACACTCCGCCAAACCCGGCATTCATGCCCGTAAACAATGCCACACCGTGTCGGTGTTGGGCTTCGGCCGGGGTCAGATTCAGAAATTCGCCCTGGTCTTCATTCCACAGGTTAACGCGGTCATGGCCCTTAAGCCATTGCGCAATTTCCCCGGGCGGGCGGAAAAACAGCAAATCCGAATCGAGGAGTAAATAACGCGGGCCGACAGCAAAAAGCGCGGGGTCGAATAGCTTGTGCGTCATGATGTGCCGTTGGCGGGCCCCTTGGCAGTGGGGAAACTCTTTTAGCTGCCGCCCGGCAACCGTTTGAGCCTCGGCCGCGGATACAACCACGGCGCCGGGCAGAAAACCATGTAGCTGGGAGACAATCGCCGCATCGAGCGTGCCATCGTCATGAAAGAAAACCGGCAGCGATTCGCCCAAAAACTCCAGGAAGGTACGCACCGACCACAAAGCGCCAAGCCAATCGCGCGAACTGGTGAGCAAATGCAAAGAGGCAAGATTCGGAGATGGCACCGGAACCGGCCGTGGGGGCAGCTTGAGGATCATCCGTGCGACACGCTCCCGGCGTTTCTGCACGACGTCGCGCTTAAGGTTCGCCGCCCACTGGTAGGGGGCCGTCGCGCGGACTTGTTCAAGCAGGGACATGGAGACGAGTCTTAGGCAGTGCCGCAGATGGGTGAGACAAACACGCCACCATGCCTGCCACAATTTCCTCGAGCGAGCGCAAGGGCGTAACCGCGCGAATTTCCTCGCCATAAGCCAACATCGTTCGCGGCGATTTCAGCACGGCTTCCAGCGCCGGACGCAATCCGGCCTGCTGCGCGACCACATTGGGATATTTCTTCAGCTCAAGGTATTTCTCCAGATGGTACTGGCCGAAAAAGTTGAGCAAGTGCATCCGGTCCGTTCGGGGCAGGCCAAAATCAAAATCCTGGGGAGCTAGAAATAACATCGGGGTATCGAAGTAAGCGCATTCAAAGCCCAGAGTGGTGCCGAGATGCACAAAGGCGCGGGCATGTTCCAGCCGGTTGAATTTTTCGTTCATCATCTCGCGGGTCAACGCCCGGCTCTCCGCACCGTGGCGGAAGGCGTCGTCAAAGACGACATTAGTCAGCGAACGCAAGGGTGCGTAGAGATCCCAATTGCCCAGAAAAGGATAGGGACGCACCAACAGTTTTATTTCCGGTGCGATCTCGCGCAGAGTATTCGCCAGCCAAACAATGACCCGGACCTCCTGCTCCACAAATCGCGGCGAACCTGTCGCGCAACCGAAGTAAACATAGTCGTAGGGAATTTTCCGCTGCCGGGCCGGGGCGTTTTGGAGATAATCTTTTACGTAGACCAGTTGCGTCGAACCAACCGGACGGATGCGCGCCGGCGGTACGCCTTGCAGCTCCACCAAATCATCGCCCACCGGGGCATTCCAGGTGAAATACCAATCCAGTTTTGGGGACATACGTTTGTGCTTGGGAGCGTGGTCCCAACTGTAAACGTAGGCCGCGGTGGGCTTGCCCAGTCGCTGGGCCAGCCCGAAAGTGCCCGGGTCGCAAATTTCGGTGACCATCAGCAGGGCGTCGAGGTCGCCGAGTTCGGCGCAGGATTGCCCGGCCAGCTGGCGGGCATAGGCATCAAAAGAAAAACACTTGGGCAAAATTTGACTGAGTTGCAGCATCAGCCCGGCACGGAACTTCTGCGCGGGCTTAAGCCATTCGAGTTTGAAATATTCGTCGATGTAGTAATTGCGCTCCGAGCGGGGAATGTGGCCAAAGATGGAAAAAAGGTAGCCCCAAAAGCGGGACCAGAACCAACTGCGGTCGCCCACATAACGCACCGTGTAAGGAGATTTCTCCAATGCCTTCCGGTCCCGCTCCTGCGCGAGCAAAACCACGTCAAAACGGCGCGCCAGTTCCTCGACCAGCAGGCGCACGTCGTTCCGGGTATCCCAATATTGCAACAAGACGCCCAATTTCATGGCGTTTTAATATATTCCGCCACCGTTGCAGACACTACACGCCAGACCGTGGAAAGTTCCGATTCTATTTCAGGAATAAAAACTGTGGTTACGCCAAACTTTTCCGCATTTGACCAAAGATGATTCAACTTTGTCGTCCGCTGAAAAATAGCGATGACGTCTCCCGGCTTCATCACGGCCGGCAATTGCCAGGATAAAATCTCCGGATCGCTCGAAAATTGCACAACCGGCACGGGGAGTTTGGCCTGAGCCAGTTCAGCCAAGGCCACTTCGGCACCTTCACCCCAGAGCAAAAGCTTGCGGTGGGAATTTGCCACCCTGATCAATTCATCGGCCAAGGGTACCAGTACGGCTAAAATACGGGCGGGAATGGATTTGCCCCTGGCTGAATGCTTGCGCCAGTGCTTTTGCAATAAACGCTGCAGGTCTTTTCTGGCGCCCCCACTTTCATTATGATGCAGTAAAAGCCGCACCGCTTCGGCGACGGCGCCGTGGCCCCCCGATCGTTGCAAAATCTGGTGGGCGGCGCCACGCGCAGCATGGGTAGCATTGGCCGGGGCAAAGGCCAGCCCGACACAGGCCAAGGCCGGGGCATCCCGATTGCCATCACCGACGAAACAAATTTCCTCGAGTGAAATATTCAATTCTCCGGCCAGTTCCTTGAGCGCGGCCACTTTGTCCTTCGCGCCGCGGCGCACCAGCGTAACCCCGGTGCGCGCGGCCACCAAATCAACCGAACCATCAGATTCACCCGTGACCAAAGCGAGGGAGAAGCCGGCGCGTTTGGCCGCGTTAATGGCGTCGAGATCCTGAAAGGCCAGCCGTTTTTTCTCGGGCGGGCGCGCGCCCAACCGCGTGCGTCCATCCGTCAGCACCCCGTCAATATCCAGCGCCAGCAGCTTAATCGGTTTCACCATGTGCTTCGACCACCATCAATGACCAAGTTGGCTCCCGTCATGTATTGTGATGCGTCTGACACCAAAAAGACCACGGCCGCCTTGTATTCATCCGGTTGCGCCATCCGCCCAAGGGGGATTAACGCCGTGAGCTTGCGGACAAAGGCACGGTCCTGCTCGTTAAAAACGCCTCCGGGGGAGATGGCGTTGGCGCGGACTCCCTGTTCGGCCCAATACGTGGCCAAATATTTCGTCAGCCCCACCAGCCCATGCTTTACCACGGAATAGCTCACCGGCTTGACCATTTGTTGCGCCTCCGAGACACCGGCACGGCGGTAAATCCGCTGGTCGGGGGCAATCACCCCCAAATCGCTTGCGACATTCAAAATAACCCCGCGTCCGGCCCGCGCCATTTCCGCTCCAAAGATTTGTGAACAGACCAGCGCCCCGGTCAGTCCCACGGCAACATCCTGTTCCCATTGTTCCAAGGGGTAGTTTTCCAGGCGCGACCAGTTTTTCCCGCCCCCACCTTCCACCTTGGGATTGCGCGCGGCGTTGTTGATCAAAATGTCGATCCGGCTGAATTTTTTCAGCAGGAGGTCGCGAAGTTTTTTTACGGAGGCTGGCCGGGTAATATCCACCTGATACCCCGCCGCCGTTCCTGCGTGCCGGGCGGCAATCTGTGCCGCGGCCGCTTGGGCGCGTTTCCCATCCACATCGGCGAGAATGGGAATGCCGCCCATTTCCGCAATGGCCTCGGCGTGCTTTACCCCGAGCAAGCCCGCGCCGCCGGTGATGACCGCAACGCGTCCTGCGAGATTGAATTGGTCTTTGACGCTCACTGTGGAAAATCCACTGAAAATCAACCCTTCCGACGGAGTTTTTTCATGATGGGCACTTCACTATCATAAACGCGCTTTTTCCCGTCACCAAAACTCATTTCAATGGCGCGGATGTCGCGCGTCAGCCGCGCAAAACCCTGCGGTTCCACCGAAGCGGCCTGGTCGCTGCCCCACATGGCGCGGTCCAGCGTCAGGTGGCGTTCAATCACACAGGCGCCAAAGGCGGCCGCGCCGACTGACGGCGCCAGACCCACTTCATGGCCGGAATAACCCGTGGGAACACCGTAACGCTGGGCGAGCGTCAAAACCACGCGGATGTTCAACTCCTCCAACTTGGAGGGATAAGTGCTGTTGGTGTGCAGTAGAATCAAATTTTCCTTCCCCAGAACTTCCACGGCGTGGTCCACCTGTTCCAGAGTACTCATGCCGGTGGAGAGGATGATGGGCCGGCCGGTCTGGCGATGATGGCGCAGCAAGCCGTCATCGGTCAGGCTGGCGGAGGCGATTTTATAACAGGGAGGATTGAATTTCTCGATGAAGTCCACCGACGCCTCATCCCAGCAGGAGGCAAACCACATGATGCCCTTCTCCCGGCAATGATGGTCAATTTCCTGATACTGCGCCTTGTTGAATTCCAACCCGCGCTTCAGATCCCCATTGGTTGGCCCAAAGGGATTTTCCCGGGGCTTGGCCAGATCTTCTTTCGTGTAAACCACATCCACCGTACGCTTCTGAAACTTCACGGCGTCAGCCCCCGCGTCCACGGCCGCATCAATCAGCTTTTTGGCGATGGCGATGTCGCCGTTGTGGTTGATGCCAATTTCAGCAATAATAAAGCAGGCATGATCCGGCCCGACTTCACGGTTTTCAATGATAATGGTTTTGGACATAAAAGATCTTGGTGTTGAGGAAAAAATCGGGCGGCACATCCGCGTGATGCGTAGACGGAAAATACGAATGAACGACGCTGGCGTCAAGTATTCGCCGGATTGGGTTTATACCGCATGCCGGCTTTTTTGGGTGAAAGAAAGGTTTTCCCCCCGGGCGAGCGCCTGCAGCACCTGCTCGACCTCGGGAATGGATTCCTCGTAATCGAGTTCAAAAATCCGGTCGGTAACGAGGAACGGCAGGATCGTATCGCCCGTCATGCTATTTTTCTCCAGCACTGTCCGACCGCGGACAATGTCGACGTAGCCATTCTGCCAGTAGACCTCGGGGAGCATCTGCCGCGGCATGGAAAAAGGCTCTTTGATGCCCGGCACGTTCAATAGCGGCTTGAGCAAACCATTTTCGATGCGCCACATTTTATAGGGGGTGAGAGCGGGGACGCTGATCGCCCGCAGCGCGTCAGCCGCGGGATTGGCGATCATCCGCTCGATGGCTTCGTCAATCAATTCCACGCGGCGCACCGGGCCCGTCGGGCGCAGGTGTACCACCAATTCCGGGGTGTAATTTTCGTATTCCTTCAACCATTGCAGTGCATGGCGGAAGACATCCAAATCCGGGGACAAGTCCTGCGCGAATTCCGCCGGGCGCATAAAGGGCAGTTCCGCACCGGCCGCCCGTGAGGCGGCGGCGATTTCTTCATCATCCGTGGAAACGATGACCCGGCCGATGAGTTTTGATTCAAGGGCGTGACTGATGGAATAGGCAATCAGCGGCCGGCCGGCAATGGCGCGCACGTTCTTGCGGGAAATGCCCTTGGATCCGCCGCGGGCGGGAATCAGGGCAAGAATGTTACGGTTTTTCGTGCTCATAATTGAACAACTTGGCCCGTAGTGAGGGACTCCTTGACTGCCAACGCCATGCGCAGACTCTGGGCGCCATCGCGCAAATTGACCCGTGGCTGCTCCAAGCCTTCAACACAGGCGAGAAAATGGCGCATTTCGGACAAAAACAAATAATTGCGCGGCAGGTCGGCAAAATTTTTCGATTCCACGGGCTGCCCTTCCGCGCCAAAAAGCTGCAGGGTCTTGCCGATATAGTCCCAATAAATACTGCCTTCGTCACCGATAACCTGGAAATTTCGCCGCGGCGGACGTTGCAGAAAATCCTGATGCACCTGGGCGGCCAGATCCGCATGGTCGGGACGACGGTAGCGGAATAAAACCTGGGCCGTATCCTCCACATTTATCTCCAGCCCACTGGTCTTGCCGCCAACCGCAAAAACCTCCTGTGGGACGCCAAACAAGGCGTAAAGCAGGTCGTATTCATGAATCTGGCAGAGCACTACCCCACCCCCCAATTCCGCACGCGCCGGATAGGTTGCCCGATAATCTTCGTAGCGGTGAAACCAGGGCAGGTACTCCCCCACTTCCGCCCGGAGTGCTGCAATGCGGCCCAAGCGGCCGGTTTTCACCCAAAGCATTATATGCTCGAAAGCCGGATGAAAACGAAATTGGTAGCCCACATAGCCAACCCGGCCACTGTGTTCCAGTTCAGCCAGCAAGTCCTCCACCCCGGCCCATTCGTGGCTGAGCGGCTTTTCCACGAAGAGATGGCTGCCCGCACGCACCGCCATCCGGGCGAAGGCAAGGTGCTGGCTGGTGGGATTGGTGATAAATGTTATGTCCGGCGTTTGGCGCAACGCCTCGGCAAAGCTGCCAAAAGTTTCAATCTGGTATTTTTGTTCGAGTCCGCTCTCCGCCTCCACCTGCAGGTCATCGGTAAAAATCCTGTCCGAGCGGCTGGTGCGATAGGCCAGAATTCGTGGCGGCACTGGCGATACCGCCAGCAGATTGCGCAAATGCCGCTGGCCTATGCTGCCCAAGCCGGCAAACAACACGGTCTTTTTTTTCATGACCAAAACTCCTTCACCAGCAGCAGGTTTTTACGGGCCTGACCGGTTGGATCGGACAATACCGGGGTCTCCAGGATGAACGGCCCGCCCCACGCCTGGGCTTTGAGTGTGGAGAAAAATTCCGCCAAACGCGTCTCACCCTCACCCAAAGGTTTGCTCGGGCCGCGAACCCTTCGATCTTTCAAGTGAATTTCCCCGACCAAGGGGAGCATGGAACTGATTTCACCGACGATGTCATAGCCTAAAGCCGTGGCATTGCCGCAGTCATAGCACAAGCGCGCCCGGGGCGAGCGCAGTAATTTTATAAATTCGCGGCATTCCGGCTCCGGACGATCCATTTCAAACGCCAGATCCATTCCTGCATGTTCGGCGGCCTGTAGGGCCGGAGAAAATATTTCCGCAGCCTGAGCCGGGGTGGATGCATGAATGATCGTCGCTTCTTCCAGAATGGGAATGATCAGACGCTCCAATCCAGCTTGGGCGGCCGCGGCAATAATTGCCGGCAACGGCTTTATCCGTTCCGCGCCGCCCGGAGCAAAAGGCTTCCATTGCAAAACGCAATGAATGCAGGCCGAGCACACCTGAATGCCGCTGGCCGCTTCAATTTTTTTTAACTCAGTCCGTCCCGTGTCACTCATCAAAGGATTAGCCAACAGGCTTTCGGCCTCAATCAGCCATTCGATCTGATTGAAACCCAGGTCGCGGGCGAGGGGGAACTCCTCGCGCCAACTTGCCGTCGGGAAAACCTGGGGCCCATTTTTTGAAGGATGGGACAGCCGGCCCTGCATGATGCCGATCGCGTTTTTCATGGGATTACTGCGCGCAGCCAGGATTCGTTCTCGCGGTGCCAGGCGATGGTCGCGGCCAGACCGTCTTCGAAAGTTATAGCGGGCTCCCAACCCAACAGTGCGCCGGCCTTGGTTATATCGGCGCGGGTGGCCTTGATATCCGCCGCCATGGGCGGGTGGCCCTGAATAGTCGTTTTTTTCCCCAGGGCTTGCTCAATATGCGAAATTAACCCGGCAATCGTCGTCGGCGAGCGGCCACCGCCAAGATTGACGATTTCATAGCCGACGGGCTTGGCGGCGAGAATGGTCCCGCGGGCAATGTCGTCCACAAAAGTGAAATCACGGGATTGCGTTCCGTCACCCAAAAGCTGGATGGGCCGGGAATGCGCGATAGCTTCAATAAAGCGAAAGATGCTCATGTCGGGCCGGCCGGCCGGCCCGAAGACGGTGAAATAACGCACCACCGTCACGTCAAGTCCATGCATTTTGTGGTAGCTGTGGGCCAGCAACTCCGCCGCCTTCTTGGTCGCCGCATAAGGTGAAAGCGGTGTGTTCACCGGTTGGTCTTCGGAAAATGGCAGCGGGCAACCGGCGTAGAGGGACGAGGTCGAAGCGAGAACGATTTTTTTCACGCCGTGGCGGCGCTGGCACTCGAGCAGATTCAGGACGCCCTGCGTATTGGTGGAAAGATAAATGTGCGGATTTTCGAGGCTGTAAGCCACCCCGGCGCGGGCCGCGAGGTTGAAGACGGCATCAAAACGAAATTCCTTGAACAACTTTTCCAAGCCGTCGCGGTCCTCGACATCCACCGCTTCAAAAATAAACCGGCCAGCTCCCGCCGCGCGCCGCCCGCGTCCGCCAAACTGGGAACGATTCGCCGCGGCCCCGGCCTGCCAATTGACCTCGCCCATCAGCCGGGAAAGCCGGTAGTCCTTCAGGCGCACGTCATAGTAGTCGTTCAGGTTGTCCACGCCGACCACCGAATGCCCCTGCGCCAGCAGCATTTCCGCCACGCGCGAGGCAATGAAGCCCGCCACTCCGGTTACCAGGTAAAGGGCCATAAAATCAGAGCCAGCGGGCGCTGCCGGGTTTGGCGGCGACGACTTGCAGCAGTTTCTTCAATTCCTGGGCGCGCGATTTGGGGCAGACCAAGGTCGCGTCGGGCGTGTGCACGACCACCAGATCCTCCACTCCGAGCAGCGCAATCAAATGGCCTTCCCCGGTGACGGCGACATTGCCACGGGCATCGTACAAGGCCACATCGCCCCGGGTGACATTGCCGGCGGCATCCGCCACGGCATGGCGCACAATGGCAGGCCATTCGCCCACGTCATCCCAGTCAAAGGCGGCCTCAAAGACCGCGACATTGGCGGCTTTTTCCATGACGGCATAATCCACGGAAATTTTCACCAACGTGGGATAAACGGCGGCCAGCGCATCCGGCAAGGTATCTCCAGCGTTTAATCGCTGGTCCAAATCCTGCATGCCGGCGGCAATCGCCGGAGCATGCAGGCGAAAAGCCGTTTCGAAATTGGCCGCCCGCACGATAAACATGCCTACATTCCACAGGTAATCACCCTCGGCCAGATAACGTTCCGCCGTGGCCAGATCAGGTTTTTCGACAAATTTCACGACACGATACCAAGGCCGGCCCTCACCCTCACCCAACTTTTCCCCACGCCGTAAATAACCATAGCCGGTGGCGGGATACGCCGGCTTAACGCCGATCGTAACGATAAAATCATTTTGGGCCGCCGTGGCATAAGCGGCACGCAGGGATTTTTGAAAGCCCGCCGAGTCATGAATCGCCGCATCCGCAGCCAGCACCGCCAGGACCCCTTCCGGATCGCGGCGACGCACCAACAATGCCCCCAGCGCCGACGCCGCAGCCGTATCGCGGCCCATTGGTTCGCCGACGATTTGGTCCGTAGGGATTTCCGGGCAAACGGCCTGAATGGCGGCAACATGCTCGGCATTGGTTAAAATAAATATCTGCTCGGGCGGAACCAAGCCGGTGAGGCGCGCCACAGTCTGGGCGATCATCGTCTGCTCGCCGACAATCGGGAGCAGATGCTTGGGCCGGGCCTGCCGGCTCTGCGGCCAAAACCGTTCACCTCGCCCACCCGCCATGATGACAGCATAATTTTTAGACATAAAAATTCCTTAAACAGCGTGCACGGCGGCCAGGCGCCAATCGAGGGCAAATTCACCCAACGTGTGCCCCGGACAGCCCCGGCTCCGGGCATGGGCAAATAGTGCCGCCAGATCTTCATTCATTTTTTCCACGGAAACCTCGGTCCGGAACGTCGGGCTGCCGCCGGGCATAAGTTCGGAGGAGTGAATCATGAACATCAAATGCGCCCGGCCATGATCAACGGCTTCATCCACTCGCTGGCGCATGGCGACACCATTGTGGCCGTTGGGGCGCAACCAATGGTGTCGTTTTGAAAAAGCTTCGACCACCAAACTGGTGATGTTGGAACGCGGCAGGGAAATCGTCATGGGCACTTCGAGGAGGGCCTTGGCCGACGATTGTGCCGCTACCTTGTTTACATCCGATTCATCAAGATAGTAGGGTTCATGAGGTGCGGGCCGGTAGTCCGGCCCTCCGGCACCCGCCGGGTCGCCCAAAGTGGAACGCCAATCCACGCCGGGACAAACCGAGCAATCGGCGGCAAAGTCATGCTCGCGCAACCAGCGAACCGTCGCGCCATTCAATGCCCAGCGTCCGGCCCGGTGACTGCGCAGAGGCCGCTGGAAAGTATCTTCCAAAACCCTGGCGAGGCGATCCAGTTTGGCGGATTGCAAAGGTTCGGAGTATTCGCCGAGGAAAGGATGATTTTGGTTATCGTCGGCGGTGACCGCCTCGAGCGGCGGGGTGTCCCAAGCATGCAAGTGCAGACCAACTTCGCCGGCGTTTCGCGCCAACACATCGCGGAGAAAATCCACGCAAGCCTCATCGTGGGCCATCTCCCAATTCACGAGCCAGGTGGGACGAAAACCATGGCGTTGCGCCAGCTCCTGAAACCCGGGAAGCCACACGGCGTTGCGCGTGGTCGTGGCGCACGAACGAGCCCAAACGTTGTCGCCCTCGGTATCCACGGTGATGATAAAAGCCGGTGCCATGGAAGAAAAAATCAGCGCCGGACGATGCGGGCCGGCTCCAGCGCGCCGGTCTTGATCGCTGAAGCGAGCAAGAGGGAAAACAACACAATCAAGGCGCCGTTGAACATGGGGAACTCTACCGCCGCATTCACCAGCATACCGGCGCAGCCAACCAAAATCACCGCGCCCTCCGCCCCCAGGCGACGGCCCAGTTTCACGGCATAACCATACCAAAAGAGCAGAATCGCCAACTCGATGCCGGCGCCAATTACACCCAGTTCCATGGGAAACTGCAGCCAGTCCGAATGCGCATAATCCGTCCGGACGGCCAAACCGCCATAAGCCTCTTTGCTATGGAAATAACCATCGGCCAGAAAGTAGGATGGGGAGACGTAGCGGTAGCTCCCCGCCCCCCACCCCAGCCAGAGATGCGGCCCGATCATGCGCACGGTTTCCTGGCGCAAAATTGCCCGGGTATCCTGCTCGGGATGAGCCGCCAGATAGCCCATGCGCTGGATCGTGAACGAACCTTTCCCGGTGATAAGGAAAAAGCCCATCACCGCCAGCCCCACGACCAGTACGGAAGATCCGACCCATAAACCCGGAGACCGCACCCCGCTGGCCAGTGAGGCCGCAATCAAAACAAACAAGTTCACGATAAATACGGCACAGCCAATGAATAGACCCGCGCGGCTGCCGAGGACAAAGAAACTGCCCAAAATCACCAGGCAACCCAGCAAAACAATCCACGTGAGGCCATTGTCGCGACCTTCTTTGCGCGCGCGCGCCTGTAATTGACACGCTACCGCCATGCCGGCGCTCATGGAAAGGTACAACAATACTGCAGCCGCATTGCGGTCAATGAACCCCGCGGAACGAAACAGCGTCAAATCGTATTGAAATTGCGGATCGGTGTAGAAACCAAGTACGGCAGTTGGCGGGCGGATGTATTGATAGTAGATTACTAAAGCGGTAATAATGCCGTTCAGAAAAACGATCAAGGCGAGGCGCCGGCCGCTGCGCCGCCGCCGCACCCCCGTCCACCACGCACAAGTCAACAGCCACGGACCCAGCCAATAGACAAACATGCGCAGGGACGATTGCCCGAAATAATCGCCCGTGATGCCAGACGGCAGCCACTCGATGTGGTTGCGCAGATACAAGTCCCAGACATAAACATCGGCCCGGCGCTGGATGGCTTCCGCCCAGGGATTGAGGGTCTGGCAAAGGACGAAAGCATTGAATAACAGCCCGAGCCAAAAAACCGGAAAACGCCAGAGGGTGCGGCGGTTTTCCCGCAGGCGCAGCGAGAGGAAAAGCGCCAGCGCGCCGATGGCGGTGCTCAACGCCTGCGTCCACCAAAAGCGACCGCCAATCAACCACGGGACGATAACCACCCAGGCCGTAATGAGCCAGGTCACCGTACGCTCAACACTCCCGACGGGGGATTTGTCGAGGGAAAGATGGGCTGTGGCCGTCGCGGTGGGAAAATTCATGTTCAGACAAAATACCGGCTAGGCGCGAAAATATTTGGCCGGCGGGCGGGTGGCACAGTTGCGCGTGTCCACCAAGGGGATGGCCCAGCCGGAAAAATCGTGATCACGGTAAACCTGATGGGCCGTCACCAGCAAGGCGAGATCGCTGCCCTCGGGGGCCAGCAGAGCCGAACGGCGCCCGGCGTACTGTGGGTATTCCCGCGTGGGTCGAATCACCGGGACGTGGGGGTCATGGTAGGCCACGCTGGCACCCTGTGCCTCCAACAACTTCATGAGGGCATAAGCCGGGGATTCGCGGTCGTCGTCTACTTCGGGTTTATACGCCAGTCCCAGGAGCAAGATGCGGGCGCCCCGCAGCGGCCGGCCTTGCTCCGCCAAAATTTCCTCCACACTTTTTACGACAAGGGCGGGCATGGCGGAATTGATTTCACCCGCCAGCTCGATAAATCGCGTGGGCTGGCCAAATTCACGGGCCTTCCAGGCGAGATAAAAGGGGTCGATAGGAATGCAGTGACCGCCCAGGCCGGGGCCGGGATAAAACGGCATAAAGCCAAAAGGCTTGGTTTTCGCCGCTTCAATCACTTCCCACACATCAACACCCATTGCGGTATAAACAGTCTTGAGTTCGTTCACCAACGCGATGTTTACCGAGCGGAAAATATTTTCCAGCAGTTTGGTCGCCTCCGCCGCCCGGCAGGAGGAAACCGGCACCACCCGTTCAACCGCCAGCGAGTAGCAAGCCGTGGCACGGTCGCGGCAGGCTGGCGTCAAACCGCCAACAACCTTGGGAATACGGCGGGCCTCCACGGCCCTATTGCCCGGGTCTTCCCGTTCCGGCGAATAGGCCAGGTGAAAATCCCGGCCCGCGACCAACCCGGAGCCACGCTCGAGGATGGCGCGCAAATCCGTATCCGTTGTGCCGGGATAAGTGGTGGATTCAAGCACGACCAATTGCCCGCGCTGCAAATGAGGAGCCAATTTCTCACCGGTGCCAAAAACATAGGAAAGGTCCGGTTCGCGACCCGCCTTCAGTGGTGTGGGAACGCAAATGATAATCGCATCCCGGCCACTCACCCGGGCAAAATCCGTCGTCGCCTCCAGCAAACCACCGGTCCGGAATGCCGCCACTGATTCAGCGGGAATGTGCTTGATGTAGCTGCGACCGGCATTGAGGGCCGCGCATTTTTCCGCATCCACATCCAGGCCAAGCACGTCGACACCAGCTTGCGCGAACCGTAACGCCAAGGGCAAGCCCACATAGCCCATCCCGATAATGGCAATTTTCATGGGCAAGCCACCACAACTTTGCTTAACGCAGGCCGGGGCCGGGCAGAAATCTCACCCAGTTTGATGGCGGCCGATAAGAGCGCGCCCATGACAATCAAAACGGTGGGATTGTACAAGGGAAAGTCCGCGATGGCCCCGGCTAAAATCAACGTAACAGTGCCGAGTAAAATCCAGGATTCGCCGGGCAATACTTTTCGCAAGCGCCAAACTTGACTCACCGACCAAAGGAGAATCGCGGCAAACAGTGAGGCGCCGGCCAAACCCCATTCGGCAACTATTTGGACCCAGTCACTATGCGCGAAATTCACATTATAGCGCACCACTCCGGGCCGGGCCGGATCCGTAAACAAGGGATTGTTGCGCAAATAATCCGGCGCCACGTAGCGAAAGCTGCCCGGGCCCCAGCCCCAGAAAGGTTCGTCTTTGATCATGGCGGCCGAAGTCGTGGCAATGGCATAGCGCAACGGCAACGATGCATCACGGGGATTAACTTCCAGTGAGGTGCCTGAACCCTGGCGCCACCACCAGACAGCCCCGGCGGTCGTCCCAAGCACCAAGGCGATGAAAACCAAAGCCGGCAGCGCATAGACTGCTGCCCGCCGCTTTTGCCCAGCACGCCACCAGCGGGCCAGCCACAACCAGGCACAAAGCGCGAGCACTCCGCCCGCAGCCAGCACCCAGAATTCCGGCCGCACAAAAACCCCCAAGGCGAGCAGAAGCACCATCATCACCTCGAGCCAAACCCACGCCGTCAGCGCCGGCCAGCCCCAACGGCGCGGAGGCTCGTCCGGATCGCGCCGGCGCAAGCGGTGATCCATCATCGCCGCAGTGGCACCAAAGGCCAGGACCATCCAAGCGGCGGCGTGCCCGGCGTAGATAAAACTGGCAAAGAAAGCGGGCTCAACGTTACCGAAGTACGGCATATAGAACCAAAAAATGTCATGGGTGCCGCTCAAGGCTTGAACCACGCCCAAGAGGGCAATGAGCAAACCATTGATCGCCACCATGCCAAGCAGCCGGCGCCAGGCGAGTTCCGTCTCCAAGCCCACCCAGGCGGCACAGGTTACGAGCCAGGCCGGGATCAACATCAACAAGGCGCGCCAGGTGTTCATCGGCCAAAAAGGCGTGATGATACTCTGCGGCAGCCACGCAAAATGCGGCGTCGCCTCCAGCCAGGCGTGACGGTCCGAAATTAAAAATGTCCGAAAAGGATTGAGCGCCGCAACGATCCCATAGGCCAAAATCGCCAGACCCAGCCAGAAAATGGGGAATTTCTTTAACCGGGTGACCATGACGCTGACTGACGGCGATGGCGGCCAGGCCCGGTAATCCGCCATCGGTATAAACAAAGTCGCAAACGCCAGCAGGGCCAGGGCGAATGTCGACCATAGCGCCCAATTGGTCCACGCGCCAATGAGCCAGGGCGGCAAAACAATCGCGAGAAGGGAAAAAACAAACACAATCGTTTCGCGGCGGCTCGGAGGCGTGACTGCCGCCGGTCTCGTCGGGAACTGGCCCCGCAAGGATGGAGTGACCGGCATTTCACGCGCCAGTGGCATCGGATCTAGTGGTGATATATATCGTGCAGGCGCAGCAAACCGAGGCACTTGCCCTTGTCGCCCACCACCGGGAGTACGGAGATTTGCGAAGGGCGCTCTTCCATGACACGTAACGCATCACCCAGCAAAGTCTCGGGCCGAATGCTGATCGGCTTAACCGTCATTACCTCGCCCACGGTCAGCAGACGGATGTCCGCCTGTTTTTGCAGAGCACGGCGGATGTCGCCGTCCGTCACGAGGCCCAACAGTCTGCCTTTTTTATCCACCACGCACGCCGCGCCAAGCGGGCGCTGGGTCATACCCATGACCACTTCATGCAACGCATCACGCAACGACGCGACCGGCACATCACGCAAACCGTGCATCACATCCGCCACGCGCAAAAGCAAATTGCGGCCCAGTTGGCCGGAGGGATGGGTTTGGGCAAAATCTTCCGAAGTAAAACCTCGCGACTGTGCCACCGCCGCCGCGAGAGCATGCCCCAGCGCCAGCGCCACAATTGCGCTGCTCGTGGGCGCCAGGCCCAACGGATCAGCTTCGCGTATAACCGAAGCATCAATCACCGCATCCGCCACCCGGGCCAACGGCGATTTCAAATTACCCACGAGCGCGACCAACTTGGCCCCACGCGAGCGAAAAGCTGGAGCCAGCCGCACGAGCTCCGCCGTGGCGCCACTCTTGGAAATTAAAATTACCACATCGCCTTTGCCAACCACACCGATGTCGCCATGCGCCGCCTCGCTGGCGTGCAAAAATACTGCCGTGGTACCCAGGCTGCATAACGTCGCGGCCACTGCGTGCGCCACATGGCCTGATTTGCCCAAACCCACCACCACCGCCTTGCCGCGCGTACGCGCCACTAAATCCACGACTTCCGTAAAGTTTTTATCTAATCGCGCCGAAGCCAGTTGCAACGCCTGCATCTCCGCCGAAAGTACGGCGCGGCCAGTCGTCAGGGAGGAAATTTTGGTTTTTTTCTTCATAATCAAGCTTTGGTGGCGACAGCGAGCAAGGCGCGGGCCCGGGCCAAATCTTCCGGCGTGTCGATCGCCACCGCGTGGTAATCGGCCTCGACCGTCTGGATGCGCCAGCCGGCTTCGATGAAACGCAGTTGTTCCAGCGCTTCAACACTTTCGAGCGGGCATTCGGGCAAAGTTGGGTAAGCGGCGAGTTTCGCCCGGGCATAACCATAGACGCCAAGGTGGCCCCAATGCAAATGGCGCGCCGGCCATTGTTCCATCGGCACCCCGCGCAAGTGAGGCACGGGCGAACGGGAAAAATACCACGCCCGGCCATCCGCCCCGCGTACCACCTTGACCACCGCCGGATTTGCCAGCAGGGCCGCATCGTGAATTTGATAAACCGGCGTCACGACATCCCCGCCCGTTTTAGCAAATGTTTCTGCCATGGAATCCAGCAGCACGGGGTCAATAAAAGGTTCGTCGCCTTGCACGTTTAAAATGAACTGGCCTTTGAGCCCGTCGAGGATCGAAGCGATGCGCTCGGTGCCGCTGCGGCATTCGGGCGACGTCATCACAAACTGCCCGCCCCACCCGCTCACGACCTTCGCCACTTCCTCGCTATCGGTGGCGACCAAAATTTCCGTGGCTCGCTTCATCTGCGCGACGCGTTCCCACACATGCCGGATGACGGGCTTGCCGCCCAAATCCGCCAGCACCTTGCGCGGCAGCCGGCTGGAGGCCAGGCGCGCGGGAATCACCACCGAAACATTCATGGGCAAAAAAATCAATCCGCGTTCAACTTGGCTTCGCGCTTGGCAATTTGCAGGTCGTGCTCGACCATGAGCTTCGCCAGCGCCGCCATCCGCGTCTTCGGCTCCCAACCGAGCTTCTTCTTCGCCTTCTTGTAGCTGCCGATGAGGAGGTCCACCTCGGCCGGGCGCAGGAAGCGCGGGTCAAATTTCACGTAGTCCTTCCAATCCATGTCGAGCGCGCCGAAGGTGGCCGCGAGGAAATCCTTCACGGTGTGGGTCTCATTGGTGGCGAGGACATAGTCGTCCGGCTTGTCTTGCTGCAGCATCAGCCACATGCCTTCGACGTATTCCTTGGCGTAGCCCCAGTCGCGCTTGGAATCAATATTGCCGAGCGTGAGCTTCTTTTGGAGGCCGACCTTGATGCGCGCCGCCGCGAGGGTAATCTTGCGCGTCACGAAGGCCTCACCGCGGCGGGGGCTTTCGTGGTTAAAGAGAATGCCGCTGCAGGCAAAGAGATTATACGACTCGCGGTAGTTAATCGTCAAATAGTGCGCCATCACCTTCGCACAGGCATAGGGCGAGCGCGGGTACAGCGGCGTCGTCTCCGTCTGCGGGACTTCCTGCACCTTGCCAAACATTTCGGAGGAAGACGCTTGGTAGAAACGCACTTTCTTGGCAATGCCGACTTCGCGAATTGCCTCGAGAATACGGCCCGCGCCCACGCCGGTGATATCTTCGGTGTATTCCGGCACGTCAAAACTCACCCGCACGTGGCTTTGTGCCGCGAGATTGTAGATTTCGTCCGGCTTCAGCTCATAGAGCAGCTTCACCAACGACACGCTATCGGCGAGATCGCCATAGTGCAGGAAAAGCTTCTGCTTCTTGCCGGTTTCCCACGGGTGCAGGTGGTCGATGCGGGCGCGATTCAAGCTGCTGCTACGGCGCACGATGCCGTGCACTTCGTAGCCCTTGTCGAGCAGCAGTTCCGCGAGATAAGAGCCGTCCTGGCCGGTGATGCCGGTAATGAGTGCGCGTTTCATAGGTAAAAGTCGGAGGGTAAATGAACCAAAGTACCGAGGGGGAATCAAATACTATTACTTGTACGGCGGTCGCGAGTCCTTGGCCGATTCCAGCTGCGAAATAACGAGGCGCTCCACCATGGATTCAAAGGGCACGGTGTTTTCCCAGCCGAGTTCGCGTTTGGCCTTGGACGGGTCGCCACACAGGCGGATCGGCTCAACCGCCGTCATCAGGCCGGCATCGTGCTCGACGTAGTCTTTCCAATTGAGGCCGAGGACATTAAAGGCGCGTTCCACAAATTCCTGCACGCTATGGAGCTTCCCCGTGGCGAGCACATATTCGTCCACTTTAGGCTGCTGGAGCATCATCCACATGCCGCGCACGTAATCCGGCGACCAACCCCAATCGCGCTCTCCCGAGAGGTTGCCCAACTGCAGCTTCTTCTGCCAACCAAGGCGGATACGCGCCGCGGCCCGCGCCACCTTCATCGTCACAAACTGGCCGCTGCGGCGCGGGGACTCATGATTATACAGAATCGCCGCGCAGGTGTTCAGGCCATACGCGCTGCGGTAAATTTTCGCCATCTGCGTCGAGAGCGCCTTGGCCACGCCGTAGGGTGTCGAGGGGCTCATCGGGGTCATTTCGTTCTGCGGCGTCTGCGGCGGCTCACCAAAAATTTCGGCCGAGGACGCGTAAAGGAATTTCGGCGGATTATCCAAGTCGCGCAGAATCTCGAGCAGGCGCACTGTCGCCATGCCGACACTTTCCATCGTGGTCTCCGGCAGCTCGAGGCTCAGGCGCGGGCTGGACTGCGCGGCGAGGTGGTAAAATTCATTCGGCTTCGCCCGCATGATCAGGCGGCGCAAGTGCGTGGTGTCTTCAAACGAACCCGTGTGCAGAAACAGGCGCTTGTTGATAATCGCCTCGTCCTGCATCAATCGTCCCAGATTGCCCGACGACAACCCCTCTGGCCGGTGCACCAGCCCGTGCACCTCATAGCCCTTCTCCAGGAGCAACTCGCACAAGTACGAGCCATCCTGTCCAGTAATGCCGGTGATAAATGCGCGGGTCATAAAAACTTTAATTAATTTGATTATCGCTGGAATCTGCCGGTTCTGGAAACTTAAAATGTGCTCTCATTATTCTGGCACGATCTGCCTTTAGCGATGAAAGAAGCATGACCGATGGAATTAATTCCGTACCATCGATACTCCACTTAATTTCATAAACCGTAAAGAACCATCCTGCTTCCCCTGGATCAACGTCAACGTCGTCAAATATATCGTACGCATTTACGCAATCGCCCACAGATGGCAAAAAGTGAACATCCATCTCCAACGCTCTCAATTTCTGACCTATTTGTTCTTCAAATATAAATTTTGCTTTGGCCATTTTAAATTTTCCTTAAAAATAATGAATTAGGCCCAATAAAAACTCTGCCCAAGATATGGCGAACAGGGTGGCGTATCATTAAGCTGTTCTTGGTTCTCAAATTCTACAAAAAAGCCGTCACCACCAATTGAATTAGTAGAAGCAGTAAAAACAGAGCAGCAAATTAAGTTTGGAATCTCTCCAAATGTGCATCGATGTATAAATATCCTCTTTCCCTTATCTTTGGCCGCCTTACAGAGTTCACCAATCTCATTGGTTGTGGAAATTGATGCCAAGAGATTTTCATTTTCATCATCCCACACGTTTATAAATCGTGAAGGACGCGCATCCGCCTTATGATGCACGACAAGATAAAGATTTCGTTCGACTGGCATAACTACTCCCCATTACTCTTCCCCACCCCAAACGCCGTGAACCCCAGCTCCCTCAGCTTGGCGAGGTCGAGGATGTTGCGGCCATCAAACACAAACGCCGGTTGGAGCATGTTGTCGTAGATGCGTCCGAAATCGAGGCTCTTGAATTCGTCCCACTCGGTGCAAATGACGAGCGCGTGCGCGCCTTTTGCCGCTTCGTACGGGTCGGCGCAGACGTCCACGCCCCCGGCGGCGAGGTCTTTGATTCCTAAATCAATGGAGACCCGCTCCGCCGTCACTTGCGGGTCGTAAATGGCCACCTTCGCGCGCTCGGCCAGCAGATCCTTGCACACATAAATCGCCGGGGACTCACGAGTATCGTTCGTGTCCTTCTTGAACGCAAAGCCGAGCACCGCCAGGCGCTTGTTCGCCACGGTATTATAAAGGCTGCGCACGATGCGCTGGGTAAAGCGGTGCTTCTGGTGGTTGTTCATCGTCACCACTTGTTCCCAATACCGCGCGACCTCCGGCAACCCAAAATGTTCGCAGAGATAAACGAGGTTCAAAATATCTTTCTGGAAGCACGAGCCGCCAAAGCCGACCGACGACTTCAAAAACTTCGGCCCGATGCGCGAATCTGTGCCAATGGCGTGCGCCACTTCGTCCACATCCGCGCCGGTTGCCTCGCACAAAGCGGAAATCGCGTTGATCGAGCTGATGCGTTGCGCGAGAAACGCATTGGCCGTCAGCTTCGACAATTCCGAACTCCACAAATTCGTCGTGAGAATTTTTTCGCGCTTTACCCAGGTGGCATAGACCTCCACCAGTGCATTCACCGCCGCCTGGCCTGCCACCGTCGGGTCGCCGCCAATCAATACGCGGTCGGGATTCTCCAAATCGCGCACCGCCGTGCCCTCGGCCAAAAATTCCGGATTCGACAATACCTGGAAACGAGGGCCTTCCTTGTGCGAGGAAAGAATCGCCCGCACACTCTCCGCCGTGCGCACGGGCAGCGTGGATTTCTCCACGACAATCTTGTCATCGCGCGCGACATCCGCAATGCGCCGGGCGCACGCCTCAACATACTGCAAATCCGACGCCTTGCCCGCACCGACGCCGTACATCTTCGTCGGCGTATTGACCGAAATAAAAATCATCTGCGCCTCGCGGATGGCCGTATCAATATCCGTCGAGAAAAAGAGGTTTTTGCCGCGCGCCTTGTGGACAATCTCGTCCAGCCCCGGCTCGAACACCGGCAGCGGCCCCGTGTTCCACGCGCCGATGCGCTTGGCGTCAATGTCCACGACCGTGACCTTATGCTTGGGGCATTTGTGGGCGATCATGGCCATGGTCGGCCCACCCACATAACCCGCGCCAATGCAGCAGATATTCATATTGAGGAGGTAACTGAAGCGACTGAGGTTCCTGAGGCGACTGAGGGGAAAATCATTTGCGCCCTTTCTTACCAAGCAATTCACGAAAATACGTCACGGTCTTTTTCAAGCCCGCATTCAGCGGCACCTTTGGCTCCCAGCCGAGGTGCTTCTTGGCCAGCGTAATATCCGGGCGGCGTTGCTTGGGGTCATCCCCGGGCAGCGGCTTGAAGGCGAGCTTCGACTTGCTCTTGGTCTCCGCCAAAACTTTTTCCGCCAGCTCGCGAATCGTAAATTCTCCGGGGTTACCCAGATTCACCGGCCCATGCGTGCTGTCCTGCTTCATCATGCGCACAAAGCCTTCGATCAAATCATCCACATAGCAGAACGAGCGCGTCTGGTTGCCCTCACCGTAAATGGTAATGTCCTCGCCGCGCAGGGCTTGCACAATAAAGTTGGAAACGACGCGACCGTCATCCGGCATCATGCGCGGGCCGTAAGTATTGAAAATGCGCACGACACGGATATCCACGCCATTTTGACGATGGTAATCGAAAAAGAGCGTCTCGGCACAGCGCTTGCCCTCGTCGTAGCAGGAGCGAATGCCGATGGGATTGACGTGGCCCCAATATTTTTCCGGCTGGGGATGCACTTCCGGATCACCGTAAACTTCGGAGGTCGAAGCCTGGAACACTCGTGCCCGCACGCGTTTCGCCAAACCCAAAACATTGATTGCGCCCATCACCGACGTCTTCACCGTTTTGATTGGGTTGTGCTGGTAGTGCACGGGTGAGGCCGGGCACGCCAGATTGTAAATCTGGTCCACTTCAAGTTTGATCGGGTCCACAATGTCGTGGCGGATGAATTCAAAATTCGGATTCGGCAGCAAGTGGGCGATGTTCGAACGCCGCCCCGTGAAGAGATTGTCGAGGCACGCGACCTCCTGGCCTTCGGCCAGAAGCCGTTCGCACAAATGACTGCCTAAAAAGCCGGCGCCGCCGGTGACGAGAATACGCATGAGGTTGGGGATTAAGGGATAACGATGGCGCCGCTGGTCGTCAACGGCGATTGGCTTCAGGCTTCGCCGAGGGTTTTCAAGCGTTCCAGGCGTTTCGGTTCGGTTTGCTGGAGCGTGTCGTCTGGCGAAAGTTGGGCGTACGCCAGGGCGAAGTATTTTTTGGCTTCGGCCGGATTGCCGAGGGCGAGATGACTCTCGGCAATTTCCTCAAAAACATAACCGTCCGGCTTCCCCGCCTCGGCCCATTCCTTTTCGAGAACCAGTTGCCGCACCAGCGCATCTTGCGTTTGACCCAGTTTCCGCAGCATAACCGCCGCTGACCACCGGGCGATGCGGGCTTGCGGGAGTTTATTTAACGATGTGCGGTAAACGGTGTCCTTTTCAAAATACGGCAACGCCTCGGCGTATTTTCCCAGATCGTGGTAGGCCCAGCCGGTGTTGTTTAACAACGGCCCGAGCCATTTCTTCGTCCGGTCGTCCTTACTTTGCTCGATGAAGGTGATGGCGGTTTCATTCCACGACAAAGCTTCCAGCGGCGGAGTGACCAAGGCCATCATGTGCGCGGCATCGGCGGCATAAAAATCTTCGCCCGCCACTTTCGCCGTCTCCCAGGCAGCCAGGAAACATTCGCGAGCCTGGGCATACTTCGGCTCGTTGGTCGCATCAAATGCCGAGGGCAACCCGTTAAACGCCCTCCCCCGTTCCAATAAATAGCGCACACTAGCCCGCTTCAGGTCTGCGGTTAGCAAATTTTTGGCCTCATCGAGAGTTTTATGCGCTTCCTCCAATTTCAACTGCAAACTCTGCGTCCGGGCCAACTGCGTGAGCAACTGCGCGAGGTAATCCTTATTATTCGCAGCCGTGGCCTGCGGCACCAGCGCCGCAAACTTCTGCTCCGTCGCCGCCGGGTGGGCATCGTCCCAGAGCTTATCAAAATCTGGCAACGGGGCAGCAGGCGTCGGCGCACTCATGAGCAATCCCAGCAAGACCAGCCCGGCCCTTAAAATCAAGCTCACGCTGCCGCCCTTGGCCGCACCGCTTTTGCGGAAGCCAAAGTTGACTGGCCCGGATGATGTGAGGCGGCCCGGCATGGGCGCGCGGCGAACCCGTCAACCGCCAGAGGGCGGCAGCGGGGAAAAATTTGCGGGGTAACGGAAAAAGTTCATGTGCGGATTTTGACGAGACCGGAAACCACGGGCAGGAACTGGCGCGCGCGCTGGTTCCAGATGTGCAGGCGGTGGACGCGCTCGGCCAGCACGGGGTCGGCCGTCTCCATCGCGGCGAGAGTTTTCTTGAGGCGGGCGAGGCGCTCGTCGCTTTCCTTGAGGCGCGGCTGCACTTTTTCCTTCAAAAATCCGGCGACGAGGCGCGTCGGGCTGATTTCCGCCTCGTAGAATTCGCGACGGTCGCCTTCCACGGCCACGGTGCGTACGGCGCCGAGAGTGCGCAAAAACTTCAGCCCCTGGCTGGCCGAGCCTTTGCTGATGCCCAGGCGTTCGACAAAATTCTCAAAGGGCAACGGTCGTCCGGCGAGGTAGAGCAGCCCATAAATCTCCCCGACCGAAGCCGGCACGCCCATCAGCGCGGTAAAGTCCACAAACCACTCGACCAATTCGCGTTCGGAGGCATTGAGCGGTCCGGAAGTCAGCGGCTGCGCGGGAGGTGCCGACTCCGTGGTCGGATGCCTGGCAGGGGTGGCGGGTCCACGCCCGTTGGCGGGGGCAGGCTTGCGGCGGCGGGAAAGCAGGGCAAGGCGCATGGGCGGCAAGGGGTTAAACCACCCTTAGCTTGACCCCCTCCCCCGCTTTGTTCAAGAAAAAATGAACAAAGATTTGGGCCCGTAAAATCTCCTCGTCTTCGATGGGACAACCAGAAATTAGAAACTACTTCCTTGGGGGGGCTTCAAGGGGCCCTTTTCCCCACCCCGAACCAAGACAACCCCCAAAAAAGCAATTTCCTCTCAATTCAGGGTGGGCGTGTGGTTCATTAACTACAAAACTTAAAGCCTGCCCCCTTTTCGGCCTCCCTTAACCCCCACCTTAAAGACCACCCCCGGGCTGGACAACCCCGGAAAAAGCAATTTCCTATCAGTTAAACCGGCGGAGTAGGATTGCGAAATTATCTATGGCGACTGGAGTGGCTTGATAGTCGGCTGACTGATCTCTAGGGTTACTTTTGTTTTGTTGATAAGCTCCAACAATTGATACGCTGGCGTTACTGCACAAAATTTGCCGCCTGTGTTGTCGGAGAGAGTGCCATGTACGACACCTACTATTTTTAATCCTGAATTTCGCATCATCATAGCCCCTGGTATAGTAGTGGGTAGTCCCGTATCAAACACAGGCCCACCACTGAAACCACCAACGCTTGGATCTTGGGTAATGAAAAAAAGCGCGTTCGTCTTTGTGTCCGCCCTAGGCAAGGAAAGTAAATCGCTTGCCGCCTTTGTTTCTCGTGTAATTGGGGAAAACCGCCCACTGACTCCGAGCGCAAGAGGAAATCCGCATATAGTTAGTGTGATCTGACGTAATGGCGCTGACTCTTTAGATTCAAGACTTTCCAAGGGGAAACACAGCGCTAACCGCGCAAACTCTACTGCCGTGCTAAGTGGCAAAATTGCTAAATCTGCCGTGTCATGATATAACCACTTGGGCTGTGTGTTTTGACCAAGAAGTTGAATAATAGTAAATTGATGCGCCATCCCATCTTTACCTTCAATCACAACTGAAGACTTCTCCGAAAGTGAATGTGCAACATGCGCAGCAGTTGCTAGAAACGCATGCGCCCCATCAATTTCTACCAGAAAACCGGTACCGCATTCAGAAGAAGGCGCATCTGGAGTTGCAACAAGAAATACGACTGAAGTTCCAAAATTGTCATTTACTTGCGCGCACAGCTTGAGATGCGGGCAACAAATAGCTAAGATTAGTGTAAATAGGAGAACTCGCGTTTTCATTTTTAAGATTATCGAAGTTTGGAATTGGAATACAAGGCATACTATTTTCATTATAGTTTGCGCTTATAGCTAGTTTAGACGATTGCCATGTTTTTTTCTTAGAAGATTCTTTGCCTCTCTATACTTGGGTGTTGAGCGCCAGCCCTCAAAAGATGAATGTTGGTCCGTGTCCTCCTCCTGGTCCAGCCCTCACCATCGCCCCTGGCGCGCGCACGCTCATCATGGGCGTGCTCAACGTCA
>Ga0206967_1056_pt1 | contig 25128 bp, 26 predicted proteins | sample Alteio_BWOrgHeat_24_FD_153259 | JGI IMG/M metagenome (GOLD analysis project Ga0206967, IMG submission 153259) | Enriched cells from forest soil in Barre Woods Harvard Forest LTER site, Petersham, Massachusetts, United States -... | ecosystem: Environmental > Terrestrial > Soil > Temperate forest >...
CAGCGAAGGCGCCACCTCGGATGTCGCCGCCATCGCCCGCCAGCTTTTCCAATGGGCCAAGCGCGAACCCAAACTCAAGGTCATCCCCGCCGTCGAGCGCGAACTCGTCATCCAGGCCCTCAAGGAGACCAACAACAACCAGGTCCACGCCGCCAAAATGCTCGGCATCACCCGCGCCACCTTGCGCAAACGCATCGAGAAATTTGGCATCCAGCGCGAACTCAACGTGAAGTGATTCAACTGGTGAAGGATCTGCCGTTGGAACGCCGAGCACCCGCTCGGCGTTTCGGTCGCTAAAATCCCGGATCCTCGAATTGGATTAGCGCAGCCCACCCCCTACCCTTGACTCACTGGTGTCCGGTCATTGATAAGGGATGGGTTGGTTTTGACCTGATTTGACGTGGCGTTCATGGCGGTCGAGGCCTGTGAGCGATTTGAAGTCCGTTGGCCCCGGAACCGTTATGCTGGGCCCATGCACACCGGAAAATTTGTTCTTAACCAACTCCTGGACGGCATCCATCCGCAACAGTTTCAGCGTTGTGTCGCCCGCCATCGTGGTGATTACAAGGTCAGCCAGTTCTCCTGCTGGAGTCAGTTTGTTTGCATGGTCTTCGCGCAACTGACTTGGCGCGAAGGCTTGCGCGACATTGAAGCCTGCCTCAATTCCCGCCCGGACCAGCTTTACCACTTGGGCTTGCGCGGCCCCATTCACCGCAGCACCCTGGCCGACGCCAATGAACAGCGCGACTGGCGCATTTATGCCGATCTGGCGCACGGACTTCTGCGCCAGGCGCGCCGCCTCTATGCCGCCGAGGCCTTGCGCGTGGAGTTGGATCAGGCGGTCTATGCGCTGGATGCCAGCGTTATTGAGCTGGGGTTGAGCCTCTGTCCGTGGGCCCGCTATGACCGTGGGCGGGCCGCCGTCAAGTTGCATGCGCAACTGGACCTGCGCGGGTCGCTGCCTGCCGCCGTGCAAATCACGCCCGCCAAACGGCAGGAAATTCTTTGGCTCGACGCGCTGGACTACGAGGCGGGAGCTTTCTACCTGATGGATCGGGGGTTTGTCGACTACGGCCGCCTGCACACCATCGAGCGGGCGCGCGCCTGGTTTGTGATCCGCGCCAAAAGCACGATGCGTTATTGCCGGCTGCACTCCCACCCGGTGGATTGGAGCCGCGGCCTGCGCAGCGACCAGACCATTACCCTGACCGGGCGTTATGCCGTCCAAGACTACCCCGACAAACTGCGGCGCGTGCGTTGTTACGACCCCGTCCGGGCTCAAAGCCTGGTTTTTCTTACCAACCATTTCGGGTTGCCCGCCCTCTTGGTGGCCCGGCTCTATCAACAACGCTGGCAGGTGGAGTTGTTTTTCAAGTGGCTCAAACAGCATCTGCGGATAAAAGCCTTTTACGGTCGATCGGAAAATGCCGTGCGGACACAGTTGTGGATTGCTCTCTGTGTCTACGCCCTGGTGGCCATCACGCGAAAACAAGTAAAAAGTGAAACCAGTTTATTCGAAATCCTCCAAGTGTTAAGCGTGAGCGTATTCGACAAAACCCCCATCGCAGAGCTCTTTGCTCCCGCCGCACCCCTAAACCAGAAACTCGCATCTCCCAACCAGTTGTCGCTCTTTAACTAATGACCGGACGCTAGTGACCCTTGACTAGCCTTGACTAGCCTTGACCGGTTTTGAATCCATCTGATTTTCAACCACTTGCAAAATGGCATTTTTGCGCCTTTTAGCGGCCAATCTCCCACCTGCATTGCGATGCCGCAGTTCGGCCATCCAGCATTGAGCATCAAGAATCCAGCATCCCGGATTCCGCACTCCGAATTCCGAATTCCGCAATCGACTGGTGCGACTGACTTTGACTGACTTTGACCCAAATTTAACCCATGCTGATTTCCAAGCACTTACGCAGACCCAATCGGTCGGACTGGTTTGAGCCACCTTGACCCGGTTTGACCGTCGGACTGGTTGGTGGGGCGAGCGTCCCCGCGAGCCGTCCTGCATCATCGCCAAGCCGAGGCTCGGCCCATGACTGATGCCGGTCACCGGCTTTTTATGGTCCTACGAAGCCCGACCAAGCCCTACGGCTCTCGATTTCCGGGCACCTGAACCGTCCGAACAAAATCCGAAGCCTGCGAATTGCCATTCGACATTCGTCATTTGTCATTCCCTTCCAGCCCCATGTCAAAGACCACTGCCTCAGCCCCCAAATCCGGGAACCGAAACCCGACGCCTGACTATCAACTAACGACTCTCAACTATCAACCCTCATCTGACAAAAGTTGTACCCTCGTTAGTGGCTAACGACATTCGCCTTTCCGCGCCGTTTTTGGCATCCTTTTTGCTGAGGGCACCAAGGAATCCTCCTCGTCCTCTTTCTCGTCCTCAATGCCCCACCTGCCTGCCTGCTCTCATCCGGTGGGACGGATGACCAGTACTGCTATCTCGCCACGCGCCAAACCGACCCTTCTTTGTAGGCGACGACGTAAGGAGTCGTTCCCTCGCTTGCCCACCGGTTTACAAAACCGTTGCTCGCCCAAGGCAGGAACATCGCGCTGCGGATGACCAACTGCACAGTCTCCCCGTCCGTAGCGGGGTGAAGAGCGGAAACAATTTGGCAAAAATAACACTCTGATTCGTCGGGTCCGTCATCTATGCGGATGGCAAACTTCTTTACGCCTTTTCGGTAAAATCAGAATCCATGTGGGCGAGGCCAAGAAAAGCCTGGGCGATACGCGTTACCTCGGCTGGCGGCAATTTGCTTCCGAAATCTTTTTCCACGATATACTTATGTAACTGCTCATCGGTAATGCAATTTAGTTTGCCCGTGGTTCCCCATCTTGCCTCAACCCGTGCCGCCGTGAAGACAAAGACCGCGTTGAAGTGCGCTTCCACGCCCGGTGCCAGCGTTAGGACGTTTTCCCGAACACCCATCATACGGCCAACAAATTGACGAATGAACGGCTTGTCGGTTGGCTCGCCATTCAGTAACAGTTCTCCCCTGCCATCCGCCGTCACCACCCCACGCCAAGCCTTGGTATCCAACACAAAAACACCCGTGGGTCCGACCACGACGTGATCGAGATCTCCGATTGGGGTGGAAAGGCCATTGATGAGGCAGAAATCATCCGGGAAACCTTTAAGAATGTTGCCGACTAGAATTTCGCCTGCCGCACCCCGCTCCATATTGGCCCTTTTCTTTTCTATAACCTCCACCTTTTGATAACCCCATTTATTCAAAGCCCACATGCAAAAACCAACAGCCAGCAATACAATCAACCTCAGCCAACCCGCCGCCCAGCTCAAGGGAAAGAATGAGGAAATGACAATGCCTTCAATCACGCCAAGGAGCGCAATAATCACGCAAACGGTCACAATTGTATTGCGCCGTTGCCTATCCGCCTGATCGGTGGCGTACCGGCCTGATTGTCCTAAAACCCTTGCCATAAATTGTATGGGGCTCATTGTACACGGTTTTTAGGATAGACACCAGAGTCAGCACCGACGCGAATCAATAGGGGCTGTGTGCCAGACACGGATTTTTCCACCTGCTAGCGCCCATCCTTCCGGGGTGGCGACAGCCCGTCGCCATGAGTTGTTTCAGCCCCAACCTTCCGGCGACAAGTTGTCGCCGCCCCGGGTGCCAGGTCTCGCGGGCCCGGGCCAGCGAACGCGCGGGGTCGGCCATTTCCTGCATCCGCTCGTAACCGACCTTGGCCAGCCAGAGCTTGATCGGCTCGGCCTTGGGGCTGGGAACACTTTGGACCACGCGCAGCAACGTCTCGGCGGTGGCCACATCGGCAAGATAATTTTTACCGTCGGCGGCGGGCATTTTCAGTTGGTTACAATTTGTAACCGACTGAGATCCCTCCTTATTTAACCGGTGTTTTAAAACTTTCCAGTAATTCTGCGCGGCCTTGTAATCCGGCTGCTGGGTCAACACTTGGATGATGTCCACGACCGAAAACCACCAAGTTTCGGCAGTTTCGTCGTAAACGCGGCGGATTTTGTAGCCTTCAAAAATGGCCAGGTCGTTGTTCATGGCAATGGACTGAGATTGCGTTGATTTGGGGAAATTTTCAACTGGTAACAATTTGATACCGGTTACCATGTGAAGCGGCAGCCGGTTTTCAGTTGGTGACAATCCATCACCATCTCACTGGCTTCCTGGCCCAGCCGCTCTTTGAGCTTGTTCCAATATTTTCTGGCGGTCTTGGAATCGGGCTGCTGCGGGCGGAAAGTAGTCCTTACTCTCACCAGGGCGCCTGACACTGCCCCCGGAGCGCCGGTCTCCGAACCGGCAGGGACGAGGGAAACCCCACCGGAGCGCGCCCGTCCCGGGCGTAGCAACATACGAATATCGATCCGCAAATGTTTTTCCTTGGCTGGCGGAAACCTTGATTCCGCCCCTACTTCACTCTGGACACCCATTTCCCTCGCGCCTAACGTAAAATCATGAAAACGGATAGGCGACAAAACCGGCCATTCATTAACTGTTAGGGTTATGATGCCATACATCTGCACAATCTGCGGACAAGAACACACCGACCTGCCTCACATCGGCTCTGCCGCACCGTTTCATTGGGCGGATGTGCTGGCCAAAGACCCTAACAGCCTTTTGACTGAAGACCTCTGCATCATCGAAGGACGGGCTTTCTTTGTTCATGGTGTTATCGAGATTCCGGTGCATGACTATGAGTATGAGTTCGGGTGGGGCGTTTGGGTGTCACACAAGAAGGAGAATTTCGAGACCTATCGGGAGCAATTTGACAGCACTGCGGTAGGTCCGTTCTTCGGCTGGCTTTGCACCAAGATTGACTTTTATAAAGAGACCACGCTTGAGTTGAAGACGATGGCTCACTATCGGGGAGGCGGTCTTCGCCCACGCATAGTTCTGGAGGAGTCGCAGCATCCGCTCTCTCGTCAGCAGCGAGAAGGCATCTCTTTGTCCGAGGCTTGGAAAATGGTTCATCACTATGAAGGCAAGCCCTAAGTTGGCGACACCATCCGCCGTTGGCGAGTATGGCCACCCGGTGCTATGGGGTTCCGCCGTCGCGGTTCACATCTGGTGTCAGTTTGCCAAGACTCGGCGGTGGCTGCGTGGCATAGAATTCGCATGGCCAAAACTTTAAAAGTTCAACTTACCGCACCAAGTCCTGATTTGGTTCACCAGTTTCGGAATTTCGGTGAGGATGTTTACCGGGATTTACGGGACGAGTGCGAGGTTTCGCTTCAGGAGATTGATGCTTCGACCAGTGAGTTCCATTTGCGTGGTATTCACAAGCGCGAGATTCGCAGCATCGCAGCGAAAGTTCGCAAAATTATCGAGAAACGGTATCAGATGTTACCACCCATCGAAGTTTATGAGATTGGGTAGCGCCACCCCGCTGCATAGCCTTCAATCTGCACCGTCCGCGCAATCTGCGGACGTCCCCTGGCCAGAACCACTGGACACTTGAAACCGCATCCCCCCGGCTTCGTTTCCTTGCCCTCCATTCGACATTCGCTCATTCCACATTATTTAGTCATTAGGATTTAGTCCTTGGTCATTTCCCCCGTGTTCATCCCGCTCCCCCTTGCCTCAAACAGTCCCCTAGTCCCCTTTTTCCCTCCAACCTTTCCTTGACTGAACGCCTCCCATCGCTATCCTCTCACGTTCCAGTTTTTGAGGCGGACTGGCACTGTCCACCGCCTTGAAACCGGGCCGATTTGTTGAATTTTAAGCCATTTTGAATCTATGAAACGCCAGTATCAACCGTCCAAGATCCGCCGCAAACGCCAGCACGGCTTCCTCGCGCGCAAGAAAACCATCCGCGGTCGTGCCACGCTCGCACGCCGCCGTCGCGCCGGCCGCGCGCGCCTCACCCCGGTTTGAGGTGCCCAGCGCACGGGCCAGTCTGCGCCGTGCCCATTTTTCCACCCGGCCGTGAATACCGAAGCCACGCCGAATCGCCTGCGCCTGGGCCGGTCATCGCGGCTCATCCAGAGCCGGGATTTCGCCCGCGTGCGGCAGGCCGGGGAACGCCTCGCCGTCGGCTGCCTCATCGCCAACTGGCAGGTCCTGCCCGATGGCTCCCGCGCCAAACTGGGCGTGGTCACCAGCAAAAAGATCGGCGGCGCCGTGGTTCGCAACCGCGCCCGGCGGTTGCTCCGGGAAAGTTTCCGGCTGCATCAATACGACCTGGCCAGACCGGTGGCCCTCGTGCTCGTGGCGCGGAACAGCATCGCCGACAAGGATTTTGCCTCGGTGGAAAAGGACTACCTGTCCGCCCTCCGCCGCGCCAAGCTGCTGAAAGCCGAAGGCGCAGCACCAAACAATTTGAGCTGATGATTACAGAAAACACAGGAGTAAAGTTCGGAATTTTTAATTTTTAATTGTAAATTTTTAATTGAACCCGCTCCAGCTCATCCTGATCGCCGCCATCCGCCTCTACCGGCTCACCCTGTCGCCGGTGCTGGTGTGGATGTTCGGGCCGGGCTCAGGCTGCCGCTATACGCCCACGTGTTCGGCGTATGCGCTGGAGGCCGTCCAGACGCATGGCGCGGCGCGCGGCTCCGCGCTGGCGGTCAAACGGATTTGCCGGTGCCACCCGTGGTCAGGCTGCGGCCATGACCCCGTGCCGCAAAAGAAGATTTCAAACGCGGTCTAAAGCATAACGATTTCATGGATAGAACAGGCATCATCGTCATAGTGATCTGCGCCGCGCTGCTCGGCGGCTGGCTGGTCATGGAGAACAAGTACGCGCAGCAACAGGCCGCGTGGTACAAGGCGCATCCCGAAGCCCTCGCCGCCCAATCCGCCGCCAGCACCAACGGCACCAACACCGCCACCTCAACGGCCACCGGTGGCGCTGCCGGCGGTTCCACCACCACCGTGCCGGTCACTTTTAACCCGGATATCCCGGCGCGCACCATCGTCCTGACCAATGGCCAGCCGCACAAGAGCTGGGCCAGGTACACCTTCACCTCGCGCGGCGGCGGCCTGGACAAGGTCGAACTGCTCGATTTCCCCGAAACCATCTCCGCGCGCTGGAAAGGCAAGCTCTCGCACAGCGACGCCGTGGCCTCGCTGAACACCCGCGCGTCCGTGCCCATTTTATCCGTGCTCGGCGATGCCAGCTTCGTCGGCGACGGCGATTTCACCCTCACGCCTTTGCCCGACGGTGTGCATGCGGAAAAAGCCTTCGCCGATGGCCTCGTCATCGCCAAGGATTTTCATCTTGGCTCGAACTACTTGGTCAACACCACCGTGACGCTCAAGAACACCTCGTCCATCCAGATGAACTTGATGCCGCAGGAGATCGTGGCCGGCACCGCGACCCCGATGGATGCCGATGACGCCGGCATGCTCTGGGGCGCCATGTGGTCCGATGGCACCAATGCGCCGGACAGCCCCCTGCCCTATTTCACCGGCGGCGGCATGGGTTGCTCGCGCTCCGCGCCCAAGTCCGAGATCCGCGCCGGCTCCGGCAACGTGCTGTGGGTCGCGCCGCACAACCAGTTTTTCGCCATCGTCGCCATGCCCAGGGACCCGGCGCGCGAGATGGTCGCGCGCACCGTCACCCTGCCGCGCTACCAGGAGGTGGATACCAATGCGCCCGCGCCCGTGGGCGTGCAGACGGCGCTGGTGTACCCGGCCCAACTGCTCCAGCCGGATACTTCCGTGCAGCGCGAGATCGAGGTCTACGCCGGACCCAAGGAATTGCGCACGCTGGCGGCCATCGCCGAGCAGCGCGGCAATCACGCGGACCTTGTCATGAATTTCGGCACCGGCTACGTGGCGTTCTGGGGCGTGGGCACCTTCTTCGCCAAGCTGCTCCTCGCCGGCATGAACACCCTGCATGATCTGACCCGGCTCGGTTACGGCTGGGTCATCGTGCTCATCACCGTGCTCATCCGCGTCATGTTCTGGCCGCTCGCCGCCAAAAGCACGCGCTCCATGAAAAAGATGGCCGCGCTGGGCCCGGAAGTCACCGCCCTGCGCGAGAAGTACAAGGACGATCTCCAGAAGTTTTACCAGAAACAGAGCGAGCTTTACAAAAAACACAACGTCAGCCCCATGAGCGGCTGCCTGCCCATGCTCGTGCAGATGCCCGTGTTCATGGGCTTCTTCACCATGATCCGCAGCGCCATCGAATTGCGCGGCGCGAGCTTCCTCTGGGCCACGGACCTTTCCAAGCCGGACACCGTGTTCATGATCCCCGGCATCACCTTCCTGCCGTTCAACCTCAGCACGCCGGAAGGCCTGCCGGTGAACCCGCTGCCGCTCATGATGGTCGCCGTGATGCTGTGGCAATCCCACACCACGCCGGTTTCCCCCGGCATGGACCCCGCCCAGCAAAAGATGATGCGCTGGATTCCCGCCATCTTCATCTTGATCTTTTATAATTATTCCTCCGGCCTCGCGCTGTACATGACCGTGAGCACGTTCCTGGGCATCCTCCAGACCAAGCTCACCAAGACCATCACCGTGCCGGCGGTCACCGCCGCTCCGGCCTTGACGCCCGAGCCAAAAGCTAAAAAATTGAACAAGAAGTGATCCGCCGGGTCACGCAACCACACGCACCAACATGCCTGCCCAACCCAAAGAAATCGTTGAGAAACTCCTCGGCACCCTTGGCTTCCCCGCCACCGTCGAGGAACATCATCTCGAAGACGGCCTGCTCCTGGACGTGAAGACGGACGATTCCGGCCGCTTGATCGGACGCCAGGGCCAGACGCTCGCGGACCTCCAGTATCTGACCAACCGCATCCTCTTCCAACAGGACCAAAGCGCCCCGAAGGTGACCGTGGACGTGGGCGGCTACCGCCTGCAAGCCCGCGAGGCGCTCATCAAGAAGGCCAGGGACGCCGCCGAAAAAGTCCGCCGCTGGGGCGATGCCGTGGAGATGGAACCGCTCGGCTCCTTCGACCGCCGCATCGTGCATCAGGCACTCAAGGACGACCCGGATGTCGAAACCTCCAGCGTGGAAGTCGAAGGCACGGACAAAAAGGTGCTTCTCCTCCGCCCCAAACGGAAACGGTAAACATTTAGTACGGAACGCGGCTGTGTGCTGGGCCACAGGGCACCAGCCGCAGCACGTCTATTTTTCCGTGGCCCCGGTTGAACCAAATGGCCGCTATTTGTCTCCCTCTCCTCGCTAAACGAGGAGAGGGCCGGGGAGAGGAGTCAATATAATCCATCGACCGTCAAACCAGACCATCCCACTTCAAGAGCCACGCGCAATCCGCACCGATAAAGAACCACCGCCTGCGAACTGGGTCAACTATCCCTCCAATTTTCCCAATAAAAAAGCGCGGACGATTTTCGTCCGCGCTTTTCTGTCATTAAAATGTATCAGCGATCCACGATCTTCAGCGTGTAAATCGTGGAAGACTCGCTGTTCGGCTGGGGTTGATGCCCAAACGTGTTCTGCAGGTAGTCAAACTTGAACCGGTATTTCACCGCGCTGGTTCCCGGCGGCACCGAAATCACGCCTTCCCAGCGGTCCTTCACCATCGGGACCGGGCGCATTGGCATCGGCTGGCCATTGACGATGACGTAGGGCTTGATGCTTTCCCAGCGCAACGCCTGCTGCTGGGAATCAAAGGCGACCTCGACCGGGTAAAGGTTTTCCGCATTGCGCGGCTGCGTGCCGGGCGTCAGGCGCGTGAACGTGCCCGTGGTGCATCCGGCCAGCATCACGACGGGCAAAAGCATTAGAATTCTCTTCAACATATCGATTTATAATGGCAGAAACGGCAATCCGTTGTAAAGATGGATTTCCGCGCTTGAAGGCTCGTCTTGTTTCGGCAATCCTGCCTGTCATCATGAGTTCCCCCAATCCGTCGCGTCCGGCTGCGAGCAACTTCCGCTGGATCATCTGCGCGCTCCTGTTTTTTTCGACCACGGTCAATTACATGGACCGCCAGGTCATCAGTTACCTGAAGGATTATTTCTGCACCCCCGTGGAAGCCGGCGGCTTCGGCTGGAGCAACACGGATTTCTCGCATCTGACGGCCTTCTTCACTGGTTTCTATGCCGGCATGACCATCCTCGCCGGCTGGGTCATCGACAAGATCGGCACCAAGCTCGGCCTGGCACTGTCGCTCATCATCTGGTCCGTTTTCGGCATTCTGAATGCCTTTGTCGGGTCGCTGGTGATGATGCACGTGGCCATCCGCAGCCTTTTCGGCATCGGCGAAGCCGGCAATTTCCCCGCCTCCATCAAGACCGTGGCCGAGTGGTTCCCCAAGCGGGAACGCGCGCTCGCCACCGGCATCTTCAACAGCGGCTCCAACTTCGGCGCGATGATCGCCGCTCTGTTCGTGCCGTGGTGCTTGACGTACTTCGGCGGTGATCGCGGCTGGAAACTTGCCTTTATCATCACCGGTGCGGTCGGGTTCATCTGGTTGATCTTCTGGTTCTGGCTCTACGATACGCCCAACAAATGTCCGCGCCTGTCCCAGGCGGAATACGATCATATCCACAGTGACAAGGATGAGGCCAAACCCGCCCAGGACGGCGATAAATCGGGCAAAAAAGTTGGCGCCGGCCTGTTCTCCTTCACCGGCCGTTTGCCACGCTCCGCTTTCTGGGGCCTGAGCATCATGATTTACATCCTGTGCGTGTTCATCTTCTTCATCACCCAGAAAATCGTCGGCCCCACGGTGTTGCAAAATAAATATGCATTGATTTTCTTTGCCATAACAGCGGTGGTGGCGCTGGCGGCCAGTGCCGCCTTGCACGCCCGGCGCTGGCATGATCTGGAAAAATCCGGCTGGGTTTCCCTCTCATATCTCATCCCGGTGGCTGCCACCTTCGTCATCTTGGGACTTTCGTTGACTGACTCCAGCATCAATTACCAGATCGCCTGCATTCCGGCGGCCTTGGCCATCATCGCCATGGTGGCCGCCGGCGCCAAGATCGGTTCGACCAGCCCCGGTCGGTTCGGCAACGCCGGCAGCCCGGGCCTGCTCGGCCACCGCCAGACGTGGTCCTTCTTTGTGGGCAAACTGATGACCGACGGCGTCTGGTGGTTTTATTTGTTCTGGCTGCCGGATTATCTCGTAAAACAATTCAAGATGCCCATCGCAGATACGATGTGGCCGACGTTCATCGTCTTCGGCGTGGCCATCATTGGCAGTGTTTATGGCGGCAGCGTTCCAATGACCCTCATGAAGCGAGGCATGCCTGTTTATAAAGCGCGCATGACGGCCATGTTCCTCATCGCCCTCTGTCCGCTGGCTGTGCTTACCACGCAGTATTTCGGCGATGTCAGCCACTTCGGCAGCATGGCAGAAACCTATGCGGTCATCGTCATTTGTATCGGGGCTGCCGCCCATCAGGCCTGGTCGGCAAACCTCTTCACCACTGTTTCCGACATGTTCCCCAAAACTGCCGTGGGCTCGGTCACCGGCATCGGTGCCATGGCCGGGGGACTCGGCGGCGTCATCGTGCAATTGATTTCCGGCACGCTCACCGATACTTATAAAGCCACCCCGCAGAAGGCGTACCTCATCATGTTCATGATTTGCGCCTTTAGTTATCTGATCGCGTGGGTCGGCATGAAGATACTCGTGCCGCGCCACAAACCCATCACGGATATCTAAGATTTGAGAGATAAAAAACCCGCTGAAGATCATTCTTCAGCGGGTTTTATGTTTCAGATAAAAATCAGATCGTCTGGCTCAAATAGCCGCCATCCACGCGGACATCCGTGCCCGTCACGAACGAACTGGCCTTGTGCGCCGCCAGAAAAATGCATGCGCCGATCAGTTCGCTGGATTCGCCAAAGCGGTTCATCGGCGTGTGACCCCAGATGGACTTGGTGCGCGCCGTCGGCGTGCCGTCATCATTGAACAACAGCTTGCGGTTCTGTTCGGCGGGGAAAAATCCCGGCGTGATGGTGTTCACGCGCACGCCCTTGGTGGCCCATTCGCGCGCCAGGAACTGTGAAAGGTTCAGCACCGCGGCCTTCGCGGCGGAATAGCTCATCACCCGCGAGAGCGGCAGGTGCGCCGACACGCTCGCGATGTTGATGATGCTCCCCTTGCCGCGCAGGCACATGCTCGGACCAAATTCCTGACAGGGCAAAAACGCGCCGCCGATGTAATTCAGGTCCAGGTTGGCGTTGAGCGCCTCCAGCGAAATCTTTTCAAACGGATGGTCCGCCGTGACCGTCACCTTCGGGTCGTTGCCGCCCGCGGCATTCACCAAAATCGTCGGCGCACCCAGCGCGGCTTCGATCTTCTTGTGCGCCTCGGCGAGACTTGCGCGGTTGCTCGCGTCACAGGTGAAAAACGCCGCGTGCCCGCCGTGGTCCTTGATGGCTTTCACGCGCGCCTGGCCGCGTTCCTCGTTCCGGCCGAGCACCGCGACTTTCGCGCCCGCAGCGGCCAGCCCATCCGCCAGCGCGCCGCCCAAAACACCCGTCGCGCCGATCACCACCGCCACGTCGCCTTTCAATGAGAACAGATCGTTATTCATAAATTTTAGCTGCACAGGATATGCGACCGTCGCCCATCCTGCATCATATTAAATTGTTTAGTGTATACCCCAAAAGCTTTCACACCTTGAACCCCTGAATCGGCCAGCCAATCCAGATTTCGACAAGACGCGGCAACAACTTCTCCCTCTCCGCATTTGGCAGGGGCGAGGGGCCAAATGGGGAGAGGGCCGGGGAGAGGTGTTCGTTCACCATTTTCCGGGTTCAGGGGAAGCACAATGCTCAGCCCGCTCAACGCTGCACCCGCGCGCTGCCGCCGCCGAAGGTCTTCTCAACTTCCTTGCGGGTGGCCATGCTCGTGTCGCCCGGCGTGGTGGAAGCCAGCGCGCCGTGCGCCGCGCCGTATTCCACGGCCTTCTGCGCATCGTTGAATTCCAGGAAACCGAATTGCAAACCGCTCGCGAAACTGTCGCCGCCGCCCACGCGGTCGAGGATTTCGAGTTCCGGATACTTGCGGCTCTCGTGGAACTTGCCGTCGTGCCAGAGAATCGCACTCCAGTCATTCTTCGTCGCGGTGATGACACGGCGCAGCGTGGTCGCCGCCACCTTGAAGTTCGGATACGCTTTCACGGCCGTCTCGATCATCGTCTTGAACGCATCGGTCTCGATGGTGCTCAAGTTATGGTCGGCGCCCTTCACTTCAAAGCCCAGGCTCGCGGTGAAGTCTTCCTCGTTGCCAATCATCACATCGACATACTTGGCGATTTCCCTGTTCACTTCCTGCGCCTTCTTCAGGCCGCCGATGGATTTCCACAGCGATGGACGATAATTCAAATCGTAGCTGACGATGACGCCATGCTTCTTCGCGGCCTTCACGGCCTCGATCGTCAATTCCGCCGTCGTCGCCGACAACGCGGCGAAAATGCCACCCGTGTGCAGCCAGCGCGTGCCGACCTTGCCGAAGATATGGTCCCAGTCAAAATCGCCGGGCTTGAGCTGCGCCGCCGCCGAGTTGCCGCGATCCGGCACGCCCACCGCGCCACGGATGCCGAAGCCGCGTTCAGTGAAGTTCAGGCCGTTGCGCACGCTCCGACCGATGCCATCATCTTCGCGCCACTTGATATAGTCCGTGCAAACGCCGCCCTGCATGATGAAATCCTCGATGAGGTGGCCGACTTCGTTATCCACGAAGGCGGTGCAAACGGCCGTCTTGTAGCCGAAACATTTGCGGAGGCCGCGCGAGGTGTTGTATTCGCCGCCGCCTTCCCACACGGTGAAATGCCGCGCGGTGCGGACACGCCCCTCGCCGGGGTCGAGCCGCAGCATGATTTCGCCGAGGGAGATTTGATCGTAGGTACAGGTCTTTTTATCGCGTAATTGGAGTGCCATAAGATTTGGAGAACCATTTTAGCGAACATCGCCGATGAAGCCAATTTTTTCATTTAATCAAAAAGTACTATTGATTTGAATCAAAGGCACAATTGGATCCCTACTCATGAACCTAACATGCCGTCATCGGTGCAGCAGGCACGGCTTATTTGCCCGCCCTGCCGCGCAACACCTTGACCATGCCGCGACCCGTATTTTTCACCAGAAATCGGACATAGTCGCCGTGGCTCAGCTCATCCGCCATCAGATCCATGTGCCGCCGGGGAATGCTGTCGCTATGCGGCAGCACTTTCGATAACAGCCGCTGACATGGCTTGGGAAACAGCAGGTATCTCAGGGCATTGGCTTGCTGGAATGCCTCCGCGATGGCCGAATAACGCCGCTGGTAAAATTCCAGGGCCGCCGCCGGCTGCGCGGTCGCCAGGGCTTCCGCAATCCCTTCCGCCGCGTAAAATCCGCTCAGCATGGCAAAGGCGATCCCTTCGCCGGTGATCGGTTCCACCAACCCGGCGGCATCGCCACACAATAAAACCCGGTCGCGCCCGGGCGTGCGGCGGAATTCACCAAAGGGGATGAAGTGGCCCTTGATCTTTGCGGACGGAAGCCGGCCAAACCGTTGCCTTAAAAAATCCTCAAAGGTCTCACGCATGTGGGGATTGCTTTTTAAGCGTCCGCCGACCCCGGCAGTCAGGGTATTGCCCTTGGGAAAAACCCAGCCGTAGCCCCAATCCAAAAGTCCAAAATAAATCTCCGGCTCGTTGATGGGCGCCGCTTCCGCCGGCACCGGCACTTCCATCTCCAGCCCGAAGCCGATCTGTTTTTGATCAAAGGCCCGGCCAAAAACCGTTTTCGCCACCTGGCTGTTGACGCCATCGGCCCCGATCAAAAAGTCATATTGAAACTCCGCCCCATCAGCCAGCGCGAGCGATGACCGTTTCAGATCAATGGCTTGAACGGCGTGGCCCTGCACGATGGTCGCGCCAGATTTCCGGGCAAGTTCCACCAAGAAAGCATCGTAATCCCGCCGGCAGGTGAAAAATATATCCTTATAATCCGTGACGGAGTTCAGCAATTTATCTTTGAAATAAAACCGCGCGCCCCGGGAGACGGCCCGAATGACCGGTGACCAATCGGTTTTGAAAACGGTTTCAAACGCCTTTTTGCTTCGCAAGGTCAGCAACCCGCCACATAGTTTCTCGCGGGGGAAAACACTGCGATCGATCAGGCACACCTTGATTCCCGCCGCCGCAAGGGTGCGGGCGGCGGAAGATCCGGCCGGCCCGCCGCCCACGACCACCACTTGGAATTTTGATGTGCTCATATCACCCGCCAGCCGGCCGGGTGAATCTCAAACTTCCACTAATTTGAAATCAGCGGTGTTCCAGGCCGGTTCACCGACTTCGTGCGCGAGATGATTCAATTCCTCGATCTCCGCCTTGGTGAACAGCAGGCCATTATGCTGCTTGGAGAGCTTGCCCCAAGTCGCTTCCGGCTGGCCGGGCAGCATGCACTTCTCGTTGCCATGGCCGAGGACATCTTCGATGACCGCTTTCACGTTCTGGACCTGCGTGCGGCCCTTGACGTAGTCATTGCCCTTCATCGCGTCGGGATGGATGACTTGGAAATAGAAGGTTGAGCCGCGCTTCTCGCGGGCGCCGCCGCGCGAGGTGCCGCGGATTTCCGGCAGCGAACCGCCGATGTAACCCGCATACAGCTCATCGATCAGGCCGAGGCCGTAACCCTTGTGCGCGCCGAACGGCAGCAGCGCGACCGCCTTGTTCGGATCGGTGGTCTCCTTGCCCTCGGCATCCACGGCGCTACCGGGCGGAAGCTGTTTGCCTTCGCGCTTCATCACCTGCACGCGGCCCATGGCAATGGTCGAGGTGGCCCAATCGATCACGATGGGAAAGCCGATGGCATCCTGCGTGGGGAAGCCCCACGAATGCGGGTTCGTGCCCATCGTCGGCGTCTTGCCGCCGAACGGCACCACTTCGGACGTGGCCGAGGTGCAGTTCGTGTAGGCGATGTAGCCCTTGAGCGCGGCATCCATCACGTAACCGCCACCCCAGAGATAATGCGTGGCGTTGTCCACGCTGACCATGCCCACGCCGTACTTGTCGGCAAGCTTCATGCAAGTATCCATCGCCTCGTACGCCACGGCCTGGCCGAGTTTGTTATGACCGTTCCAGATTTCGGATGCGGCGAAGCGGCAGGGTAACTTCTCAATCTTCGCACCGGGCGTCCAGCGGCCGACCTTGCTGCCGAACAATTCATCGAGGTGCAGCGCCTTGATGGCATTGTGCGTACGGATGCCGTAATAGGCGGCGCTGGCACAGAACCGCGCGCCAGCGGCGGCCTCGGCGGCATCGTAACCGCGTTTCAGATACGCCTTCGTAACGAGGGCGTCGTGTTTTTCTTTGGGGATGACGTAATAGGTTGCGGGCATAAAAATTTAATCAACACTTTTGTCAGCGGTCTTCTTCAGTTTTTCAATTTGGTTAGCTATTCCGTTGAACAAATCAAAAACGTCAACTGCTTCTCCTTTTTCAATTCGCTTAGAAATCATTGTTAGCGGAAATAAAATAATTGTTGTTCCCCGAAGTTGAACGCAGGGATCTCTGCCGAATTCGTCTTCAACCGCACGCCATTCAAGTCCGAGTTCTTGAACAAATACATCACCAAGCACAATGCCCATGCATTGAAGCTCGTACGTTTGCGTTGGTTTGAAAACATTGGCTTGAAGCAATGCGCGGAGTAAACCGAGTTTTCCAGCAGCAGTTTTATATTTGTTTAAGTTTTCATGATTATCGCCCAAATATTTTTCGACAACAGCTCGTTGCGAAACTAGACGCGCAGCGTCTTCCACATTCAGAGCTTCATTTTTTTGATTAGGCGGCATCAAACCACTTTCTTCACCGGCACTTCGGGGTTCGGTTGCGCGTATGCTCTCATTTCAGGCATTAGCCGGGTGTGCTTCCCATTCCCGCGCACGCTCGGCCAAGGCCGCCGCATTTTCCGGCCAGTCATGCAGCATGGCCGGATCAAAATCCGCGCCGTTGGGCCAGACGAGCGTGTGGACTTCGGGGTCAATTTTCACCCGGTTAAACAGTTCCAGTTCGAGCAGCGGACGGTAAAGTTCACCCGCCAGCACCAGGCGAAAATCAATCGTCTGTTCCGTCGCATTATCAAAACCCACCCGCAAGGTGTAAGGCCCCACGACGGCAACCGACCGGATTTTATAAATCGGATGTTTCATCATTGCAAAGGTGCGATTGGCTGGGGCAATGGCCTGGGCGTACGTTTTCATTCCGGTCATCTGTTTATTCAAATAATTTCCAAAGTAATTTCTGTCAGATCGGTAAAGTTATTTTTGTCCAGCGTCAGGATTTTCTTCGCGCCGCCTTTTTTGGCCGCCACCGCATGGAAATAATCATGCACCCGCCCGCCGCGCACCCCCAATTTGCGGGAGGTTTTCAGGGCAGCCAGCATCTCCAGCGGCGTCAACTCCACAAATTCCAAGCTGTCAGCCAAATATTCCAAAATCTCCGCCGCGCGTTCCGGTTCGACCCGGGTTTTGGGGTTGCCCGTAATGGTGGAAAAAACTTCCGCCAGCGCATGCGAACGAGTAACACCGCGCTCCCGCCACAAACGCAATTGCAACGCAGGTGTTTCCACTGCCGCAACCAGCGCCGAGGAATCCCAATATACCCTCATAGGCGATCCCGGTCCGCACGAATCGCTGCGCGGATTTCATCGCGCGTCAGCCGTAACGGGCAGCTATAAGTCCCATCTTTATTGCGCTTCACCTTCACAACGGGAACTTTGGTCTTTTTCTCCACCAGTTCCACCACCCGTATGCTGCCATCCGGTTGCAAAGAGGCATCAAAGGCGGTGTTGGGGCGAATCAAACCCGCCGCCATCAACCGACCACGTGAATCTGAGATCAATTTCATAATGGAATTATCCCACCAGATTTTTACCGGTCAAACCACTTTTTTCACCGCCACTTCCGGGTTCACCTGGGCGATGGGTTTCTCGCCGTTCATCGCGAGGATGAGATTCTTCACCGACGTGGTGGCCTGGCGGACCACGCTTTCGTAGGTGCGGGAGGCGACGTGCGGGGTGCAGACGACGTTCGGGAGCTTGAGCAGCGGATGGTCCGCCGGCGGCGGTTCCTGGTCCAGCACGTCCGTGCCGTAGCCGCCCACCTGGCCGGATTTCAGCGCGGCGACCATGTCGTTCGTATTCACCACTTCGCCGCGCGCACAGTTCAAAATCAAAACACCCTTCTTCATTTTCGCGAACGATTTGGCGCAGATCATGTCCTTGGTCTCCGCCGTCAGGTTGGTGTGGAGCGAGATGTAATCGCTCACGGCATAGATCTCATCAAGCGTGGTCGCGCGTTTGACGTGATGCTCGGCGGCAAATTTCTCGTCCCAGTACACATCATTGGCGATGACGTTCATGCCGAAGGCGCGGGAGCGGATGGCCACTTCCTTGCCGATGCGGCCCAGGCCGATGATGCCGATGGTCTTGTCCAGCAGCTCATGGCCGGTCTTGCGCTTCCAATTCGTTTTGGCGTCGCCGCTGCGGGTGGAATCGGTGTGGAACAGGAAATTCTTCTCCAGCGCGAGCAGCAGCATGAAATTGTGCTCGGCCACGGTGGTGTGGTTCACGCCGGGCGTAAAGAGCAGCGGGATGCCGAACTCCGTGCAGGACTTCACATCGATCTTGTCCACACCGATGCCGTACTTGCTCAGAACCTTCAGTTTCGGGCGCGCCTTTTCCAGGACCTTGCGGGTGATGGCATCGTCGCCGCAGATATAGCCATCCACATCGCCGACCAGCGCGAGGGTGTCGGCTTCGTTCAGCGGGCCGCGGGCGGTGATGATCTCCCAGCCGGTCTGCTTCAGCAAATCGTGATGGGCGCCCGGCGTGTCTTGAAAAGAAGTGGTCGTAAGCAGAATTTTCATTGAACGTTCAGTTTAAGAAACTAATGGCGCGGGGTCAAAAAATTAACCCCCGAACAAATGTTCGGGGGTTGCAAAGATGTTTGAAAAATCGGTATCAGGCCGAGCCAAAAGGCGATTGCGCCATGCTGGCCAGACGCGCCTGTGCCGTGGAGGACATGTCCGTGAAAAGCATGGACACTTGATAACCGGCGTGCTTGTTGCCGGTGCACGCCACAATCACGCCGTTGGCGGAGAACTTGCCGCCATCGTTGGGAGATTGCAGCGAAACGGTCATCTCACTCCATTCGTTGAACGGGGTGGGACTGCGGAACTCGATGCCACTCTTGTGGATGAAGACGGTATCGGCGGACAAATCCAGCTTTGCCTGCCGCGCTACAACCGTCACTGGCTTATCGAAAGACTGACCACTGACGAATTTCTTTGCGCTCATATCTAACTCATTTTACCACGGATTTGCCGCGCGTCAAATAAGCTTTTCCCATCGGCAGCATTAATTATTCACAGTATTTTCACCATTCGATGACCGCCGCGCCCCAGGTCAGTCCCGCACCGAAAACAACCAGCAAAATCAGCTCCCCGCGCGCGATCCGGCCCGAGGTCACCGCCTCGTCCAAAGCGATCGCCACCGACGCCGCCGACGTGTTGCCGTACTTGTGCAGGTTCACGAACAACTGCTCCGGCGTGGCCTTCAAACGGTCACCCACCGCATCAACGATTCGCTGGTTCGCCTGGTGCGGAATCACGCACTTGATCTTGGTGATGTCGATATCGCAGCGGCGCATCGCCTCGGTGGCCGCGGAGACCATCGCGTTCACCGCGTTCTTGAATGTCTCCTTGCCATCCATGCGCAGGTAATGCATCCCTTTGCTGACGGATTCCGGCGTGGCCGGGCACGCGCTGCCGCCGCCGGGCATGGAGAGCAGGTCCGCACGATTGCCATCCGCACCCATCACCGCAGTCAGCAATCCGTGCGAGTTCGGACGATTCTGCAAAATGGCCGCACCCGCGCCATCGCCAAACAACACGCAGGTGTTGCGATCCTTCCAGTTCACGATGGAGGAAAGTTTTTCCGCGCCCACGACCAGCACCGTCTCATACGTGCGGGACATGATGAACTGCTGCCCGATCTCCAGCGCATAGATGAACCCGGAACACGCGGCCTCCATGTCAAACGCCGCCGCGCGGGTGGCGCCCAGCTTGCGCTGCACCAGACAGGCGGTCGAGGGGAACGGCATATCCGGCGTCAAGGTGGCGATGATGATGAGATCCAGTTGGTCGGCGGTGACGCCGGCCATCTTCATCGCGCGCTCGGCGGCCTTGGCGGCCATGTCCGAGGTGAATTCGTTCGCGGCGGCGATGCGGCGTTCCTTGATGCCTGTCCGCGTGGTAATCCACTCGTCCGTAGTCTCCACCATCTTCTCCAAGTCGGCGTTGGTCAGCACCTTCTCCGGCACATACGAGCCGACGCCCGTGATCGAGCACGTGCGGCCTTGAAAGTTATGCCTGGCGCGGGGATTTTTAAATTTTTGGCTCATTCTTTTGCTTCATTACCACTACCGTTCTTGAAAGCTTCGAGCTTGACGTTGGCCGCCGCGATCTCGCGGGCGATCGCGTCATTCAGGCGGTTCTTCACCGTGCTGGCCGTCACGCGGATGGCGCTGGCCACGGCTTTTTCGCGCGCGGAGGCGTGCGCCTTGAAAACCAGGTGATTGAACCCCAGCATCGGTGCGCCGCCATGCACTTCCGGGTCCATGCGCTTGCGGATGGCGTGGAATGCGTCTTTCGCCAGCAATGCCCCCAACTGCCGCTTGGCATTCTGGGTCAGCTCACGTTTCAGCATCCCAAACATGGCCACCGCCAGGCTCTCGGAGGTCTTCAATACAATGTTGCCCACAAAGCCGTCGCACACCACCACATCCACATGGTCCTTGAAAAGATCATGCCCCTCCACATTGCCAATGAAATTCAGGTCGAGTTGCTTGCAGAGCTGGAAGGCCGCCAGTGAAAGTTCGTTGCCCTTGGAATCCTCGGTGCCGTTGCTGAGCACACCGACGCGCGGGCTTTTGCGCTTGAGGATTTCGCGGGAATAAACATTGCCCATCACCGCAAACTGCGCGAGATGGAACGGCTTGCACTCCACATTCGCGCCGGCATCCACCAGCACAAATTCGCCGACCTGCCGGGGAATGACCGTGGCAATGCAGCCGCGGTCCACACCTTCGATGCGGCCGATCTTGAACGTGCCCGCTGCGAAGATGCCGCCGGTGTTGCCAAGCGAGATCAGCGCATCCGCCTTGCCTTCGGTCACGAGGTCCGCCGCGCGGGCAATGGAAGAATCCTTCTTCTTGCGCAACGCCACCATCGGCTTGTCCTCCATCTCCACCACTTCCGTGGTGTGGATGACGCGGACGCGGTGATCGCGAAAACCGCGCTCGGGCAGCGCGGCATGGATGTGCGCGCGGTCGCCCACGAGGTAGATGGTGGTGAGGTCCTTGTTCTCTTCCAAGGCACGCTTCACGCCGGCGATGATGACACCGCAGCCGTGGTCACCTCCCATCACATCCACTGCTATGCGCATAGATGAAATGAAAAGGCGCGGACCTACCGCTCCGCGCCTCAGCAAGGAATCAGGCTCCCGCAGTGACGGTCAATATTTGACGGCCTTTATAGAAACCACAAGCCGGGCAAACCCGGTGCGGGATCGCCGGCGCGTCGCATTGCGGGCATTTGCCCAGCTGCGGAAGTTTAAGCACGCTGTTATAAGCACGGCGCATACGCTGCCGGCTTGTCGAGGGTTTACGTTTTGGAACGCCCATAAATGGTTGTCAAATCACAGTTTTAATTTATCCAGCGCGGTCCAGGGCGACGACTTTTCCGGTTCGGCGCCGCCTTTGGAACCACTCCTGGGTTTTCTCTTCAATCCCGCGCAATCCGGTTTGCACAACGGATGTTGCGGAAATTCGGTTAGCATATCTTCCCGCACAAAGGGAGTCAAGTCCACGCAATCGTTCACCACGGATACCTTGTCCTCCCCCTCCAGCGGCAGATGCACGGCCCAATCCTTCAATTCCAGCTTGTAGGCGAATGGTTTCAGGCATCGCACGCATTCGCAATCCAAAACCAGCTTTAGCGACCCCATAACCAGCAGACTATCATGCAGTTGTTCCACCTGGAGATCGTATTTCAGGGGCTTTTCCAGCCGGATCATCTCATCCTGCACCCCAAATTCCAGCTCCGCCACCGGCAGTTCGCCCTGCAAGCGAACCTCGTGCTCTTCCAAATGACGCAAATTGACCTTCAAAATCATAATGACAACCTTAGTTTACGTGGAAATGGCAAGGTTTCAATGCGCATTCTGTTCTGACTCGCTTCGAATCGGTTTGAACCGGCGGATCCCATCTGCCATTCGCGAATTCGTCATTTCTTAGCGCCACCCCACTTTATTGGCGGTGCGCTGCCGCTAGTTCTCTTCTACAACTATCAACTAACGACTAATACCAATTCCCATTAACAATCGGTAAAAGTTCCAAGAACCGAGTGTTTGGCCCCTTATCCCAGACGGCGCGGCAGTGCCGCCCTGCTCGGTTGCGGTATTTACCGATTGCCAACGGGAATTGGTATGAGAGCCGGTTAAGGGCATCCATTCGAACGCGTTTTAGCACCGGCGCAGGGTGGCAGGCCGGCTTAATACTATCGTCTATTCCATTATCACCAGACCCATGGTAATTTTGAATCGGGTCAAATCCAAAAACTTGTACTCTGCGGCAAAATATGTCTGGCTCGCTCCAGAGTTTGTCGCGGAAATTTGGCTGATGCCGGGGCGATTTGGCGGTTCAGTTGCCGTGGCATCGTTTGATTGAGAACCAACACAAAGTGACGTAACTGATTTGTGTCAACACCTCCTCGCTTTCCAATCCATTGGATTATTTTGGCCTTGGGATCCTTCTGCCTGCCCATCTATGGGCCGGCGGCGGTGCCCGTGCAGTCACGCGACCTGGTGGGCGGGAACCTGATCCAATTCAACGACAACGGCGCGTGGACGTGGTACTCCGACGAGCGGACCGTGGTGGATACGAACGGGTTCAAAATAGTGGTGGGAACGGACGACAGTGGCATGGGCTTGGGTGGGTCCGTACGCGATGGCGCAGTCGAAGCGGCCATTTTTGATATTACCACCGGCACCTCGCAAAGAACCATTTTGATGCCGAGTGGGACGCTCGGGCCGGATGACCATAACGGGCCGGCGTTTCTCGTACGTCCGGATGGCAAGTATCTGGCCCAGTGGACCGGCCACAACGCCAATTATCTCAGTTATTTCAGGCTCTACAGCGGCGGTGCCTGGCAATCCACTTACATGTTTGACTGGACGACGGTCGGCGCTTCGCAAGCCAACGAGCTGGCCAGTTATTCGAATCCCCATTATCTCGCGGCGGAAAACCGGACCTACAGTTTCGTGCGGTGCATGGACAATCACAGTCCACAAATCCTCGTCTCAAGCAATTACGGGAGCACCTGGTCTTATTTTGGGAAGCTGGTCCGGCCGGCCACCAATTTCAACGTCGGTTACAATCCGGGATATTTTCGTTATTCCGATGACGGGGTTGGGCGGATCGACTTCATTTGTACCGAGGCGCATCCGCGGGACTACACGACCAGCATCTACCACGGCTACATCAGCAACGGCATGAGCTTCAAGAGTGACGGGACTGTGGTGGACAGCGACCTGACCAACACCAACAATTACAATGTGCCGTTCTCCGCCAGTTTCACGCCGGTCTTCACCAACGGCACGGTCATGCCGCCGGGCATGACCAACTATCGCTGTTGGAATGACGACGTCCAACGCTACCCCGATGGCACGATCGAGTGCATCATCAGCGCGCGCATCAATCAGGTCACCTCGTTCGGCTATCCGGACACGAACGTGAATCCCAACCATGATTTTTTCTTTTGCCGGTATGACGGCACGAATTGGACGCCGACATATCTTTGCCAGGCCGGCTACAAACTGTATTCCAGTGAAGGCGACTATGTCGGCCTGGGTTGCCTGAGCCCGAACGATCCGAACACCATCTATATTTCCACCCAATGGGACCCGCGCGCGGTCCAACCCGGGGTGACGGACACCAATCAACCATACTCGGCCCAACATGAAATCTGGAAGGGGGTCACGACCAATCATGGCGCCAGCTTTGCCTGGACACCCATCACGCAAGCTTCCATCCGCGACAATCTTCGCCCGCTCGTGCCGGCCTGGGACACCAATGACACCGCCCTGGTTTGGTTCCGCGGAATCTATTCCACCGCCCAGATCTTCGATGAAGCCCCGGTCGGAATCGTGGAGCACCGCAAGGAAGTGATCGGGCCAATGCATTACACGGATGCCACCACCGGTTCCGGCGGCAACACCACCCTGACCAATGGTTCCGTGCTCAACCCAAGCGGCAGCGCGAACCAATGGCATCTGCAAAACGGTCCCGGCAATGGCGGAACGGTGCTCAGTTCAGCGGATACCACGGGTGAAACGCCGCCGGTCATCCTGACCACCGTCTCCGTGCCCGGGCCGGGCACTTATGATCTTTGGGTCAATTTCTGGGGAACTGGAACGACGAATTCCGACTGGCGCATCCTGGCGGGAATCAACCCGGCCACGATGCAGACGTATCGCGCTGAAAAGTGCGAACAGGTCCAGCCCGCCGGCCAGGACAGCAGCCTGGTGCTGACCAACGTTGCGCCCATGACCAACTACCTCTATCAAGCTTACGTCGGTCGTGTGGTGGCTTCGTCCAGCAACACCATCTCGGTCTTCGTGGGCGGAAATGCCATCCAAACCGGCACGGTCAGCACGCTCGCCGGCAACACCAACCGCACCTGGTATGACGGCGTGAGCTGCGCAAAGGTTGACTCGTTCCACCTGTTGGGTGCCACGCGCGTCGGGTCATCGGCCGTGGTCGTGGCGTGGAATTCTCCGCGCCCCGGCTCGACGCTTGCCCAGCCCGCTTACACGCTGCAAAAGAAAAATTCGCTCAACGATTCCAATTGGCTGACCGTGGCCACGGGCATCCCCTCCGGCGGCTTTGCCACCACCAACATCGATAATTCCGCCACCAATGGCGCGGCTTTTTATCGGGTGGTTTGGCCCTAGAGCCGGTCAAAAAATCGCTTTGGCGGCTGCTTGCAACCTTCGATGACAAGGTCGCGGCGTGCGCAGATGAACACCGTAGGATTTTCCATGCAACCATTCTTGACCCCCCAACCATTTCTTGGGACGGTCAAGGTAATTCCCTATGAAGAGGCCCGTCAGTCATCCCCGTCTTGGTGGCCAACC
>Ga0206967_1005_pt1 | contig 24448 bp, 33 predicted proteins | sample Alteio_BWOrgHeat_24_FD_153259 | JGI IMG/M metagenome (GOLD analysis project Ga0206967, IMG submission 153259) | Enriched cells from forest soil in Barre Woods Harvard Forest LTER site, Petersham, Massachusetts, United States -... | ecosystem: Environmental > Terrestrial > Soil > Temperate forest >...
GTGAAAATTGGCCTATTGGTTGCAAAGTGACTTTACGCGGTAAGCGCATGTATGAATTTTTAGATCGCTTAATCGCGATTGCTTTGCCGCGTGTAAGAGATTTTCGTGGATTAAGTGTTAAATCATTTGATGGCCGTGGAAATTATAGTTTAGGGTTTAAAGAACAAATCGTATTTCCTGAAATTGAATACGATAAGATTGATGCTTTAAGAGGAATGGATATTACAATTACCACCTCAGCAGGTTCTGATAAAGAAGGTAGAGCACTGTTAGAAGCATTCCATTTTCCATTTAAAGAGAAAGAAGCGAGCTGAATATATGGCAAAAACTTCCATGATTGAGCGTGAAATACGTCGCGCAAAATTGAATAAGAGACATGGTGAAAAACGTAAGAAACTCAAGGCAATCATCTCGGATCAAACCGCAGGTCATGATGAGCGGTTAGATGCGGAATATAAATTACAAGCATTGCCTCGTGATTCTAGTCGTTCTCGCCAACGTAGTAGATGTAGGCTATGTGGAAGATCACGTGCTTACAATAGATTGACAGGGCTATGCAGAATTCATATGCGTAATGCTGTTATGAATGGACTTGTTCCTGGCATGCATAAAGCTAGCTGGTAAGACAGATTAAGAGAGGTAACATAATGACAATGCAAGATCCAGTTTCTGATATGCTCACTCGTATCCGCAATGCACAAGCGGTGGGTGAACAACAGATACAAATGCCATCTTCAAATTTGAAAGTTGCTATTTTGAAAGTATTAAAGAGCGAAGGTTATATTGCAGATTTTGCGGTAAGCACAGTAGATAAGAAAAATACTGTAGCTGTCACCTTGAAGTATTATGAAGAGCGACCCGTCATAGAAAAAATTAAGCGAGTCAGTCGTCCAGGGTTACGCATTTATAAAAATAAGCGCCAATTACCTAATGTTCTTGCTGGTATGGGAATTGCTATTGTTTCTACTTCGAAAGGCGTAATGACGGAAAGAGAAGCAAAAGAAAATCATTTGGGCGGCGAAATTTTGTGTGTAGTGGAATAGGAGAAAAGGTATGTCAGCGTCGAGAATAGGTAGAAAGCCGGTGACAATTCCTTCTGGAGTTGCAGTGAATGTTGTAAATCAACGTTTGCTGTCAATTAAGGGTCCTAAAGGTGAAATATCTTTACCTATTGATCTATTTGTTACAATTGGTGTTGATAACAATCAAATTAAAATATCAGACAATCCTAAAGGTAGTTATTGTCGTGCTGGTTCGGGTTCAAGAAAACGTAACTCCATTACAGGAACTACTCGAGCTAAAATTTCTAATATTGTTTTGGGTGTTAGCAAAGGATATGAACGTAAACTTACTTTAGTAGGTGTAGGATATCGTGCCCAGGCAAAAGGTAAAATATTAAATTTAACCTTAGGTTTTTCTCATCCTATTAATTATGAGTTGCCAGCAGGTATTACAGTAGATACACCTAGCCAAACTGAAATTATTGTAAAAGGTATTGATAGAGAATTAGTAGGGCAGGTTGCTGCTAAGATTAGAGCTTATCGTGGTCCAGAACCCTATAAAGGCAAAGGTATTCGTTATGCTGATGAAGTTGTGCAGCGTAAAGAAACCAAGAAGAAGTAGTAGTATTATTATATAACTCCCCATCGCGTAAAGAAGGTTGGATTATGAAGAAGAAAGAAGCAAGATTGCGTAGAGCGAAACGTACACGAATGAAAGTTCGGGAACAAGAAGCGCTTCGTTTAAGTGTGCATAGAACACCTAGACATATCTATGCGCAAGTTATTTCGTCTGATGGAGCCAAAGTTGTTGTTTGTGCTTCAACATTAGATAAGCAGCTAAAAGGAAAAGCAAAATCTGCTGGAAATGTAGATGCTGCTAAATTAGTAGGTCAATTAATTGCAAAACGTGCGTTAGATGCAGGTGTACAACGTGTTGCATTTGATAGATCAGGGTATAGTTATCATGGGCGCATCAAAGCGTTAGCTGATGCGGCTAGAGAAAGTGGCTTAGAATTTTAAGGGTTATATATGGCAAGTTACGATCAGTCAACGAAAAGTGATGGAATGCAAGAAAAGTTAGTTGCAGTTTCGCGCAATGCAAAAGTTGTAAAAGGGGGTAGAATTTTTAGTTTTGCAGCAATTACTGTTGTTGGTGATGGTAATGGGCGTATTGGTATTGGTCGTGGGAAAGCACGTGAAGTGCCAGTTGCTATTCAAAAAGCATTAGAAAGTGCTCGTAAAAATATGTGTAGCGTCGTTTTAAAAAATGGCACATTACACTCACAAATGATAGGAAAACATGGTGCGACTAAAGTATTCATGAAGCCAGCAACAGAAGGAACAGGAATTATTGCGGGTGGAGCAATGCGAGCTGTGTTTGAAGTATTAGGTGTAAAAAATGTATTAGCTAAAATTGTAGGATCGACCAATCCTATTAATGTAGTGCGAGCTACCGTTAAGGCAATGCAAAATATAGCAACTCCTGAACATATCGCCGCAAAACGCGGTAAAACATTAGAACAACTTCTTGGGAAGTAATGTATGGCAGCAAAAAATAAAAAAAGTTTGAAAGTTACCTTAGTGAAAAGCTTAATAGGTATCCTTCCTAACCATAAAGAAAATGTGAAAGGACTAGGGTTGCGGAATATCCGCCAGTCAGTTGTTGTTGCAGATAACCCATGCACTCGTGGAATGATTAACAAGGTAAGTCACTTATTATCAGTAGAGGAAGTGTAAATGAACCTTAATTCATTAAAGCCAGCTAAAGGCTCAAAAACCGTAGCAAAACGTCTTGGACGTGGAATAGGTTCAGGTAAAGGAAAGACTTGCGGTAGAGGCCATAAAGGCCAGAAAGCACGTGCAGGCGGTTTTCATAAAGTGGGTTTTGAAGGTGGACAAATGCCTTTACAAAGACGTATGCCAAAATCAGGGTTTCGTTCAAGAAAGTCACTCTTACGTGAAGAAATCAGATTGTCGGACATTAACAAATTAAATATAGATACCATCACTCTTGCAACATTAAAAGAGTCAGGGTTAGCAAGAGCAAATACAAAATATATTAAAATTATATCAAATACCCAGTTAAATAAAGCAATCAAAGTCAGCGGTATTCCTGTGACAGCTGGTGCGCGTGCCGCTATTGAAGCAGCTGGCGGGAAGGTAGAAGCGTAGATGACTAAATCAGGCCCAGCGCATAATGGTATTGCAGACTTAAAAAGAAGACTGATGTTTGTTTTGATCGCTATCTTTGTCTTCCGTATAGGGTCTTATATTCCTGTGCCCGGACTGAATCCACAGCGATTGCAAGAATTATTTAACGCACAGCAAAACAATATTATTGGGTTATTTAATATGTTTTCAGGCGGTGCTTTAATGCGGTTTAGTATATTCGCGTTAGGTATTATGCCATATATCTCAGCTTCGATTATCATACAATTGCTGACGGTATTATCACCGCAATTAACTGAATTAAGAAAAGAAGGTGAATCAGGCCAACGTAAAATTAATAAATATACTCGCTATGGCACATTATTACTTGCCACGGTACAAGCGATAGGCGTTTCAAAAATGCTAGGGGCACATAATATTGCACTAGCTGCTGGTTTTTCATTTTATTTTACAACCACGTTAACATTGGTGACAGGTACCATGTTTTTAATGTGGCTGGGCGAACAAGTCACAGAACGAGGAATTGGTAACGGTATTTCTCTGATTATTTTTGCAGGTATTGTTGCGGGGCTTCCTGCTGCGATTGGTAAAACCTTAGAACAAGTTCGTGAAGGGCAATTACAACCTATTGTATTATTATTAATAGTAGTTGCTGTGGCATTAGTGGTGAGTTTAGTTGTATTTGTTGAGCGTGGCCAGCGTCGTATCACCATCAATTATGCGAAGCGTATGCAAGGTGGTAAAATGTATTCAGCTAAAAGCAGCCACTTGCCTTTAAAAATTAATATGTCAGGAGTAATTCCTCCTATTTTTGCTTCTAGCATTATCTTATTTCCAGCTACGATTGCTCAGTGGTTTGGTCATGGAAAAGGAATGGAGTGGTTAGGCGCTATTGGTGTTGCGCTACAGCAAGGCCAGCCACTGCATATGTTTTTATTTGGAGCGGCGATTATTTTCTTCTGCTTTTTTTATACTGCATTGGTATTTAATCCACGTGATACAGCAGAGAATCTTAAAAAATCAGGTGCTTTTATTCCCGGGATTCGTCCTGGAGATCAAACAGCAAAGTATATTGATATGGTCATGTCAAGATTAACTTTGGCTGGAGCTGTTTATGTCACATTAATTTGTTTGTTACCTGAGTTTATGATTTTAACCTGGAATGTTCCATTTTATTTTGGTGGAACTTCGTTATTAATTATTGTAGTAGTAGTGATGGATTTTATTGCACAAGTCCAGGCTCATATTATGTCATACCAATATGAATCATTACTAAAAAAAGCTAATCTACGCGGCGGCGCTGGATTAGGTATGTTGAAATAAATAACCTAGAAATATGAGGTGTTTGACATGAAAGTGGGAGCGTCTGTAAAAAAGATATGTCGTAACTGCAAAATCGTGCGTAGAAAGCGAGTCGTACGTATTATTTGCAAAGAAAAACGACATAAACAAAAACAAAGTTGACTTTTATCATCTTGAGCAAAGCTCAAGATGATAAAAGTCATCGCGAGGCTGCGAAGCAGCCGTGGCGATCCATAAACATGGTTGTCATTGCGAGCTTGCGAAGCAAGCGCAGCAATCCATACAACTATCATCTTGAGCAAAGCTCAAGATGATAAAAGTCATCGCGAGGCTGCGAAGCAGCCGTGGCGATCCATAAACATAGTTGTCATTGCGAGCTTGCGAAGCAAGCGCGGCAATCCATACAACAACCTGGATTGCTTCGGAGTATAGCTCCTCGCAATGACGAATCTATAGGAATATAAGGTTGCTTTTTAGCAATTTTAAGATTAAACTGACCGGCTTTTGTAGTCAGAATAAATAAGTGAAAATTTTGTAAAAATATATAGTTAGGAGTAAAGGAATGGCTGCTCGTATTGCTGGCGTTAACATACCAGTACAAAAGCACGTAGTGATTGGTTTAACCGCAATTTTTGGTATTGGGCGCACCCGCTCGAGAAAAATTTGTGCTGCGGCAAAGATAAATCCAGCTAAGAAAGTTAAAGATCTTTCTGAAGATGAATTAGAAATGCTACGCGGAGAAGTAGCTAAATTTAGGGTAGAAGGTGATTTACGTAGAGAAGTTTCCATGAGTATCAAACGCTTAATAGAGCTTGGTACTTATCGTGGTTTAAGGCATCGTCGTGGTTTGCCGGTCAGAGGCCAACGTACTAAGACAAATGCAAGAACACGAAAAGGAAAGCGTAAAAGTAAGTAAGACTTTGTTTTATAATATTTATTTAGTAACTTAGGAAGTCAATCAACAATGGCAAAAGGTCAGGTAGAAGTAGAAAAATCAAATAAGTCTGCAAATGCAGATGCATTACTTGCTAAGGCAGAATCAGCATCGGCTGAGCCTACTGTTGCAACTAAAGCACGTAAAAAGACTAAAAAACAAGTGATAGATGGTATTGCGCATGTTCGTGCATCATTTAACAACACGATTGTGACGATTACCGATTTACAAGGTAATACTGTTGCGAAAGCAAGTTCCTCAAGCTGTGGCTATAGAGGATCACGTAAATCGACACCTTATGCTGCAGGTGAAGCTGCTGCAAAAGTAGGCCTTGCTGTCATAGAAAATTTTGGTATGAAGCATGTCCATGTGCGTGTAAAAGGTCCTGGTCCAGGTAGAGAATCGGCAATTCGTTCTTTACATACAGCGGGATTAAAGATTTTATCGATTACGGATGCCACGGGTATACCGTTTAATGGTGTTCGTGATCCAAAGAAGCGTAGAGTGTAGGAGAAATTATGGCTAGATATCTTGGTCCTAGATGTAAGCTGTCTCGTCGTGAAAGAGCGGATCTTTCATTATTAAGTGGCGTACGCGCATTAGAAACAAAATGTAAATTAGATACTGCACCTGGAATGCATGGTGCTCGCCGTGGTCGTGATACGGAATATGGTGTACAGCTTAGAGAAAAACAAAAAGCACGTCGTATTTACGGCATGACAGAAAAACAATTTAGAAATTGTTTTGCAGAAGCAGCACGCATGAAAGGTTCCACGGGTGAAAACTTATTAAGTTTGTTAGAACGTAGACTTGATAATGTTGTTTATAAAATGGGATTTGGCTGTACAAGAGCTGAAGCACGGCAATTGGTCAGTCATCGCGGTATTTTGGTGAATGGTAAGATTGTTAATATACCATCACAAAAATTAAAACCTGGTGATATTGTTTCTGTTAAAGAAAAAGCAAAAAAACAGATGCGAATTCAGGGTGCACTGACATTGGCTCAAGCTAAACCAAGCTGTGCCTGGTTGGAGGTTGATTTTGCTGAATTGACTGGTACTTTTAAACAAGTACCAGAACGAGCGGATCTTCCTTCAGATATTAATGAAAAGCTGATTGTTGAGCTATATTCCAAGTAATCGGAGTTCACGGAGTTAATTTTTATGTCAAATCCATATGATTTCTTGACGCCGCATGCTATTGCTGTAGAAGCAATGACTTCATCGCGTGCAAAAGTAACCCTAGAGCCACTTGAACGTGGTTTTGGCCATACTTTGGGAACGACTTTACGCAGAATATTGCTTTCATCCATGCCGGGAGCAGCTATTGTCGAAGCACAAATTGATGGTGTATTACATGAGTACTCTACTATTCCTGGAGTGAAGGAAGATGTAATAGAAATCCTTCTTAATCTGAAAAAAATTGCTATTAAATTGCATGGACGTGAAGAAGTTACCTTAAAATTATCAAAAAAAGGTCCAGGTCCCGTTATTGCAGGTGATATTGAATTAGAACATGATATTGAGATTGTGAATCCAGAGCAAATCATCGCGCATCTGAATGATGCTGCAACATTCAATATGACATTAAAAGTTGCTTTAGGTAGAGGTTACCAATCAGCAGCTTCCCGCATGAAGTACCATGAAGAAGGCGATAAAATAGCAATTGGTGCATTACGTATAGATGCAAGTTTTAGCCCAGTATTGAGAGTGGCGTATGCGGTAGAAAACGCACGTGTTGAACAACGTACTGATTTGGATAAATTAGTCATTGAAATTGAAACCAATGGTACATTAGATCCAGAAGAGGCAATTAGACGTTCAGCAACTATTTTACAACAGCAACTTGCTCCATTTGTTGATTTGAAATCATCACCTGTCACAAAAGATGCTAATGAGCAGCAAGCACTTAATCCTATCTTCTTAAGACCCGTAGATGATTTAGAGTTAACAGTTCGTTCTGCTAATTGTTTAAAAGCAGAGAGTATTTATTATATAGGCGATTTGGTACAACGTTCGGAAACAGATCTTTTGAAAACCCCTAATTTAGGTAAGAAATCACTTACCGAAATTAAAAACGTGTTAGCATCACATGGGTTGTCATTAGGTATGCGATTAGAAAATTGGCCACCCGCTTTTAAAGATAAACAGTAGGATTTTTTTATGCGACATCGTCATAGTGGTAGATATTTTGGTCGTAACAGCAGTCATCGTAAAGCCATGTTTAAAAACATGATGGTGTCTTTGCTGAAACATGAATTAATTAAAACAACGACTGCGAAAGCAAAAGAATTAAGAAGTTATATAGAGCCTATTATTACCTTAGGTAAGATAGATACTCTTCATAACCGTCGTCTTGCTTTTGCACGTTTACGCGATAGAGATATGGTGCAAAAACTTTTTAATGAAATTGGGCCTCACTTTAAAGAACGCCCAGGTGGTTATCTTAGAGTATTAAAATGTGGTAACCGTAAAGGTGATTGTGCTCCTATGGCGGTGGTTGAATTAGTGGGTAGAGAAGCTGAATCAACGGCAGCAGCGTAGAGTGGATTAGACGCGAAGTGTCGTAATCCACCATCATACTGTCATGCCAGCCGCGAGCATAGCTCGCGAGTGGCATCCAGAAGTTATTCCGTCATTGCGAGCTGACGCGAAGCGTCATCGCGAGGCCGCGTAAGCGGCCGTGGCGACCCATACAACAACATGGATTGCTTCGTCGTTTCACTCCTCGCAATGACGAGCCGTAGGAAAAGCACCTAATCCACCCTACATACCAGCTAAAAGCATGCTGGCATGACAGTGAGAAATATGACCCACGACTTAGATTTATTTTACCTACAACACGCACTTTCTCTTGCCAAAATTCGCCTCGGATTTTGCGCACCCAATCCTTCTGTTGGCGCTGTCATTGTTAAAAATGAAAAAATTATTGCAAGTGGATACCATTTGCAAGCTGGTGCACCGCATGCAGAAATTGCAGCCCTGCAAGCATTAAAAGAATCTGCTAATGGCGCTACTCTCTATGTCACATTAGAACCTTGCTGCCATTTTGGTAAAACACCTCCTTGTACAGATGCATTAATTAAAGCAGATGTCAGTCGAGTTGTTTATGGTTATCGCGATCCAAACCCAATCGTTTCTGGAAACGGAGAGGTAGCATTAACAAAAGCAGGAATTGCATGTGAATATGTAGCAAGCCCAGAAATCACTCGTTTCTATGAAGGTTATCACTATTGGCAGCGTACAAAAAAACCTTTTATTACTGCAAAAATAGCGATTAGTCTCGATGGAAAAATTGCGCGAGCAAATGGAGAACCCATTGCTATTACAGGCGCAGAATTAAAAAAATTTACCCATGAATGCCGCAAACAAAGCGATGCGATTTTAACAACAGTACAAACTATTATTCATGATGATCCGCAATTAAATGTGCGCTATCAGAATGAAACAATGGCGAAGTCTATCTATATTTTAGATAGAGAATTACGTATTGCTCCAACAGCAACTATTTTTAAATCAGCAAAAACGATTACTTTATTTCATAGTAACAAAATAACAAATACACATTTTAGTGATTTAGGAATACGTTGTGTTGGTATCGAAGAAGATAATAATGGATTAAACTTATCGCAAATTATCCAAATTATAGGAGAAGATGGAATTCATCATTTATGGGTAGAAGCAGGTGGCAAATGTTTTACTTCTTTCTTGAGGCAAAAGTTATTGCAGCGAGCATTAATTTATATTGCTCCACGTTGGATAGGTGAAGGAAAACCAATGATCACAGATAATAAAGACATTAGTTTTATTGATAAGGCGATACAGTGGAAACAAATGGGTAACGATGTGTATTGTAGTATTGAATTTCATGAGAATCGTCATTGCGAGGAGTGAAACGACGAAGCAATCCATGTTGTTGTATGGGTTGCCACGCCTGCTTCGCAGGCTCGCATTGAAATAATTTAAGAGAAGCAATCAATGTTCACAGGTATTATTGATCAATTGGGTATTATTCTGGATATTCAAAAACATCCAGCATTTTATCAATTGCGTATCGCAAGTCCTTATTCTGATTTACAGAAAGGGGAAAGTATCGCTATCGATGGAGTTTGCTTAACTGTCACTAGCCATGACGGTGGGACGTTTACTTGTGATATTTCTCAAGAAACATTAAAAGTCACTACTTTAAAAAACTGGCATATTCAGCAACAAGTTAATTTAGAGCGTGCTTTACAATTATCTTCCCGTCTTGGAGGACATATTGTCACAGGACATGTGGATCAAATTTGCACAGTAAGTTCTATCATGAAGATGGGGGATTTTATAGAAATGGCTTTTACAGGATTAACAGCCATGGGCGATAAGTTAGTGATTAAAAAAGGGAGTATTGCAATTAATGGAGTGAGCTTGACTATTAATGAAGTCAATGGGCAAGGCGGCTTTAAAGTCATGTTAATCCCCCACACCTTAGAGCACACTAACCTAAAATCATTGAGAGAAAAGGATGCAGTAAACGTAGAATTTGATATGATGGCACGCTATATCGTTGAACGTTGTGAAAGAGTAGAAAAATGAGTGTATTTAGCTCGATTGAAACTGCTATTGAAGAAATTCGCCAAGGACGTATGGTCATCTTGGTTGATGATGAGAATAGAGAAAATGAAGGTGATCTTGTTATAGCAGCAGAGAAAATTACCCCGGCATCTATTAATTTTATGGCTACCTATGGCCGCGGCTTAATTCATTTAACCTTGCCTGAAAAAACCATACAGCGTCTGGGTATCCCTTTAATGCCAGAAAGAAATAAGCATACCAATCAAGCTCCTTTTGCAGTATCTATTGAAGCGGCTATGGGGGTAACGACGGGCGCCTCTGTGCAAGATAGGGTAAAGACTATTCGAACTGCTATCCACCCTGATTCAACCTATGAAGATATCAGTTTGCCAGGCCATGTTTTTCCCTTACAAGCTCGTACAGGGGGTGTATTGGTAAGAGCAGGTCATACTGAGGGTAGTGTTGATTTATCTATACTCGCAGGGTTAACGCCAGGCGCTGTCTTATGTGAAATATTAAGAGAAGACGGCCAAATGGCTAGATTACCTGATTTAAAAGAATTTGCAGAACAACATCATATCAAGCTAGTGTCGATTAATGATCTTATCAGTTATCGGTTGTTACATGAACATATTGTAGAAGAAGCTGCAAGTGCAGATGTTTTATTAGAACAAGGTGATTTTACAGTTAAAGTGTTTCATACCAAAAATGATTTATCAGAACACGTTGTATTTATACACGGCAATATCAATCCTAAAGAGCCGGTGTTAATACGGATTCATTCAGAATGTTTAACGGGAGATACGTTTGGCTCATTACGTTGCGATTGCGGATGGCAATTGCATCATGCATTAACAGAAATTGCTAAACAAAATGGTATTTTAGTGTATATGCGTCAAGAAGGACGCGGTATTGGGTTGGCTAATAAAATCAAAGCTTACCATTTACAATCGCAAGGATTTGATACGGTGGAAGCAAATCATGAATTAGGATTTGCAGCCGACCATCGATGTTATGCAATTAGCGCACAAATTCTCCGCCATCTCAACGTCAAACAAGTGAAGATCTTAACTAACAATCCCGCTAAAGTTCAGGATATCGAGCGCTATGGCATTTCAGTCGTAGAACGTGTACCTTTAGAGATGATACCTACAGAAAAAAATATTGACTATTTAAAAACGAAACGCGATAAACTAGGACATTGGCTGACGATCAAAGATACTTGAGTAGGCAAAGCGCAGCAAAGAATGTTCGATTGTTATGCCAGCAAAGCCGTCGTCCCGCGCGAAAGCGCGGGATCCAGTATATATTACTCGAGAGCTCGTCATTGCGAGGAGTGAAACGACGAAGCAATCGATGCGGTTGTAAAGAATGTTCGATTGTCATGCCAGTGAAAGCTGGTATCCAGTATGAGAGCTCGTCATTGCGAGGAGTGAAACGACGAAGCAATCCATGCGGTTGTAAAGAATGTTCGATTGTCATGCCAGCGAAAGCTGGTATCCAGTATGAGAGCTCGTCATTGCGAGGAGTGAAACGACGAAGCAATCCATGCGGTTGTATGGATTGCCACGCCTGCTTCGCAGGCTCGCAATGACGATGATAAACGAAAAATGAGATGGATTTTATGCATGTATTAAACGTTCAAGATATTCCAGATTGCTTCAACATAGCGATAGTCGTCAGTCGATTTAACGAAGATATTACGCAAAAATTATTAGACGGTGCTGTTGAACGATTAATTCAGTTAGGATTCATACAAGATCAAATTACAGTAGCCTGGGTGCCGGGTGCGGTCGAAATTCCAATTGCAGCTCAGCGTTTAGCACAAACAGAAAAATATGAAGCTATTATTTGTTTAGGCGCAGTGATTTTTGGTGAAACCAAACATTTTCAATATGTTTGTGATCAAGTGAGTCAAGGATGCCAATCCGTTGCATTAGCGTTTGATCTTCCTGTTATTTTTGGAGTATTAACAACAGAGACGCATCAACAAGCAATAGAGAGAGTTGGTGGGAAAAAAGGGCATATGGGGTATCATGCTGCAGACGCTGCATATCAATTAATTTCTGTTTTAAGGCAAGTGCAATGATTACCACACAAGCAACTGTTTTCCAATTTAAAGCTAGCTTTTCCCCTTGTACTATTTTGCAATTGGCTCGCTATGATTTAGACCAATTAAGTAGTCAATTAATAGATGTAGTAAAGCGTGCTCCTAATTTCTTTTTGGGTTCACCTGTTGTTATTGAACTAGAAAAAGTAAAAACCTTAGGAATATTGGATTTTGCCAAAATTAAAGAAATTTTATTAAGTCAAAATTTAGTACCTATAGGTGTGCGTGGTGGTAGTGAAGAACAACATATTGCAGCAGCCAGTGTAGGGTTACCTTTGATTGCTATCGGTAAAACGGCTTTTGCTGAAACTCCGCAAAAGAAAAACCCTGAAAATATCAATCCTACAAAATTAATTACAGCGCCTATTCGCTCTGGTATGCAAATTTATGCAAAAAATGCGGATCTTATTGTCATTGCACCAGTCAGCCCAGGAGCAGAATTATTAGCGGATGGCCATATCCATGTTTATGGGCCATTACGTGGTCGAGCCTTAGCAGGTGTACAAGGTAATACCAATGCCCGCATCTTTTGCCGGCAATTAGATGCAGAATTAGTCTCGATTGCAGGATATTATTTGACAAAAGAAGAGATGCAAACTTATGCTGAAGTAGATGCAATGATGCAAATTTATTTATATGATGAACAGGTCAAAGTTGAGAGATTCTAATGAGGATAAGATAGTGACGAAGATAATCGTAGTGACATCTGGTAAAGGCGGTGTTGGTAAAACGACAACAAGTGCTTCGATTGCAGTAGGCTTAGCCAATCGTGGTTTTAAAACAGCGGTTATCGATTTTGATATAGGATTGCGTAATCTCGATTTAATTATGGGCTGTGAACGTCGAGTTGTTTATGATTTTGTCAACGTGATTCGTGAAGAAGCTAATTTAGGCCAAGCTTTAATACGCGATAAGCACGTTAAAGAATTATATATCCTGCCTGCATCACAAACGCGTGATAAAGATGCATTAACAGTAGAAGGCGTTGCTAAAGTATTAGAAGAGTTAGCAACGATGGGTTTTGATTATGTCGTTTGCGATTCACCTGCCGGTATAGAACGTGGTGCGCAATTAGCAATGTATTTTGCTGACCATGCTATTGTTGTTACCAATCCTGAAGTTTCTTCCGTACGCGATTCAGATCGTATGCTAGGGTTGTTATCTAGCAAAACCAAGCGTGCTGAAGAAGGTCGTGATCCTATTACCGAACATTTGTTATTAACGCGGTATTGTCCTAAGCGAGTTGCTCGCGGTGATATGTTAAGTTTAACGGATGTGAATGAAATTTTATCGATTCCTTTGTTAGGTATTATTCCAGAATCTCCAGCGGTATTACGAGCCTCTAACTCAGGTACCCCCGTGATTTTAGATACAGAGAGTGACGCAGGGCAAGCTTATCTTGATGCTGTGGCACGTTTCTTAGGCGAAGAAGTTCCACATCGCTTCTTAGAAGAAAAACCCCATTGGATTAAACGGTTATTTAGCCTTAAGGAGAAGGAAGCCGTATGAGTATCTTAGCGCAGTTTGAAAAGATTGTTCATTATTTCCAACCTCCTCAAAAAACAGCTTCGCTTGCTAAAGAACGTTTGCAAATTATTATTGCCCATGAGCGTACTCAGCGTGATAAACCCGATTACTGGCCAGCTTTGCAAAAAGATTTACTCGAGGTCATTTCAAAGTACGTTTCTGTCAACAAAGACGATGTCCATGTTCAACTGGAACGTAAAGAAGGGTGTGCTATTCTCGAATTAAACGTCACTCTCCCCCAAGAAGCTTAGTAACGACTCAGTCCATCTCGAACAAAACTGATCTGTGGGCCGTCGTACCGCGCGAAGGCGCGGTATCCAGAAAAAATCAATTATCTCCTGGATCCCGCGGTCAAGCTGCGGGATATTATGTTGAATAAATCATTTTGTACCGTGTTCCCTCTCCTCCCATTTTGGGATGAGAGGGTTAGGGAGAGGAGGGAAATATTAAAATGGTGACGCGTTAGACATTAAGTGATTCCTGAATATAAGCGTGGATATTGCTTTGTCATTTTTACGCTTCTATTGTAATGACAGGATATTCAGCCATTTTATTATCTCGAGTGATAATAACTAGGTCATGCAATTTTGCTTGCATGATAAGTAAGCGATCAAAAGGATCTGCATGTAATAAAGGTAAATCAGCAACTCCTAATCCTTCTTCAGGCGTAATAGGCAATATTTTAAAGTTTTCTATGGCTATGGCTTCTAGTAAATTATGAGGAAGTGTAAGACGTCCTAATCCTTTTTTAATTGCCATTTCCCAAAATGAAGCGCTACTGACAAAAATAGTATTAGTTTTATCTTTAATAATTTTTTTTGCTTTAGATTTTATTTTTTCTGGTGTAGTCAACCACCATAAAATAATGTGTGTATCTAGTAAATATTGCATACTATTCTTCGTTTCCATAAAAACTATTAAGGACATCTTCTGGTAAGGGAGCATCAAAATCATCGCTTATCTGCATTAACCCTCTAAATTGCCCTCCTTTGCGAGTTTCTATGTCTACTGTATATGGCACTAACCTAATTAAAGGTTTGCCATCTTTCGCGATAATGATTTCTTCGCCTTTTAATGCTTGATTGATAAATTTTGAGAAATGCGTTTTGGCTTCATGGATATTAATTAACATAGGTTGAACGCCTTTTTAAGATATTCATTCTTTATTATAATAGACTAAGTTGACTTAGTCAACATAATCTTTAATAAAAGATGTACATTACTTCAGCGGCCTATTCATTTTAGAATTGCCCTGCTTTTCTTCTTGAATAATCTATTTTATTTCAATAAGTTATGTGTTTTTATTAGAATCTATCATTATGGATTAGTAAATATTATATAATTTACTAATTGACAATTAGCAGAAGGGGTCAGAGAAGGGGTCAAGTGCAATCACCGATCATGTTGAAATCCAAACATGATCGGTGATTGCACTTGACCCCTTTCCAGGCGCGCAAGGTCAAATCGCGCCATTTTTACTAAATCGACTTGGAATAATAGTTTTAAGAAGGTTATCCTTTTTTCCCTAAAATCATGGAAGCAGCATTTCCTGCAGATCCGCTTGCATTGACGATATTCGTATTCGCTGAGTTTGGGTTAAAACTGGAAGGGGAATGTATTGCTGCTGGAGAGCCAAACATACCAAGATTGGCTGCAGAGGAATTGTTTGGTTTGTTAGGTTGACAAGGAATATAACTTGGCCAATCTGGATCTTGGTAAGCTGCCTTGTAATAATTTTAAAGCTAATGAAAAAGAACGATTAAGAGTAGGGTTATAAATCACTTTCACGGATCGAATTTCATAACCTGCAACCGCTCCACGTTGATAGTATTCATTCACCTTTTTCATGTCTTTAAATTTTAGTCTTAAACCCCTCGCAATTTCCTTTGATCTTCGGCAGAATAAGTCACTTATATGAAGACCAACTTCCCAATGGAGCATTTCATGTCCAATGACATCAAAAAAATTATTAAAGAACACAATATTGAATTTGTTGACTTACGGTTCACTGACTTACGCGGCAAAGAGCATCATGTTACCTTGCCGGTAGCCAAGGTAGATGATCACTTTTTTGCCCATGGTAAAGTGTTTGATGGTTCATCTATTGCGGGTTGGTGCATGATTAATAAATCCGATTTAGTATTGAAACCAGATGTTACGACAGCTATTGTCGATCCTTTTTGTGAAGTGCCAACTCTCAACATCCGTTGCGATGTGTTTGATCCAACCACCCATGCTGCTTATTCTCGTGATCCGCGAGCTGTAGCAAGACGTGCAGAGGCATATCTAACTAAAACGGGAATTGCAGATACTTGTTATTTTGGTCAAGAAGTGGAATTTTTTATTTTTGATGATGTTCGTTGGGATTTAGCCATGAATGGTTGTTTCTACAAATTAGATTCAGCCGAAGCAGATTGGAATACAGGTACGATTGAAGAAGAGGGTAACTTAGGACATCGTCCTCGTATCAAAGGGGGGTATTTCCCCGTGCCGCCTGTTGATTCATCCCATGATTTACGTACAGCAATGTGTCAAGTATTGATGTCGGTAGGATTAGTACCTGAAGTTCACCATCATGAAGTTGCTACGAGTAATCAAAATGAAATTACCACACGCTATAGCACATTACTTGTAAAAGCAGATGAAATGTTAGTATTCAAATATATCATTCAAAATGTAGCGCATGCTGTTGGTAAATCCGTTACGTTTATGCCAAAACCATTAATTGGTGATAATGGTAGTGGATTGCATTGTCATCAATCATTAGCCAAAAATAATAAAAATTTATTTGCCGGTGAAGAATATGCGGGGTTATCAGAGTTAGCTTTGTATTACATTGGCGGTATTATTAAGCATTCCCGCGCACTCAATGCATTTACCAATGCAAGCACCAATAGTTATAAACGTTTAGTACCTGGATTTGAAGCACCAGTGACTATGGTTTATTCTGAAAGTAATCGATCGGCTGCGATTCGTATTCCTCATGTTTTTAGTGAAAAAGAAAAACGAATTGAAGCACGTTTTCCTGATGCAACATGTAATCCCTATCTCGCTTTTTCTGCCATGTTAATGGCGGGATTAGATGGTATTAAAAATAAAATTCATCCAGGAGAGGCAATTGATGCAAATTTATATGATTTAAGCCCTGCTGTTGCAAAATCATTACCTAGCTTATGTGCTTCATTAGACCAAGCATTAGATAGTTTGGAAGCAGATCACCAATTTTTATTAGAAGGCAGTGTATTTACGAAAGATTTGTTAGATGCATATATAGGTGTGAAACGCGAAGAAGTAGCGCGCTTGAATATGACCACGCATCCTGTAGAGTTTGACTTATATTACAGCTTGTAATGATGTAATAACTGTTATGCTTGCTGTGAGTGTGGCTTGTAAGTAAGACGTCGTCCCGCGATCCCGTGTCGTTGCACAGGACGGCGCTTGATCGCGAAGAGGACGTCGTCCCGCGACTTGATCGCGGGATCCAGACATTATTATTTACTGGATACCGCGCCTTCGCGCGGTACGACAGCAAGCAACAGATTTTCGAAAAAAGTTAAGGTGCCCATTGAAAATAGCCACATGGAATGTCAATTCACTGCGGGTCAGATTACCGCACGTATTAGATTGGCTGAAAACAGCTAAGCCAGATATTTTAGCGTTACAAGAAACGAAAATTCCAGATGAAGAATTTCCTATTGCTGAAATTAATCAAGCAGGTTACCAAGTTATTTACAATGGTCAGCGTACCTATAATGGTGTTGCCATTTTAAGTCGTAAACCGGGTTCCGATATTATCACAGATCCTAAAGATATTGATGATGCACAACGTCGTATTTTAGGAATGACGATGGATGGTGTTCGTATTATTAATCTCTATGTGCCGAATGGTGAAAGTGTAGATTCTGAAAAATATCAATATAAATTAACGTGGTTGAAAAAAATAACTCAGTTTTTAAAACAGGAATTGAAAGCACATCGCAAACTGATTGTGTTAGGTGATTTTAATATTACTCCCGAAGATCAAGATGTACATAATCCTAAACGTTGGGCAGGACAAGTGTTATGTAGTGAACCTGAAAGAAAAGCATTACAAGAAATAATAAAACTAGGGTTGCAAGATTGTTTTCGTTTACATAAACAACCTGAACGCAGTTTTTCTTGGTGGGATTATCGTTTGCAATCGTTTCAACGCGATATGGGATTGCGTATCGATTTGATATTAGCAACCCCAGATTTATCTTGTTCGCAATGTTATATAGATAAAGTCCCTCGCTCACTTGAGCGTCCTTCTGATCACACTCCTGTGATTGCAGAATTTAATTAGTAAACAGTTAAGTGACGATATTATCGTCATTGCGAGCGTAGCGAAGCAATCCAGTAGGTAGATAACAAAATATTATAAATACTAGATTGCTTCGTCGCTTACGCTCCTCGCAATGACGCATTCTCTTGGCTTGATGCCTATGTGTAACGATATAGGACGCCGGGACTACAAGATATTACAACAAGTAGATGCTTTTCCCTCACGATCTGCATTTCCTATCGCACTCGCTACGGATGCCGGAGCATTAGGATTTGCCGCTCTGCTAGCTGATATCGATGCTTGAGAATTAACATTTGCTGCTTGAGGAGTGAGAGGTTGTATGAGCGCAATAATTGCTTCTCGAGTTTTTTCTGGATCTGATACATATTCTTTTGCAAACTGAATAGCAGTGACTCTATCGTTATCCATATCATCTGAAGTGATACTGCTGCCATATTCTGCCAAGATTCCGCGTATGTAAAATATCGTGTCTGCTGACCCGCCAATTGCTGCAGAATGTAATACCGTTCTACCTTGGGTTGTTCTAACAATAGGATCACAACCTAATGTTTCTATGCAATATGTAACTAAGTCAAGAGAACCACTTGCAAGAGCATAATGTAGAATCGTTTCTTGATAATGGTCAACCGCTTTGAAATCTAATCGCAAATCATCGATGCCGTATTTGACTAATTCAACAGAACCACTTAATCCCATGATATGCAATAAAGAAGAATTTTCTTCAAATTTTGTATTGGTATCAAGTTTTAAGTCATTAACACAATATGTTACTGCATTTTTCATTCCGCTATGAGCGGCATAGAATAATGTGAGTGGAGAGGGTTTTATTTTTAATGTCTCGGTAAAGAATTTTATTCCTTCAAGAGAGCCGCTGAGTGCAGTAAAATCGAATGCATCTGCATTCGTTGTTAAATCATATAGCCTGTGTGCATGTGTCAAAGCAGACATTTCTCCACTCAAACAACATAAATGTGAAACGTTTAAATTTTTTCTAATCTCAGCAGGGAGGCGTGTCATACCAAGGTATACATGATCGTAACGAGTAACAACCTTTGCAGCGAATAATGCATCAATCATTTTTTCATCGCAGCCTGCTTGAAGAAATTTACTTCTCCAGGGAGAGTTTTGATTGGGAACTTGTTTTGTGTCTGCAGCTGCAGTAGAACTAGGTACAGCATGCAATATTTTAGCGGTGGTGGAAGCCATATTTTCCTCGTAATAGTAATTATAAAAGCCTGTCAATTATAATACAAAAAACGATAAACCACCATATTTTGACCATATAAAGTCCGCTAATCTCTTGATTCATACCTAACTCTCGGTTATGATTCGACCCTTATTTTTGCAAAAGCGTAAGAGGCTTTCACATGAAACAAGATATCCATCCAGAATATACAGAAAAAACAGTAACTTGCAGCTGTGGCGCCACTTTTGTGACCCGATCAACAGCAAAGAAAAACCTAAATATAGAAATTTGTTCAAGTTGCCACCCTTTCTATACAGGCCAACAAAAAATCGTTGATACAGCAGGTCGTGTAGAGCGATTCCAGCAAATGTATGGTGCGCGTAGTAAAAAAGGCAAAAGCAGCGATTCATCCTCTAAGTCTGCTGGCTAACTTCCCCTATGAATAACCTAAACGTCTAGCTGCGAGCCAGATTTGAGTGAAAATGTGGCCGCAGATGGACGTTCGTATTGCAGGACTGAGCTTGAGAAGAAGGAGAAAGAGGTGAGTAAGGATTTACATAAAGCCGCCCTTGATTATCATCAATTACCTGTCCCCGGAAAACTAAGCATCGTTTCAACCAAGCCTACCGCAACCCAGCAAGATTTAGCCCTTTGTTATACCCCTGGGGTAGCTGAACCCGTAAAAGAGATAGCTAAAGCCGCTGAAGCTGCATATCGCTATACCAGTAAAGGGAATTTAGTTGCAGTCATTACTAATGGCACAGCTGTGTTAGGTTTAGGGAATGTAGGCGCCTTAGCAGGTAAGCCAGTAATGGAAGGTAAAGCGGTATTATTCAAATGTTTTGCGGGTATTGATGTATTTGATATTGAAGTCGATTGCGAAGATCCACAGGCATTTATTGACACGGTGACCCATATTGCTCCTACTTTTGGTGGGATTAATCTTGAAGATATTAAAGCCCCGGAATGTTTTGTGATTGAAAAAGCGTTAAAAGAACGCTTATCTATCCCTGTCTTTCATGACGATCAGCACGGTACAGCCATTGTTGTTGCTGCAGGCTTATTAAATGCTCTCGAATTACAAGGGAAAACATTAGAAAAAGCCAAAATCGTTTGTGCAGGAGCAGGTGCTGCAGGCATTGCAACCATGCAATTATTACTTCATTTAGGAGCGGATCCAGCCAATTTATATGTGATTGACCGTGGTGGTGTCATTCATAGTGAACGCACAGATTTGAATAGTTATAAGCAAGTATTTGCAATTAAGACTAATAAGCGTACATTGGAAGAGAGTTTAGCAGGCGCTGACGTTTTTATTGGGGTATCTGGACCTGGGTTATTAACACCTGATATGCTAACCCATATGGCAGCGAAGCCAATTGTGTTTGCTCTGTCGAATCCGATCCCCGAGATCATGCCAGAGCTTGCTCATCAAGTGAGGGATGATTTAATTATGGCAACAGGTCGTAGTGATTTCCCTAACCAAGTCAATAATGCATTATGCTTTCCTTATATTTTTCGTGGTGCATTAGATGCGCGTGCAACTTGCATTAACAAGGCTATGCAATTAGCAGCAGTGTATGCAATTCAAAAATTAGCCCATGAACCTATTCCTCAATCAGTCTTAGCCGCCTACCATCGCCAAGAGGATTTAGCATTTGGGCCAAATTATATTCTTCCTATGCTACTCGATCCGCGATTAAAAGAAGTGGTATCGAATGCTGTTGCTAAAGCAGCAATCGATTCGCATGTCGCTCAATTCAATATATTAACTACCCATGAGTCTTAAAAGGAGACTATTATCATGATGGCAGCGCAAAATCATCGATCCTCTATGTGGCCATGGTTAATCTGTGCATTAGCAGCAGTATTTTATTGCTATGAATATTTTTTACGGATTTCTCCTAGTGTCATGACGCACGAGTTAATGCGTACTTACCATTTAACAGGAGCGCAAGTCGGTAGTCTTTCTGCATTTTATTATCATGCTTATGTTCCCATGCAAATTATTGTGGGATTACTGATGGATAGGTATGGTCCACGCCGTTTGTTAACGTTAGCCTGTTTGTTTTGTGCAGTAGGAACGTATTTATTTGCAAGTAGTGATAGCTTATGTGTTGCTGAAATAGGTAGGTTTCTTGTTGGTTTTGGTTCTGCATTTGCTTTTGTGGGTTCGATGAAAGTGGCAACGATTTGGTTGCCTCCTCAGCGTTTTGCATTAATTGCAGGTATTATTGTTTGCCTAGGTATGTTGGGAGCCATGTGCGGTGATATTGTGCTAGATATTTTAGTGAGCGCAATTGGTTGGAAAGTGACGACATATATCTCCGCAGTGTTGGGGGTGATTCTTTCTTTTATTATTTGGGGAGTCATTCGTGATGTGAATCCTCAGCATGAAATGTATCAATCTCATATCATTACTTTTCAAATGGTGTTATCAGGATTATGGCGGGCATTAAAAAATCCACAAATTTGGTTGAATGGATTAGTAGGTTTATTACTTTATCTTTCTCTTTCTGCATTTGCTGAATTATGGGGGGTGCGTTATTTACAAGAAGCGCATGGATTTTCTAGTACTTCAGCAGCGGCTGCAAATTCTATGATATTTTTAGGATGGGCAGTGGGCAGTCCATCTTGGGGATGGTTTTCTGATTATATTAAACGACGTAGTTTACCCATTATTGTAGCATCGATAGGCGCATTGATTTTGATTTGTATTTTGTTGTATGTTCCTCATCTTTCAGTCAGTAGTGTGTATCTCTTATCATTTATTTTTGGGGTTTTATCTAGCGTGCAAATTTTAGTATTTGCTATTTGTCGTGAAGTGAGCCCATTAAAAATTGTGGCGACTGCTATTGCATTAACAAATATGATTGTGATGATAGGTGGAAATTTATTTCAACCATTAGTTGGAAAATTACTTGATATGTTTTGGTCAGGTACCATGGTGGAAGGTGCACGGATTTATTCAACAGCCGCTTATCAAATGGCGTTAAGTGTTTTACCGATTAGTATTTTACTTGCGATAGTCATTATGTTTTTTGTGCGTGAGACGCATTGCAAAATTGAGCATCAGTAGAAAATAATAAAAGACGGGCACGCACGCGGGCACGTTTACGAAAAACCTGAGTCGTCATTGCGAGGAGTGAAACGACGAAGCAATCCATGTTTATATTATGGATCGCCACGGCCGCTTACGCGGCCTCGCGATGACGAATGTTGATTCGTGAACGTGCCCGCTTGCATTTTTTCTTATGGTGGATTCTTTTTTAAACTAACTTATTGATTTTAATAACATTAAAGATGTCGATCCTTTCTGTTTACATTTAACTTCCAAATGTAAACGATTTATGTAAAAATGGTTACATCTCACTGGAAATGTAAACGGTTTTTCAAAATGAAAATAGGACATTTTTTAAAGCAGCCTCAGGGCTATAAAGCCTTCATACCCGAGCCTTTTCCTCCGCACGAAGGCTTTGATTTTTCTAAGAAACTCATTCAAAAAGCGAATCATGCTACGTTGTCGCTAGGAAAGCTCGATGGCGTTACCCAGCTATTGCCAGATGTAGATTTTTTTCTGTTTATGTATATTTGCAAGGATGCTGCTTCATCAAGTCAGATTGAAGGGACAAAAGCGACAATGGTCGATGCTATTGAAGCTACTTCTAAAAAAACATCAGGAAACTTACCAGGCGATGTAGATGATATTTTGAAGTATATCCAAGCGCTTAATTATGGACTTGAACGTTTAAAAGATTTTCCTTTATGTTTGCGACTCATTAAAGAAGTTCATAAAGAATTAATGGAAAACGCGCGTGCGTCTCATTTTTCTGATCCAGGTAATTTCCGCAAATCTCAAAACTGGATTGGAGGTACTACACTAAATAATGCACTATTTGTGCCACCACCCATTCACGAAATGCAAAAAAGTTTGAGTGATTTAGAAAAATTTTTTCATCAAGAGGATGATATTTTACCTGTGTTAAAAGCTGGGCTTATTCATGCTCAGTTTGAAACTATTCATCCTTTTTTAGATGGAAACGGACGTACAGGCAGAATGCTTATCACGTTATTTTTATGGCTTGAAAAATTGTTAGATCGCCCTGTCTTATTTTTATCTTCTTATTTCAAGAAACATCAAAAAACTTATTATGACCGCATTAATGGATATCATGACGGTAAGATAGAACATTGGTTAGATTTTTTCTTAGATGGAATTATTGATACTTCAATGGAAGCTATTGAGATTGCAAAAAAAATTACGGTGCTGCGTGAGCAGGATATGAAAAAGATTCAGTCATTGGGTAAGACAGAAGCAAAAAGTGCTATTGAGATTTTATTCCAGTTATTTAAGTTACCGGTGACAAATGTGGTGAAAGTACAAGAGTGGACTGGTTTTACACGCCAAGGTGCGTATAAAGTTATAAAGCGCTTTATTAATTTAGAGATATTGTATGCCAAAGACGAAAACAAAACCTATGGACAATCTTATATTTATCGTCGTTATGTAGATATTTTTAAGGATTGATAAATTGCTTTCTCGTAATGATGAGATTTAGCTTTTTCGTGAACGAGCCCGCTTGCGTGCCCGTTTGCGTTTTTTCTTATGTGTTTACATTGCTAGGGTTTAGCATAGGTTTGGGTGCTTCCACAGGAATAACATCTAATTTTTTTAAATCCTCTTTCGATGGATTGACAAGTTGCAGTAATACATTACCCGTTTTCGTGCTTCTTCCATAATTTGTTTTGAATGATTTAAAATGTTCGTGAATGCGTTTCATCGTCGCTTCATCTTTAGATTCAATACAGGCTAACTGTTTTGTAACATCAAATCGCCATGGCGTACCAGGTAACACTTGGGCGGTTATGCGTTTTAAAGGTTCAGCAAGTGATTGGATTTGTTCTTTGAAAATATTAGTATTACTAATCATGTTAGTATCATTCTGCAATTTTTTGATTTGTTCTATAAACAAGGCATTAATGTTTGTTGTTGCAGAAGGTTGAGATGCTTTATCATCTTGAGCTAACGTGAGATCGGAAGCAGTTAATTTGATATAAGGAGTGTTAGGATTTTTTTCTAAGGCATCACGAATAGATTTTTCCTTTATCTTTACGGCCTGAATTTGTTTATTTAGTTGTTGGGCAATTTTAACACATCTATTTATCCCCTTGACAGCTTCCAAAACATTCGCTCTAGGTATTTTCATGAGTAGTTTGTTATCACAGAAGATGCGTATTGTTTTTGCACTGTATTGCGTTGGAGGTACTAGTTGTTGATCACGATAAATTAAATGAGGAATAATATTCCAGTTTTGCCACATTATAGAGTTGGTCTTTTCATA
>Ga0206967_1062_pt1 | contig 24325 bp, 21 predicted proteins | sample Alteio_BWOrgHeat_24_FD_153259 | JGI IMG/M metagenome (GOLD analysis project Ga0206967, IMG submission 153259) | Enriched cells from forest soil in Barre Woods Harvard Forest LTER site, Petersham, Massachusetts, United States -... | ecosystem: Environmental > Terrestrial > Soil > Temperate forest >...
GACGTCGCCCTGCTTGAAAATGTTGCCGGGCATGATTCCCATCTTGCATTCGCCCGGGGTAATGATTCCCGCACAGTTACCGCCCAACAATCGAGTCGTATTGTTCGCGCGGATTCGATTCACCATCCGAATCTCATCGTGAATGGGAATCCAGTCGCTGATCAACGTCACGAACGGTATTCCGGCTGCCTCGCATTCGAGCACCGAGTCAGCTGCGTAGGGGCCGGGAACAAACACGATCGAGGCATCGGCCTCGACGGCTTTGACTGCGTCTGCAACTGTATCGAAAACCGGACGGCCTAAGAACTCGGTTCCACCCTTTCCCGGTGTTACGCCGGCGACTACCTGAGTGCCGTACTCGATCATCTGCCCCGTGTGGAAGCCGCCTTCTTTGCCAGTCATGCCGCACACGATCACGCGCGTATGCTTATCAACCAGGATTGCCATAGGGCTTATGTTACCGTGCGGATCGGATATCCCCGTGTAGGCCGTTTGACCTCACTTTTTTCCAAATCATGACTCGATGAGGCTGACGCTAGAGGAATAACGTGTTACACTACATGAGTGGCTGCAAAGCCAGCGTTGAATTTCCCAAAAGGAAAACGGGGGAACCGTAACTTTGGGGTGAATGATAGCCAATTTGGCTTTCTAGGGTAACTCTTGGCCCGAACCCGACAGCTAACCCCGTAGACGTAGCATGAGTCGGATGCGCGCGCACGACGTCCCGGTTTACCGGGAAGGTGAAGACGGAACAACGTTGTTCTGCTCAGGGCGCCATGACACTTGCATTTGTGGTCCAGGGGGCATTGTGCCCTTCGGTCGGGGTCTTTGGTCGCAACGATGCGGCGCCAACCACGATCCGAAGTAACAATTGCCTTTCGTGTCAGCACCTCCTGTTGAGCATGGCCTCCCGAAAGGGAGGCCTGCTTTTTTATGGACCTACCCGCATGGCACGCACGACCAAAGCCGATGCTAAGGAGTCCCGTATAACCTGTCGCCGAAATCGCCGAGGCCGGGCACGATGTACTTCCGATCGTTCAGTCCCTCGTCGAGAGACGCGGTAATAATCTGTACTTCGGGGTGGGCTTCATGCAGCTTAGCCACACCGTCCGGAGCCGCGACGACCGAAACCATTGTGATCTGCGTTGCTCCATGCGACTTTATCAGGCTGATCGCTTGAGCCGCCGACCCGCCGGTCGCGAGCATCGGGTCGAGGCAAAGGGTATATCGCCCGTGCAGATTGGGAAGCTTGCTGTAGTAGCTGCGAGCGATCGCCGTGTCCTCGTGCCGCTCCAGGCCGATGTAACCGACTGCGACGTCAGGAAACATGCGCACGACTGGCTGCAGCATCCCAAGGCCGGCCCGCAAAACCGGAACTGCGGCCAATGCCTGATCCAATACCTTCCCCGGCGTCGTCTTCAGCGGGGTTTCGATCATTACCTCGCGGCTTCTCATGCCGTAGGTCGCCTGCAAGATTAACAGGGTTGTCAGGTTCTCGGTGAGCCATCGAAACTGCTCCGGATGGGTCGACTTATCGCGCAAATGCGCAAGCAAATGAGCAGCCAGCGGGTGGTCCAAGATTTGCAGGGGCATGACAACCTATTCTATCCTTGCCGCGGAAGCCGTCTTGCCCTTCGCGACCGGAAAGGGGCACAATGATGCGTCCTTTCCGAATCTCTTCCTGGGACTCCTCCGCACCATGCAATCTTCGCCCCTCGCTGGAATCATTTTGGCCGCAGGCAAGGGAACACGTATGAAATCGGATCTGCCCAAAGGGCTGCATCGAATTTGCGGAATTCCCATGGTTGAGCATGTCGCGAGGGCGATGAAGGCCGCCGGCGTGGCCCGCCCCGTTATCGTCATCGGCCACGGCGGGGAACTCATCCAGGAAGCGCTGGGGAAGGACGCCTACGATTACGCTTGGCAGCGTGAGCAACTCGGAACGGGTCATGCCGCGCTTATGGCGAAGGAGTTCGTTGAGGGCCACGATGGGCCGGTCATTATCGCGGCAGGCGACACCCCCCTGCTTCAAGCGGATACGTTCACCGGGCTTTGCGAAGCTCACTTGGCAAGTCGAGCAGCAATGACGCTCTCGTCCAGCATCATGGATGACCCAAAGGGCTACGGCAGAATCGTTAGAGACGGCGACGGCAAGCCAACCCGTATCGTCGAGCACAAGGATGCCACTCACGAAGAGAGGGCCATCCGCGAGATCAACGTGGGCCTGTACTGCTTTGATTGCGCGACGCTACTTAGAATCTTGCCAACCCTGACCAACGCCAATGCCCAGGGTGAGTATTACCTTCCCGACGTGCTTGAGGCTATTCGAAATGAAGGGGGAGTTCTGGCTGCAAAGGTGTTCGACGACCCGGACGTCACGGTAGGAGTGAACGACCGTTGGCAACTTGCGCTTGCTGACAAAGAGATGCGGCGCCGGATCCTTAAACGTCACGCTGAAAACGGCGTGACGCTTATGGATATCGATTCGATCACGATCGAGGTCGATGTGACAGTAGGTGGCGATACCGTAATCGAGCCGGGGACCATCCTTGCCGGAAAAACGTCCATCGGCAAAGCTTGCCACATCGGACCGTACACCACGATTTACAACACCGAAGTTGGGGACAACACCAGCATTGTGGCGAGCTACGTTACTTCCGCAAAAGTCGGGCGGCAAGTTTGGGTGGGTCCGTTTGCCCACCTTCGTCCGAAGGCGGATATAGGCGACAACGCAAAGATTGGGAATTTCGTCGAAATCAAGAACGCTGGGTTAGCGGAGGGAGCCAAGGTGAACCACCTTTCCTACATCGGCGACGCCACTGTTGGAACTCTCGCGAATATCGGCGCGGGCACCATCACGTGCAACTACGACGGCTTCAACAAGCACCGAACCGAAATCGGCGCGAACGCCTTCGTAGGTTCCCATTCGACACTAGTCGCACCGGTAACGATTGGCGCGGGAGCCATTGTAGCCGCGGGATCGGTTGTGACTGACAATGTTCCGGACGACGCAGGAGCTTTCGGACGAGCAAGACAGGAGACTAAGGAAGGTTGGGCAGCACGTTGGCGCAAGAAGAAATCGGCGGCAGGAAAGTGAGCCGCGAACTCGATGGGATGAAGTTGTTCTCCGGCAACGCTCACCCTGATCTGGGTCGGCGCGTAGCCGTTCAGCTCGGAATCGACTTGGGGAAGCTCACGACCACCAAATTTGCCGACGGCGAAATCCGGATCATGATCGAGGAGAGCGCAAGGGGGAACGAAATTTTCATCCTTCAGCCCACTTGTGCACCGACCAACGACAACGCCATGGAGCTGTTTATCATGCTCGACGCCTTTCGGCGGGCATCGGCCAGCCGAATAACCGTTGTCATGCCGTACTACGGATATGCGCGCCAGGATAAAAAGATCAAACCTCGCGAGCCGATCACAGCCAGAATGATCGCCAATTTCCTCGAGACAAGCGGCGCCGACCGGATTGTCGCGATCGACCTGCATGCCGAACAGATCCAGGGCTTTTTCAACATTCCCGTCGATCATCTGTACGGCGGTCCGATCCTCGGAAGGTACTTCTTGGACCGCGGTTTCCACGAGGACAAAGACATTGTTGTCGTCAGCCCTGACGTGGCCGGAGTCGGAAGGGCCAAGTCGTTGGCAGAAATGCTTCGCTGCCCGTTCGTCGTCATCGCCAAGCGGCGTCCGGCGCCAAACGTCGTCGAAGTCGTTGAGATTGTTGGCGATTTCGTCGGTAAAAAATGTGTGATGATCGACGACATGATCGATACGGGCGGTTCGATCATCGTTGGCGCCCAAGCGCTGATGGACCGAGGCGCGCGCGAAGTCATCGCATGCGGCACTCATGCCGTCTTCAGCCGTGACGCCCGATCTCGTCTACAGGACAGCTGCCTGTCGGAAGTTGTCGTGCTCGACACGATCCCCAATTCAGCCGGCGTGGATTTCTCGAAGCTGACCGTGTTGCCCTCCGCGCCTTTGATTGCGGATGCAATCCGGCGAATCCACCTTAACGAGTCGGTGAGCGAACTGTTCCATGAGTGGCGATGAGCCTGTTGAGGCCCAAAACGATAAAGCCGAAGCGATCCGCTGGCGGATACGTCCTTCCGATAAAGATCCACAAAAACTGATTGCAATTGGGGCGGCAGGAGTGCTGGCTTTTTTGATAGGGCTATTCCTTTTCAAAAATCTTCTACTTGGATTCGTTGGTTTTGCTATTATCTTCGGATCGACTGCGGAGTTCTGGTTAGGAACGTCGTTTTCGATCGATCGTAAAGGGGCATCGGCCCGCACCGGATTCAGCATATCGGCCATTGAATGGACTGATGTAAAACGCGTGTTACGAGATTCGAATGGGATAAAGTTAACGCCACTGGGAAAAGCCGGAACAATGGACGCGTTCCGGGGCGTGTATCTCCGGTATGGGAAAGACAATCGGGAAGCGATCGAGAGGGCAGTTGTAGATTTTGGAAAACACAGCGACAACGATGTGGTCGACAGACCTGACGGAGGACGAGACCGAAGCCCTGATTGATAGAGCTGCAAACGAGATCGTCAAAAGGAGGCTGGAAACACCCGCGATCCTTTTCATGGAGATGAATAAACCACTGGCAAACATAAGCGCAAACGCGGCCCTGGTTTTTGCTCCCTTTGCAATTCCGTTTTTGGGTTACGACTTTGTCAACGACTACAGCCGACTCTTTTCGCGCGTGGAAAACGTCGAAAGACTACTTGTCAGAATTGAGGAGCTCTCGAAGCCCAAGGCGGCGAAGGACGGTTAATGGGACTACAGTACCACGACAACGGTTGGATCGGGATCGTGATCACGCTCGCCATGGTGGCCATGATCTTGTTAAACATCTTCAGAGCCCATGGCACCGGTGACTTATACATCCGCCGAATCGCCGGCTTGAACTCAATCGATGAGGCCGTTGGCCGCGCCACTGAAATGGGCCGGCCGGTCATGATGGTTCCTGGAATCAGTGCTCCCGTCAACGCCAAGACGATGCAGGCGATAAATATCTTTGCCTACGTCACCCGGGTCTGTGCGAGGTTCGCTAACCCAATCTTGGTGTGCTGTAATGACGCGACGGTTTTGACCGTGTGCCAAGAGGTCATTCGTGACGTTTACCAGCAAGAGGGCTTGCAGGATCTTTACGATGTCGATTCGGTTCGGTTTATTAGCGATAGACAGTTCGCGTTTGCCGGCGGCGTCGCCGGTCTGATCCTTCGCGAAAAAGCTGCAGCCACATTTCTTATGGGTGAGTGGTATGCGGAATCTCTCATCCTCGCCGAGACGGCAAACTCCGTGGGAGCAATTCAAGTAGCCAGTTCGACCGAGGTAACGCAAACGCCGTTCTTCATCGCCGCCTGCGACTATGTGCTCATAGGCGACGAATTCTATGCGGCCAGTGCATTCCTGACTCGCCAGCCGGTTCTGGTTGGCAGCTTGATCGGTCAGGATTGGTGCAAGCTCGCAATCATCGGCATTGTGATCGTAGGTGTCATTTCAAATTCAATCCAACTTATGGGTGGAAGTCACCACACCGTCACTCAGCGATGGAACGAAGGCAAGTTCGAAGGTCTACCGAAGCCGTCTCCGTTCAATGCCGGAGACACGACGTTCTCGCGATGGCTCAATCCCGACCCCGCTAAGGACACCAAGATCGAAAGACCCAAGCTTCCGCCGGATGAAATGCCTCAGAAATCAGCGGGAGGAGGGCAGTAATGGAGTTATTTGCCCAGGTCGCGCCCAAGACTTTCTGGAACGCTCCCAACAGCTCCACCGAGTTGTTAGTCAAGATTTTCATCGGCTTGGCGATCGGAGTCGCGCTGTTCTTCGGATTGATGGCGGCTCCCACTCAGGTCAGGAAGCCCGTTCTCTTTACAACCACCTTTGTCTCCGGCTTGTTTTACGTCGTGTTTTGGCTGTTCCCCCAGCCGATCAACAGGCAGCCGGACGATGCGCCGCGAAACGCGATGGAAGGATTTTCCTTCTGGATCTCTGACTCCCAGGCCGTGATTGCCGATGTCACCAACATCGTTGCCGCCTTTTTAATTGGACTTGGGATCTATTCGCTGCTTAAGGTTCACGCGGGAAGGCTGGTTAAGCAGCAGAAGGACTGGGGGTTCAGCGCCGTACTTCTCGTCAGCATGTTGGCGATGGTCATCTTTGGCTATGGCGATTTCATCATGCGGCTTGATCCCGCCAACTCGAAAATGGCCGGCAGCGGATACGTGGGATGGACGTTCTGGCAATTCGGCAAAGACCTGTTGTTCAACGGTCTGTTGCAGAACATGGATGCGGCGATGTTTTCGATCGTTGCTTTCTACATTCTGTCTGCCGCCTATCGGGCGTTTCGAGCGCGGTCGATCGAGGCGACGATTCTGCTGGTTACGGCTCTGATCGTAATGCTAAGTCTTATGGGCTTGATCGAGTTCTACTGGGGCTCCAGCGTCGATGGTCTCCACCTAAGCAACAACTTTAAGCTTACGAACATTGCGGCATGGCTCGGTAAGAACATCCAGACGCCGGCCCTGAGAGGTATCGACTTTGGTGTTGGAATCGGATTGATGGCGATGGGCTTGAGAATATGGCTTAGCCTTGAGAAGACCGGAGGAACGAGCTAATGGCAACCAACGATCCCATGCCGCAAAAGTCGCTCGGTGACAAGCTGCAGTCCTTCCCCAAGTCTGCGCTGTACCTGGCGCTTTTTGTTCTGGTCACCATTCCACTTTTCTTTCCGGTGACGCTTCCCAACAAGCCGATTGAGGCGAGCATCGATTTTTACGCTCAGATGATGAAGCTTCCGGAAGGCTCAAAAGTCTTGATCGCCTCGGACTGGACTAATTCCACCCGGGGTGAAAGCATGGGGCAGATGGAAGCTCTGTTGCGGATCATCATGCGCAAGAAGATCAAGTTTGTGGTCTACACTATTGCCGATCCGCAGTCCCCGCAGGTTGCCCGCGACACCATCCGCAAGGTGTCCGATGAAGAAGTTAAGGCCGGCGGCAAGGCGTATGAACCGTTCAAGGATTATGTGATCCTCGGCTACTTCCCGAACGGTGAAGGAACATCGGCCGCGATCAACAATAAGTTCCTCTCGATTTGCGATGGTAAAAAGGATTATCCGCTCAATTCGCCGCCACGCGACGTCATGCAGTCGCCGGTCCTTCAAGGCGTCAAATCCGTGGCAGATTTCAAGTTCTTGATCGTCGTGACCGCATCCAACTCCAGCACGGTGGTTTTAGAGCGCGTTACAAAGGTTCCCAAGATGTTTATGGTTACCGGCGTTATGGTGCCGGAAACCACAACCTACTATGCGGCAGGTCAGCTCATGGGCTTATGCGGCGGGGTCAAAGGGGTATATGACCTGGAAACTTTGATGCAGGAAGGTTTGAACGTTCCTGGCCCGAAAGAAGTGACCTCAGAAAAGTACTCGGAGAAGATTCCGGGATTTCCAGGGATGCCGCCAAACGGCAACGGAAAGGGGGCAAGATATTATCCCTCTTTGCACTTCGCCCTATTTCTCCTGATCCTGGTTGTCATCATCGGCAACCTTGGCATGATCCTATCGAAGAAGAAGGCGAGCTAAATGAGATACGATCACGATCTTGCATCTCTTTCGGTCGGCGCGATTGCCACGATCGGCTTGTACACGATTCTGTACCGGGAAAACCGCTTTTACAGATTCTTCGAACACCTTTTCCTCGGACTGGCATCCGGCTGGGCTCTGGTCGCGATTTGGCAAGAGACCCTGAAAAGCTTGTGGTGGGACAAGATGGTCGGGGCGACCGCTTCGGACGGCAACCCTGCAGTGATGGGATATTGGGCTTATATCCTTTTGCTTCCCGTTGGCCTGATGGGATACACGGTTTTCAGCAAAAAGCACAACTGGATGAGCCGCATTCCCATCGGCGTTATTTTGGGTCTTTACTCTGGCCAGCAGTTCAGCGCATGGATGACTCGATACATTCCCGGCATCAGCGGGACAATGAAATCGATCGTTCCGACGACCACCCAGTTTTTCAAACCCGATCAGAATCCGGTTAAGGGTGACCTGTACGGTTCTGAGGCTCTCAATAACCTGATCTTTATCGTCACCGTCCTGTGCGTCTTGAGCTACTTCTTGTTCAGCTTCGACGTGAAGAGCAAGATTCTGAAGAACGCCTCGCTGACCGGAAGATGGATGCTCATGATCGGCTTCGGAGCGATATTCGGTACAACGGTCATGATGCGGTTCTCCCTCCTTATCGATCGCATGTACTTCATCTGGATCGAGTTCATCAAGCAGGGTTTGCTCCATATGAAGTGAGGGCTTAGCCCAAAAAATGCCCGATAAAACCGTCCACGCCATCGTCCTACGTAGGCGCGATTCAGGCGAGTCGGACCGAAAGCTGACGCTTCTCACCGAAGAGTGCGGCAAGATCGACGTGCTGGCGAAAGGCGCAAGGAAGTCGGCATCGCGCCTATCCGGAATCTCGGAACCGCTTAGTACCGCCGTGTTGAACCTGGCAGAGGGAAAGCGGAATTCGTTTGTGACGCAAGCGCAGCCCCTCACGTCCTTTCGTGGTCTGCGCACCGACTTTGAGCGCCTAAGCTGTGGCTTGGCTCTCGTGGAACTATACGCCGCTGTCCTTCCGATCGATGAGCCGTTTCCGGAAGCCTACGAACTGCTTAAAAGATCCTTAAGACACCTTGAATCGCATACCAAACCGGTCGTGGCACTCGTTTGGGCCGAGATACAGCTCCTTTCAATCAGCGGCTTTCTGCCTCAATTCGAAAGGTGTGTAGTTACGGATCACGCGATCGTCGAAGCCAGACCGTTCCTATCGCCCAGGGCCGGCGGGTACGTGAGCGAAACCGCTGCCGTGCCCTATACCGACCGCTTTAGAACCCGAGCCGAAGTCCTCTACGGCCTGGCACGACTTCCGGAGTTCGACGATCCCCCAAACAACATGAAATTCGTCGACGAGGCCCTGGCCGACCTCCTCCCGTTCTGGCAAAACATAGCTGAAGCCCAACTCCCCGCAAACGAGACAACGGTCCGCGAGTTCAGACACCGCGAGGCCGGGGGGTAGGACTGGTAGACTCAGCACTCATGAAACGGTGGTCCCTCTTAACATTGATTGTTTTGGCTCTGATCGGCTGTAGCAAGGGCAACTTCTCTGAGAAAGCTTCTGAGGGCAAGTCCAATACGTTCAGGTACCCGATCACAACGATTCCAACGAGCTTGGACCCCGCAATGGTCCAAGATGGCGATACGATCGATGCCTTGCAGCAGGTGTTTGAGGGGCTGGTTAAGTGGGATGAAAACAGTAAGGTCATACCGAACATTGCCGAAAAGTGGGACATCTCTCCCGATGGACGGACCTACACCTTCACCCTAAACAAGGGTGTGAAGTTCCACAACGGACGTGAGGTAAAGGCCGATGACTTCAAATACACCATAGAGCGAGAGACCGATCCTACTTTCGGCTCGGAGACGGCGCCCTCATACCTCTCGGTGATCGACGGCTTCAATGAGAAGTGGAAGAAGGGAGCAAGTGAGGTTCGAGGCGTAAAGGTAGTCGACGACTACCATCTGGCGATCACCACCGTTAAGCCATGCCCGTACTTTTTGGGTCTGGCCACCTATCCCAACTACTGGGTCGTCTGCAAAGAAGCCGTCGGTGACAAGAAGCAGATCACAGGCATCACCCAGATGGTGGGCACTGGGGCGTTCAAACCCGAATCCTACGCCGAGAAGCAGCTTCTCGTATTGGCCGCCAATAAGGATTACCGAGGCGGCGCGCCAAAGATCGACAAGATCGAGCGCCCTATCATTCTTGACTCCGCAACTCGCCTCAACAAGTTCAAGTCGGGCGAGTTAGACTTGACGCGCGTCGAAAGGCAAGACATCACCGGGTTGAACAACGATTCGAAGTTCAAAGATCAGGTGAAGTACTTTGAGCGTCCGGCCCTTTACTACGTTGGGATGAACTGTAAGACGTACGCGCCGTTCCGCGATCGGAATGTTCGCCGTGCGTTTGCCATGGCGATCGATGCGCAGAAAATCGTCGATACGATCCTGAGTGGCGATGTTCCTGACGCCAAATGTCCGGTTGCGCACAGCATCCTGCCCCCTTCAGTCCTCGGCTTCCGAACAAACGCAGCTTATATCCCGTTCAACGTCCAGGAGGCCAAAAGGCTGCTCGCTGCGGCTGGTTACGCCGACGGTAAGAACATGCCGACGTTGACGATGTATCACCGCGACGGACAACCCGACGTCGAGCGCGTCGCCACCGCCGTTGCCGCACAGCTCCATGCCAATCTTGGCGTCAACTGCTCGTTGCAAATGGTTCCCTGGGCTCAATATCTCGACAAACACAACAAGCACCAGCTTGAGTTCTTTCACATGCGCTGGTCGGCGGACTATTTGGATCCACAGAACTTTCTGAGCCTGCTGCTCTCAACAACTGGCTCAGAGAACCGGATCGACTACTCCAACCCTGTGTACGACGCGCTCTGTGCTCAAGGCGATACGATGGTAGGCAATGATGTCGAGAGGTTGAAGCTCTATGCGCAGGCCGAGGATATCGTTCTCCAGGACGCTCCGTTCATTCCGATCTACATCGAGAAGGATGCGGAATTGATCAGCCCGCGGGTGCATGGCCTTCGTGAGTCGGTATTTGGTCACTTGCCACACACAACCGTCAGTTTGGAGTAGATGAATTAGGCATCTCGTTGGCCTGGCTCTAGAATCCGATGCCGCGAACACCGCAGACCCACTTTGTGACGGCAGATTTCGGGCGGCCGGAATCTGGTCCCACATTTACGCCGGATCAAGCGAGCATTGCCGGATCGTACTCGGGCCTGGTTGCATGGCAAAGCAATGGCGGGCCCCATCGCGGCCACCCGGCTCGTTCGCTTCCGTTTTCGATGGAAGCCAAAATCGATCCCGACAACGGCCAGTTGTTGCGGCTGCACGTGATCGGCGTTTTCGCGCTCCATGCGGCGAAGAACGAGGAATCGGCGGGAACGTTGGGTGCAAGCATCCAACTTAACAATTCGCGGGATACTGTGTTCCGGCAGGATTTGCTGAACGGGCGTCACTATCGAGATGCTCGCGACTTAACTCCCATATCTGAAGTCAATGGTGACGGCACCAGCCTTAAAACCATCGGATCGTGTATCGCCGGAGGATCCCCTGCTCGGGTGGACGCATTCACCATCGATATTCCCCCCGAGGTCACGGTCGAGTCTTTCCGCTTCAAAGATCTCGGTAGCCCTGCATCATTTGTGCTCTTCGATGTCCTTTTTGAGCACGAGCTAAGCAAGGGGTGCCCCTTTCACGTCCACAGTGGCGGCATTTCGCTGGGAGAGATCGGCTCGAGTATTCGCATCGGCGACCGCGTCAAATTCACCAAGGCGTTGGAACAGATGGAAGTTGCCATCCTCGCGACGGAAGACCTGGATGAGGCCCGCGGTGAGGCGCTTACCTTTCTCGCCGTGGTAACTGCGGCGACGATCGAGGTCGGCGGTACTCGTGAGATGCATCGAACCCTGCTCGAAAGCGCTCGCGAATTCGATTCGATCAACTCCATTCAGCAGATAGCCGAAGCCGTGAAGCGGCGTGCCACCGTTGTTTCCGCTTTAGTCTTTAAAGAGATCCAGGGGCCTTCCTCATACTTGGTCGATCGTGCCCTCGCCATGGTCGAGCGCAACTACGCCAAGAATCTCACGGATGCAAGCGTCGCCGCAACGCTTGGGTTGAGCACGTCGCACTTTAGATATCTATTCCGAGAGACCACCGGTCAACCGTTCCACAAGTTTTTGGTGTCGCTGCGGTTGGAGAAGGCTCGCCAAATGCTCGTCGAGCAGGAGATTGCCGTTTCCGTGGTCGCAAAAGCCGTTGGGTTTGCCGGCCTCTCGCACTTCAGCCGGGCGTTTACGCAGCGCTTCCAGGTCAGCCCCACCAGCATCCGGCGGAGCGTCGAATAGGCCATGGTTAGCCTACACAGCCTGAACAAGAGCTTTGATCATCGAGCTGTGCTCAAGGATATCGATCTCGAAATTGAGCACGGCGAAGTAGTTGCCATCATGGGCAGCAGCGGTGGAGGCAAGACCACGTTGCTCCGTTGCGTGAGCGGCCTGCTGAAGCCCACAAGCGGCGAGATCCTGGTTGATGGCATCAATGTCGACAAGGATCCTGAAGAGGCAAGGCGTCACATGGGAATGGTGTTCCAATCGGCGGCGCTCTTCGACTACATGAACGTGCATGAGAATGTTCTCTTTGGGATCCGCCGCCAACTGCGGCTCAAACCGAGCGAGCAAAAAGAGGCGGCGCAGCAAGCTCTCGAAAGAGTCGGTCTTCAAGACGACCAAGAAAAGATGCCTGCCGAACTCAGCGGCGGCATGCGAAAGCGAGTAGGAATCGCGCGGGCGATCGCGCTCAAGCCGAAAGTGATGCTTTACGATGAACCCACAACCGGCCTAGACCCCATCACCGCCTACACGATCGATCAACTGATAGCCGAACTCCGAAGAGACCTGAAGGTAACGACTCTAGTCGTAAGCCACGACGTAAGCTCCGTCTTCCGAGTAGCCGACCGCGTCGCCTTCCTCCACGCCGGCCAACTAATCTTCACCGGCACCCCAGCCGAGTTCAGCAATTCCAAAGAAGAAAGCATCCAAGAGCTAGTAACCAAATCCCAAGCCACCTCCTTTTGAGTCCGGGCAGGGTGAGGGCCTTGTCCCCAGCCATATTTTCGAGGTCAGCGCAGTTTGGGGAACAGCAGCGGTCGACCGAACACGTTCCCTCTCCCTCCGCGAGGGAGAGGGCCAGGGAGAGGGAGATCCGTGAACGTACACGATCTCGAATTCAGCTCCAGTTTTGGATACTGCGAAAATTTCGACATTAGCATGCCGCCAGGTTCGAGAGCTCCCTCACCCTGACCCTCTCCCTCAAAAAGGGAGAGGGAACGTATCTCCAAGTCTGTGCCTAGGCTACTTGCCTCAAAAATAAGGAGAAGGACAGGGGCGAGGGCTCCAGCCCCTACTCCAACTGAATCATCAACCCCCACTCCGGACTCAAATCCGGATCGTGGCAGATCCTTTCCCCCACCGCCTTTGCCCCAAAACTCCCATACAATCGATGCGCATCGACGAACCGTTTGTCGCTCCAAACTTCCATCGCGCGACGATTCTCGACCTTCGCAATCGACACGATATGCTGAATGAGCGCGCCGCCCGCGCCGCACCGGCGAGCGGCGGGATGGACATACATCCGCTCCAAGGAGCAATCGCATCCCGAGACCCGGACAAATCCATCAATGGTTGTCAACCTGCCGAACTCGCCTGGGATCAGATCAAATCGCTCCAAAGCGATCGTCCCAACAACGTTTCCCTCGACCTCGGCTACAAAGAACGTATGCCCCTTGGCCGTGTAGTGAGTCTCCAAGTCGTAAAGATCGGCATGGTAATCCGCGGCGTCCCAGGTGAACGAATACTCATCGAACACCGCGTGGATGACATTTACGACCCCTGACACGTCGCGGTTGTCGGCTGGGCGGATCACGATGGACATGGCGGGTTTATCGCACGCTGCGTACGTTCTTCAAGAAGTACGCGCCCAACGCGAAGCAGATCGCGCAAAGGCCGAACACCGCCGCGTATCCGTTGATCGTGTAATGCACAGAATGGCTGCCGTCGGCAGCGATGTACGGTGTCTTCCCGAATCGAAGGATCAGGTCGCCGGCAAATGGCGCCGCGATCGTTTGAGGCAGCGTCATGGCGATGTGCCAAACGCCCATCTCCTTTCCGGCGCTTTTCTTGTTGGGCAGCACATCTGTGCCGAGCGCCCAGTCGACGCTGATATAGGCGCCATATCCCAGGCCGAATATTGATCCCGCAATCAGAACCTGTGGAATCGAACGGCAGAAGATGAAAGACAACGCCACTACCGCGATCACCATGTTCGCGATGTACACCACCTTTTTTCGGCCGATTCGGTCCGAAATAATCCCGCCATAAATACCGCTCACGCACGATGAAATCAGGAGGGCTCCGATCATCAACGAGGCGGGCCCATCCGGTTTTTCGATGCCGATGACATCGATAAAGTAGTAGTTAATAAAGGGCAGCACCGAGTAGAAGCCAAGCATCACCAACGCCCGGGTGATCCAAACCCATGCGAAGTCCGGATACAGCTTCGGATTGATCCAAAGAGACCGAACATAAAGACCCCAATCGATCTTTGGCGGCTTTTCGGGCAGCGGCGTCTCCTTGATACCCAGAACCGTCACAAGGGCCAAGAGTCCAAGCGCGCCCCCAACCAGGATGTACTTAACAATCTCCGGTTGGTCCCCAAGCAACTTACCGCAACCGACGACGCCCGCCAGCGTTCCAAACTGAGACATCAGCGCCATGTAGCCACTCGCAATCCCGCGCTGATCTTTAGGCACCAGATCCGGGATCACTCCGCTGTACGCGGCCGACGCGATGTTGTTGCCTAGTTGAACGACCATGTAGGCGAGCAGAAACCAGAGAAAAGATGGGCTTGAAAGCAGAAAACCGACGGTCGCCCAAAACTTATTGCTACCGGACTGCTCGAGCGGCGTGGATGTCGAATAACTGATGCACATCAGCACCAGCCCCACGAGGTTGATGGCGACGCCGGAAACGATGAACGGCCTTCTTCTGCCAAAACGCGAAGAGCACCGATCGCTGAGCTCACCCACGATGAGCGGCACGACCAACGCCACCAGGGCGGAGACCCCTCCGAGAAGCCCGATAGCCGCAACGCGGTCGTTGGGGACCATATGCTTCATCTCGCCCGGAAGCATGATGACCAGCAGCGCCCCCCAGAGAAAGTTTGTGGCGAACCAATACGTGCTGAACTTCAGGTGGTCGCCGATTCGGAGCGTTTTCCCTTCGTACGGCGAAGTTACTGCCGGCACATGGCTGGCGTCTTCGAGGATCGGGTCTCTAACGACCGACATTTGCGAACTCCCCGCCGATGAACTTCATTGCGTACTCGTAATCTTCGAAATCGTCGATATCGTAGGCAAGCTCCGGCGCGCAATTCAGCACCGGCGCTCCGCTGCAGCCTAAAATCTGCTTAAGCTTCGCTTCAACCAACGGCACCGTTAACTGCTTGCGAAGAAATTTATAAAGGAAAACCGGCCCAAGCAGCTTTGCCATACCGACCTTGCTTTTCCGCACCTTGAAAACCTGCTCCAAGTGAGGCATCGCTTTCTGCAGGGCCTGAACGTCCATCAGATACGTGTTGCCGGCCGTCCAGGTGTCGTCTTGCATCGGAATAAACGTCGACGACGAATGAGGAAACCGCGCCTGGTACTGACCCCGAGTAATCAGCGGCATGCAAATGTCGACATCCTTCGGGCAGGCATCGATAAAGTCGGTTAGCAGCTTTGGCGTCAGAAAAGGTAGGTCGGTTGTGAGCACGACGACCTTCTTGGGCGGATTCGGCTCGGCCAGAAGGCCCTTCAAAGCATTGAGAATGCTTTCTGGCCCGCTGTTGCCGGCCTTAACCGCCTTGGTCACAAGCTTGGCTGCGTCGCTCGCCAGAACCTCATCGGTCCCCGACAGCACAATCCGCTCAACCCGGCCGGTCTCGCGTAAGGCCTGTATCGTGCGTTCCAGGATGGTCTGATTGCCAAACCGAATAAGCGCCTTGCAGTTAGTCCCAACCTTGCCGGCAAATTCGGCGTCAATATATCCGCCCGCCGGGAGGATGGCATCAAACGTCATCACGTGACCCCAGAGTATCGCATACGATCCGGCGGCGAAGGCGGAAAATTGTGCGACCTCGACCCCGAAGACGCGTCGACGTCAAACGCCCAGGCTTGCGCGAGCCTCGTCGAGTTCGCGAACGGCCTTTTCGAAGCTGTTCAGAACGGTCTCGATCGCGGCCAAGGGGCTGCCGCTAAATGGCCAGATGTAGGTTTCGCGCGTGAGATACGCCGACCGATTCCACTTGGCCAAGATCGAAAACACTCGAGGCGGCACGGAGGTGCGATCTTTGAACCCGATCGCGAGGCGGCCTTGGCCTGCGTCGACTTTGTCGAACCCTGCCTTCTTCGCCCGCATCCGCAAAGACATAATCGTAAAGGCATTGCGCACGGCGACGGGAGGGTGGCCATAACGGTCCTCGACTTCCGACTGAACCTCGCCGAGAACCTTCTCGTCCCGGCTCGTCATCATCCGCTGGTAGTAATAGAGGCGCTGCGCCTGATCCTTGATGTACGAATCCGGGAGGAGCGCCACCACAGGGATCTCGAACTGCGGAAGCGCTTCCAATGATTCGAGCGGGTCTTTCAAGTCCTCGTTGTCCGGCAATTTGCCGTCCACAGAGTTCTTAAGCTGGGCAACCGCCTCATTGATCAGTTGCGTATACAGCTCATATCCCACCGTAACCATCGTGCCGCTCTGCTTGGCGCCGAGCAATTCACCCGCCCCGCGGATCTGAAGGTCGCGGAACGCCAGAGAGTAGCCTGAACCCAAAGACGAGAACTCTTGCAGCGCCTGTAACCGAGCCAGGGCGCCCTCGGTCAAATCCTTACCCTTGCCGTAAAGGAAGTACGCATACGCCTGCCGGTCCGATCGCCCGACACGTCCGCGAAGCTGATAGAGCTGAGACAAGCCCAAGCGGTCGGCATTTTCGATAATCAAGGTGTTCGCGTTGGCGATATCGATGCCGTTCTCTATAATCGTCGTGCTCAGCAGTACGTCGATCTCGCCCTTGATGAACCCAATCATGATCGGCTCCAGTTCCTTCTCGGTCATCTGCCCGTGGCCGACGCCGATACGCGCGGTCGGCACCAGCTTTCGCAGCTTCTCCGCGACGTGGCCGATCGATTCCACGCGGTTGTAAACGTAAAACACCTGTCCACCGCGCGCCAACTCGCGCAGCATCGCCTCACGAACGACCTCCGAACTGAAAGGCCGAAGGAAGGTTCGGATTGGCAGACGACCCGGCGGCGGATCGTTGATCAACGACATCTGCCGGATGTCCATCAGCGCCATGCTCAGCGTTCGAGGAATCGGTGTGGCGCTCAAAGTAAGCACGTCCACTTCAGTCCGCAGATGCTTCAGCATTTCCTTCTGCTTCACTCCAAACTTCTGCTCTTCGTCGATGACCACAAGCCCCAGGTCGTGAAACTCGATACCGGCGCCCAGCAGAGCGTGGGTGCCGATAACCATTTCGGTTTCGCCCGTCTTAAGCTGCGCGATGATCTCCTTTCGCTCATGGGCATGGGTAAACCGGTTGATGAGCGCAACCTTGGTCTGCGACCCACCTAGACGCTCGTTGAAGTTTCGGTAATGCTGCTCGCTTAGAATGGTCGTCGGACACAGCACCGCAACCTGTCTGCCCGCCTGAACCGCCTTGAAGGCGGCTCGGATCGCAACCTCGGTCTTGCCGAAGCCGACGTCGCCACAAACGAGCCGGTCCATGGGATAACCCATTTCAAGGTCGTGTTTGGCGTCCTGAATCGCCTGTAACTGGCTGGGCGTCTCGACCCACGGAAAGGTCGACTCCATCTCCGCCTGAAACGGCGTATCTGGTCCATAGGGCCGGCGCTGGACTCTCTTCCGTTCGGCGTAAAGCTTAACCAGGTCCCTCGCGAAGGCTTTCGCCTCCTCTTTGGCTTTTCCCAAGGTCCGCTGCCACTCACCTCCCGTCAGCTTGTTTAGCTTGGGGTTGGTGTCGGATGGGTTCAGGTATTTCTGAATGCGATCAAGCTGGTCGGCGGGCACGAACAGCTTATCGGGTGCCTGATACTCGATGAAGAGGAACTCCTTCTCAACTCCCTCGATCGTTCGCCGAGTCAGCCCGCGGAAGATGCCGATGCCGTAATGGATGTGCACCACGTAATCGCCGGGCTTGAGGTCGAGCACGGTCGCGATCGGCGCGCCCTCCATGAACCGCTTTTGCGGCAGCTTCAGGCGGGCAACGCCAAAAAGTTCTGCATCTGAGATAAAAGCGAGCTTGTGATCCGGGAGAACAAATCCGCCACCAAGGTTTCCGTGGGCGAGATAGGCTCCGCCTTCACCCTCCGGCGCCGATTCCATCGCATAGATTTCGGCATTTCCTAGAACCACCTTCGCCCGGTTGGGCTGATCGGTGGGGAAGACGAGAGTGAGCCCTTCCTTCTGATAGTTTCGAAGCGTAAGCGCCAGCGCTTCGGCACGACCCCGGTACGGGTCGAGCGAAACCGCATTGACCTCAACTTTCATCGGCAGCTCCAGCCACTCGGGAAGCGCGTTCATCGAGCTCATCGAGATCGTTAGAGGGTGGCTTGCCAAATGGTCCGAGGTCAGCAGGAAGTCGAGAGCGGTGCTATGCAGGATCTCGCCGCGCCGCGTGCGGGCATCCAGCCCTTGCGCCAATTCTTGCTCAACCCGGTTGGCGATCGACTCCAACTCCAGCGGCTCGTCCAGCACGAGAAGGTCGTCCTCGCCAAGCAGATCGATCGCGCAACCCGAATCCGGGTGAAGAATCGGACGATATAGGTCCAGCCTGTCGAAGTACGTTCGTTGTGAGATCGCCTCTGCGTCTCCCTCGACAAGCTCCTCAAGTCTTGTCGCTGCGTCGGCATCGAGCAAGCCGGATTCTCGTTCGAGCGAGCTGAGGATGAGTTCCTGAAGTGCCGCCCCACTCGTCGTGTAGAGCGTTTCACGCGATGGCGAAAGGTCCAGGGTCGCCACGTTCCCGACCGAACGTTGAGTGTTCGCGTCGAACATTCGGATCGACTCGATCTCGTCGCCGAAAAGCTCGATACGAACCGGGGTTTCGCGCCCGGTCGCATAAACGTCGATAATGCCGCCTCGGCGGCTGAATTGACCTGGCAGCCGAACCGGTTCCTGCGGTTCATACCCAAGGTTGACCAAAGTCTTCAGAAAACGATCCGGATCGAGCTCGTCGCCGGGCCGAAGTTCCACGGCTACTTCGGCAAGGACCTCCTTTGGGAGGGTTCGCTCGAGCGCCGCTCCTGGCGATGCCAGGATGATCTTCAGTTCGCTTCCGGCGAGCGCCCGTAGCGCTCCAAGGCGATCAGAAAGGGCGATGTGCTCGGGAGACGCGTCCTCAAACAGCTGCGACTGACCGCTGGGGAGTTGGCAAATCATCTCCGCCGGAACGCCGCTGATGGTGAGCTTTGCCTGCCATGCCAAAGCCCGGTCGTAGCTCGCCGTGACGACAAGGATCTTTCTCGGCTTCGCCAAGTAGGCGGCGGCAAGCAGGAGCGGACGGGCCTCGTAGGCGATGGACTGCCATTCGCACGACCGAGGCGTATCTAGGAGCGTATTCTGAATCGCTGGAAGGCCGCTCAGCCGCCGTACCCAGTCGGCAGTGCGCATTAGTAGAAGTCTACCTTCCGGCGGCCTGAGCATCGGTATACTTGGCGATAGAGAACCATGCCAAAGCGACTTGAAACGGTAGTACTCCACGACAGCTCGACCCCGGTTTTCGGAGACATCGAAAAGGGTGGCAACGTCATCATCACCACCGTCGACACGGTTCTCAACCAGGCTCGCGCCAACTCGCTTTGGCCGCTGACTTTCGGCCTCGCTTGTTGTGCCATCGAGATGATGTCAACGGCAGGTTCACGCTTTGATCTGGCCCGGTTCGGCATGGAGGCATTTCGAGCATCCCCAAGGCAAGCCGACCTGATGATTATCGCCGGCCGTCTGAGCAAGAAGATGGCGCCGGTTCTTAGACAGATTTACGACCAGATGCCCGAACCGAAGTGGGTGATCTCGATGGGCGCCTGCGCTTCTTCTGGTGGCGTGTACAACAACTACGCAATCGTCCAAGGCGCCGACCAAGTTGTTCCGGTTGACGTTTACGTGCCGGGCTGTCCGCCTTCGCCCGATGCACTTATCTACGGCATCCTCAAGCTTCAGGAAAAGATCAAGAAGGGCCAGTTGCCGAAGTCGTTCAAAGACCTTCGCATGATCGAGACAACGCCGAGGAAACTTGACGAGGTGGAGGCTTAGCCATGGAAGTCGTAAGAGACGTTATTAAGCCGATGATCGCCGGTTTCGGCATCACGCGCCGCCGCTTGGCCCACAAGAAGGTCACGATCATGTATCCCGAGGAGAAGCGTCAGCAATATCCTCGTACCCGATGGCGGCACGTTCTCACGCGCTACGAAAGCGGCCTTGAGCGCTGCATAGGCTGCTCCCTCTGCGCTGGCGCCTGCCCGGCCCGTTGCATCTACGTTCAAGCCGGCGAGAACACAGATGCCGAGCGATATTCTCCCGGCGAGCGGTACGCCGTCCGCTACGAGATAAACATGATTCGGTGCATCTTCTGCGGCTACTGCCAAGAAGCCTGCCCCACCGGCGCCATCGTCCTGCGAAACGATTTCGAATTGGCCAATTACAAACGCGAAGACTTCATCTACACCAAGGAGATGCTGTTGGAGCCGATGCCGCTCGATTAGCGAGTACTAAGTGCCAAGTTCTAAGTGCTAAGAACTTCGCACTTAGAACTTAGCACTTGGAACTTAGCACTTAACACGTACGGCGCTGTAAACTACGCGTCCATGAACTTCAAGATCTTTCTTCCTATCTTGGCGATCGGCTTTGTGCTTGGGTGCGGCAAGAGCGATTCGGATACGACCGATGGCACAACGGTTAAGTCCGTGTCGACCGACTCAGAAAAGGCTAAGTTCAAAGTCGCGCTTCTGACGCCCGGGCCAGTTTCCGACTCCGGCTGGAGTGCGTTGGCATACGATGGTCTTCAAAGCATTAAGACCGACATGGGCGCCACCGTTGACAACAAAGAGTCGAGCGGAACCAAAATCGCCGACGACATGCGAACCTACGCGCGTCAAGGCTACAACGTGGTCTTTGGCCACGGGTTTGAGTACAACGAGCCGGCGATAAAAGTTGCGAAGGACTTTCCGAACACAGTCTTTGTGTCCTCGTCTGGTGGCGCAACTGCCAAAAATGTAGGCGCATTTCGGTTCGATCTGGAAGAAGGCTTCTACCTCGCTGGATACATGGCGGCGATGATGAGCAAGACGGGCACGATCGGCAGCGTTTCGGTGGCGAATTTCCCTTCGATCGTCTCAACCCTAAAGGCATTTGAAGCAGGCGCCAAAGCGGCAAAGCCAAGCATCGTCGTCCTTGCCCCTGTCTATTTTGGTGTTGAGGGAGATGTCGCAAAAGCCAAGAACGCAACCGAACAGGTGATCAGCCAAAAAGCCGACTTCGTCATCCACCAAGCCAACGCCGCCGCTCAGGGCGTTTTCGACGCCTGTAAAGAACACAATGTCTACGCGTTCGGCTCGAACGCTAACCAAAACGACAACCCAGCCGGCGACGTAATCGCAAGCGCGATCATCGTCACCAAGACCCCGTTCAAAGAGTTAGCCGATGCCGTCAAAAAGAAAACGTACGTCGGCACAATCGGCGAGTACGCTATGTCGAACGACGCGATCGACTTCGTGATCAACCCCAAACTCCAAGACAAAGTCCCCGCCGACGTCCAGCAAAAAATCAAGGACCTCGCCGCCGACATCAAGTCCGGAAAACTAAAAGTCCCCAAAGACAAATTCTGATTCCACTGGGGGTGAGGGCTCTGGAAACCAGAGAAGGAGGGCAAGGGCTCTCTCCGTACCCACACTTTCGAGGTCAGGCAGTTTAAGGTACAGCAGTGGCATATCAAACACGTTCCCTCTCCCTCCGCGAGGGAGAGGGTCAGGGAGAGGGAGAGCCGTGAACGTACGTAATGTCGAATTTAGCACCTGTTTTGTATGCTTCGACAAATTCGGCATTAGCATGCCGCGAGGTTCGCGAACTCCCTCACCCTCTCCCCCAGACCGGGTCGGGGCAGGCCCAAAAAGGGAGAGGGAACGTATCTTCAAGTTTCTGCCTGGATTATTTGTCTCAACAATGAGGGAAGGGACAAAGACGAGGGCTCCGGAGACTTGCAATAATGCCTAGCCTCCAAGTCCAAAACGTCACCAAACGGTTTGGCACTTTAGTCGCGCTAGACAACATCTCTGCCGAGTTCCAGTCCGGCGAAATCCACGCCGTGCTCGGCGAAAACGGGGCAGGGAAGTCAACTCTGATGAACGTCATGTCCGGGTTCTTGAGCCCGGATAAAGGCGAAGTCACGTTAGATGGCAATCCGATCCCTTTGGGCCGGGCTAACGAGTGCAAACGGCTTGGCATCGAGATGATCCACCAGCACTTCATGCTGGTACCTGAATTCACTGTTGCTGAAAACCTGGCCCTCGTGCGCTTGGAGAGTCTTTTCAACAGAGCCGACACCGCGAAGCTCTCGGAGCCGGCCTCAAAAGTCGGTGAGGATTTAGGCTGGCGCCTTGAGCCGAACACGCGAACGAAACGCCTGCCCGTCGGGGTCCAACAACGAATCGAAATCCTGAAAGCGATCGCGGGAACCGCATCGGTGCTGATCTTCGATGAGCCGACCGCCGTCTTGACTCCCGATGAAGTCGAGGAGCTATTTCGTGTCCTGAGAAGGCTCAAGCAAGAAGGCAAGATTGTCGTTCTAATCGCCCACAAGCTCAGCGAAGTCATGAGCGTGGCCGACCGGGTGACCGTTTTGAGGCACGGCAAGTTGATCGCCTCGGCCCTGATCGGGGAGGTCGACGCGGCGAAGCTGGCGAACTGGATGGTCGGTGAAATGCCGCCGAAGCTGCCGGCAAAAGAGCACGGAACTTTGGTAGAGGGTCTGAAAGCGGAGAACCTTACCGTCCCGGGAGATCGAGGCGAGATCGCCGTTGATGGTGTCACTTTTCAAGTCAATAAAGGCGAGATTTACGGAATCGGGGGTGTGGACGGAAACGGCCAGGCCGAGTTGGCCGAATGCCTGGCTCAAGTACGGAAGGCTCGTTCAGGTTCTTTGTTGTGGCTAGCAAAACCGTTTTCGCATGACACACCGCAGATCGGATATGTGCCCCAAGACCGCCAAACCGACGGCCTGGCACTGAATATGACCATCCAGGACAACATGTTCATTTCGGGTCTAAACAGGCCCGAGCTGTTTCGGGGACCTCTCATAAGGGCTAAGTCCGTCCGACAGTGGGCTCGATCGCTCATCACGAGATTCTCCATCAAGGCGGACAGCCCAAATGACTTGATCAGTAGCCTGAGCGGTGGAAACCAGCAAAAGGTCGTCGTCAGCCGGATCCTGGATAACCATCCGAGCCTCCTTGTCGTTGTCAACCCCACTCGTGGTCTGGATATCAAGGCAACCCAATACGTTCACCAAACGATCTTATCCGCCCGAGACGGCGGCGCAGCAGTGATCTTGATTTCATCGGACCTTGACGAACTGTATGCGCTATCAGACCGCACGATGTTCCTCAGCCGCGGTCGGCTTGTCGAAGACATTGGTGCCGCCTCGGTTGTCGGAGGCGCCGCTTGAGAAGAGTCGTCGCCCCGTTGACTATGGTCGTCGGGCTCATCGCGGTATTGGTTCTCACGCTTCTCGTATTCCGGCTGCCGGTTTTTGACAGCATGAAGCTGCTTGCCGAGGGCGCATTTGGCGACCGGTATGCCATCTCTCGAACGGCCGTCAAGGCGACTCCTTTGATCTTGACCGGCTTGGGCATGGTGGTCGCATGGCGGGCTGGCATGTACAACATCGGCGGCGAGGGGCAGTTCGTGATCGGCGGCGTCTGCGGGGCGGCGCTTGCCAAGGTGACTGTCATCGGCAGTTCTGCCATTCCGGGATGGATGGCAAGTGTCATGATCCTCATCGCCTGCGCAGTTGGCGGGGCCCTGTGGGCTTGGCTTGCCGGTTGGCTATTTGTGCGGCGCGGGGTTGCCGTCGTCATAAGCACGATTCTTTTCAACTTCGTCGCCTTGCAGATTCTCGGCTACTGCGTTAGCGGTCCTTTGCAGCAAAAACAAAAGCAAGTTCCCCTTACGGACGCCTTACCCGATAACGTGATGTTGCCAAAATTCTCGCCTCAAATGGATGTTCATTTGGGTGTTTTGATCCCAATTGCCGCCGCTGCGCTGGTGTTCGTGTATCTGTACCGAACCCGGCCCGGATTTCGGCTTCGCCTGGTTGGCGAGAACCCGGACATGGCGCGCGCCAATCGGATCGATGCCGGCAGGGTTCAAATCCAGGCGATGCTCGTCTCCGGTGCACTGTGCGGCCTGGCCGGAGGCGTCGAATATGTCGGCATCTCGGGGCAGCTAGGCGCCGACTTCTCCCAGCAGTGGGGATTCCTCGGCATTCCGGTCGCCCTCCTCGGCGCGCTCCACCCGCTCTACTGTATCGCCAGCGCAATCGTATTCGGCGCCCTCTTCTCCGGATCGGAGAAC
>Ga0206967_1061_pt2 | contig 24309 bp, 14 predicted proteins | sample Alteio_BWOrgHeat_24_FD_153259 | JGI IMG/M metagenome (GOLD analysis project Ga0206967, IMG submission 153259) | Enriched cells from forest soil in Barre Woods Harvard Forest LTER site, Petersham, Massachusetts, United States -... | ecosystem: Environmental > Terrestrial > Soil > Temperate forest >...
CTTCAAGGAAGTTTTTGACGGCGCAAGAGGGTGTTCATGGGGAAGCTGGATATATCAAGCGCTCCCGTCCACGGTGGCAATCCCGAACGCGGAGGCTTACTTCGTCTCCGTCAGCGGCAAAACCCAGACCTTGCGGAACTGCACCGCGTTGAGATGGTCTTGTAGCGTCAGCGGCCCGGGGCCCGGGGCTTCGGGCACGCCCGAACGCGTCATGCCGGGGACTTCCGTGTCTTTTTGCACCAACACCCCATTGAGGTACGAAGTAATGTGCGCGTTACTGAATTTTTTGCCGTCCTGCCATTTGGGCGCATGGAAAATGATGTCGTAGGTCTGCCAGACTTCGGCGGGGAGGGACGCGTTCACGTCGGCATCTTTGACTTCGTAAATCGCGCCCTCGTCGTTTTTGCCCTCGAGCGGGTGGTCGTAGGAGTCGAGGATTTGGCACTCGTAATGGCCTTGCAGGTAAATGCCGCTGTTGCCGCGGGCCTGTTCGTTGGTGTTGGTGTCGCGCGTTTCGGGCGATTTCGTGCCAGGCACTTTGAATTCCACATGCACCTGCATGTCATCAAAAGTTTCCTTGCTGTGGATGTCGCCGACCATGACGCGGGAGTTCGCCGCGGGGGGCGGTTCGATGACGCCGTCGTGGAACAGCCAGGGGAATGTAGCATTGTCCTTGCCGAGCCAGTGGGAGGTATCGGTGCCGTCGAACAACACTACCGCGCCTTTCAGCGGCGAGCCGTCGGCATGCGCAGCGTACATAATGCCGCCGAGCAGGTGCATCAAAACCAGCGGGTTCGTCAAATCATCCTTGGCACCACCGATGGTGGTGAAAAACGAACGCCCGCTATCCACGTCATGGCACCAGGCGGCGGGATTGGAGCTGGGGGCGTCCGGATTTTCGGCGTCAACGGCGGTGGCAAGAACGTGCACCTTCGCGCGGTCATCGAGGTTGAAGTACGGCACGTATTCCTTGTGCGTCCACTTGAGTGGTAGAGAGGACGTGGCCGGATGGTTGGCGTCATTGAGACTGATGCCGGAGGCGTTGATGCCATCGGAAGTCGTATCAATCTTGGCGCCGACAAGTTGGTCGTACCAATCCCAATCCGAGGCGGCTTGAGCGGCATTAACTCCGACAAAACCGCCTCCGGAGCGGATATATTTTTCAAAAGCCTGCCGTTGGGCGGCATTCAACGCGCCGCCCGTAGTGCCCCAAAACGCCACGGCTTGGTATTGCTTCAGGTTGTCGTCAGTGAAGGCGGAGATATCCTTTGCCGCCTCAAGAGTGAAGCCGGTGGACTTGCCCAGTGTTTGCATCGCGGCGATGGCCGGCTGGGTGGCTTCGGGTTTGGCCGCAGGGTCAGTAACCAGGAGAACCTTGAATGGCGGCCCGCCGAAGTGATCCACGAACAACGGTTTGATTTCGATTTTGCGGTAAAAGACTTCGTTGTTTTCCTCCTGTAAAAGGATTTTGCCGTGATCCATCGGGCCGGCATTGTTGGGCAGTTGCAGATTGCTGATGGTATTGTTGACGTGGCCGTTGACGACATGCACGGCGTTGTTTTCCGTCACGAAGAGTTCCACGGTATTCCAGCCATCCATGGCATCATACTGGGCGCTGTGGATAATACGCTGGCCGTGCGAAACCCACGGAGTGCCGCCTTCCATGTAGGTCAGGTTGCCACGCGGGGCTACATCGGTACTTACGACGGTGACATTGGCCGAGGGATTGGGCGGATTGTTGGGCAGCAGCCAGACATCGCCGGTGTCATGCTCTTGAATTTGAAATTCGACGCAGATGGGCCATACTTGGTCCGGCCCCGTCATGTGATAAAGCAGCCCGGCGTCGCGCGGCAGGCCATCAGGATGGCGCGGCACGGCAAACTTGGTCATGCCCCATTTATATTCCAAGCGCACGCGGTAATTGCGAAAATCTTCGTTCGTGGCCAGGTAGCCATTGGGCTGCGAAGTGGCGGGGTCGGGGACGTCCAAAACATGGATGGTGCCGTTCTCGACTTTGAAAACATGCTGCACGTCGTTGTTTTTGCCATCGCGCTGGCGGAAGGGATACCAACCGTCAAGGTTCTCGCCATTAAAGAGCGGAATCCAGCCGCGGTCCGGCGCGGGCGAAAGGTTGGGCGGCAGCGCGGGCCCGGGTGAGGTGGCAGGGGCGTCAGCAGGCGTAACCGGGACGGTGGGAGCAGTCTGAGCCAAAACAGTTAAGAGCAACGAGGTTATCAGCATAAGGGGCAAATGGGGAGGGGCCAGCCAAGGTGATTTTCACCCGAAAGACAACCCCGTATCGGGAGATGGCCTTAACGCCGGCCGGCACTAACATATTCGTGCATGCCCAGCCACAGCAGTACGGTCGCAGCCAGGGCCACCCAAACGGGCCAGCCGAAGCCAATGGCGCAGGCGCAGGGGACGACAACTAACAATAACATGAGTCCGGCTACGGCCTCGGGCAGGCCAAGTTTCCAGGAGCGGGTTCGAGGAATATCCTTCACCCGCCAATCTAATCGGACTTAAAATGCCGTGGGCAAGTAAAATATCACAATTTTATTGTCAATAATTATGTAGTTTTTCCTGGGGGCATTGCCTCAGACATTTTTCAGGAAAAGCGTTTTTTGGCCTCGTCCAGGCTGCGTTTCATTTCCATTTCCTCAAAGAAGGCGAAGATGGCGGCGGGGTCGGGTTTGGCCGGTTTAATGGGGCCGGGATCCAGGTCCGCCTGCAGCGTCACCAATTCCAGGTTGCGCTTCATCATTTCGCCGGCGTTTTGCAGTTGCGGGCGGAAGCGCTCGGGCTTCACCCAGTCCCACCGGCGCAGCAAGGTTTCGAGGTCGCCAAATTCCTCGAGCCATTTCGCGGCGGTTTTGTAGCCCACGCCGTCGAGGCCGGGAATGTTGTCGGAAGTGTCACCCGTGAGGGCAAGGAGGGCGGGAATTTGCGTCGGGCGTACGCCGAACTTCTCTTTCACCCCGGCGGCATCGAGTTTTTTCCAACCGAGTTTGGGGTTCGCCGTCGGCGCGGGTACGAGCTGCTTGATGTTGTCGTTTACCAACTGGCCAAAGTCCTTGTCGGCGCTGACCATCAGTACTTCCTCGCCCTTGGCGGCGAGCTGGTGGGCGGCAGACGCCAGCAGGTCATCGGCTTCCACGCCTTGGCGTTCGACGACGTTAATGCCGAGCAGCTTGGTGATGCGCTTCATCGGCTCAAGCTGTTGAAAAAGCGGCTGGGGCATCTCCTTGCGCTGGGCTTTGTAATCGGCCAGCAGTTTCTCGTGGCGCGTGGAGGCGCCGAGGTCGAAGAACGCCACGACGTGCGCGCCTTTTTCCATATCCTGCAGCATCCAGAGCCCGCGCACCCAGCCATGCAGCGCGCCGGTCGGGAAGCCATCGCCCCGCGTGAGCTCCGGCATGCCATAGAATGCGCGGTAGGCCAAGTTGTTGCCGTCGAGAAGGAGCCAGAGAGCCATAAGGAAAAATTAAACCACAGAGAACGCGGCGAGCACAGATTTAATTCTCTGCTTGTCCGCGTCCTCTGTGGTTTGGTTCAGTCAGTTTGCTATTTCGCCGTAATGACCGTTTTCGCCGTCGTCAGCCCAGCTGACGTCGCCGTCAGTGTGATGGCGCCGCTTTGGCCGGCTTTCGCACGGACGATGACGAGCGCGAGGCCGTTGAAGGCTTTGCTGTCGTTTGAGCCTACGATAGGCGCGAGGCTCGTTTCATCGCCATTGTCCACTGCCACGATTTCGCCGGGGCCGGAGATCTCGTAGTGCAGCGGATTCATCGCCGTCGGCACCGTCAGGCCGTCTTTGTCTTTGATCGAGACGGTGACGTAGGAGATGTCCTGGCCGTCCTTGGCAATCGTGGTGCGGTCGGGCGCGGCGTCCACTTTGGCGGCATCGCCGGTGGTCTTGATCGTTTCCTCCGCCCAGACTTTGCCGTTTTTGTAGGCGACAACATGCAAGCTGCCGGGCTGGTAGACGACGTCGTCCCAGCGCAGGCGGTATTCGTACTGGCCCTTGGTCTTGCGGCCTTGCGAAACGTCGTTGACGAACAACTCAGCTTCATCACCCGAGGTGTAAACGTGCACCGGCGTCACCTGGCCTTCGCGGCCGGCCCAGTTCCAATGCGGCAGGATGTGCGCCATCGGGAAATCCGGACGCCAGCGCGCTTGGTAAATAAAGAAACGGTCTTTCTTAAAGCCATCAAGGTCGATGATGCCGAAGTAGGAACTGCGGGAAGTGTCGGGCAGGAATTGGGGCGCACCGGCGGCCGGCGGGGCACCGCGGCGTCCGCCACCGCCGTTGTTCGTTGGCTCGCCGAGGTAGTCGAAGCCCGTCCACACAAACTCACCGGCGACGTTCGGATTTTTATCCTGGTCGGCAAATTCCACATCCGGAATATTGGCCCAGCCTGGCGCATAAAGGTCGTAGGAGCTCATCAGATGGTTGGGTGCCGCACCGCCGCCCTTGGCCTCAACCACCGGGAACACATACACGCCACGCGAGCTGATGCACGAGGCCGACTCGCTACCCATCAACACCACGTCAGGGTGTTGTTCGTGGTAGGTGGCATAGTTGGGACGCAAACGCGGTTCGTAGCTGAAGCCGAAGGCGTATTCGCCTGCCGGATAGCTCGTAAAGCCGTTGTTGCTGCTATTGTTGGTCAGGACGAGCCGGGTGGTATCCTCGGCGTGGACGGTCTTCACCAGTTCATAGAGAATCGTGTTGCCGACTTCGCTGCCCTGGTCGCCGATTTCATTGCCGACGCTGTAGATGACGACCGAAGGATGGTTGCGGTCGCGGCGGATTTGGACGCGGACGTCGGCGATGTGCCAATCCGGCCAGAGCAGGTTATAATCATTGCGGGATTTCGCGCGGTCCCAAGTGTCGAAGGACTCGTCCATCACCAACATCCCCAGGCGGTCGCACAGGTTCAGCAAATCCGGCGTCGGCGGGTTGTGGCTGGTGCGGATGGCATTGCAGCCCATTTCTTTCAGAATTTGAATTTGGCGCTCCAGCCCGCGCACATTGGACACCGTGCCCAAGGGCCCGAGGTCGGCGTGGTCGCACACGCCATTGAGCGGAACGTGTTTGCCGTTGAGGAAGAAGCCCGCGTTCGGGTCAAACTTGATGGTGCGGATGCCGAAGTTGGCCTGGTAGGAGTCCACCGCCGCGCCGCTTTGCTGAATGGTGGAGACGGCGGCGTAAAGATTCGGATGGTCCGTGTCCCACAATTTCGGGTTGGCGACCTTGAGTTCCAGCGTGGCGGTCTTGATGGCGCCGGGGTCGATGCTCAAGTCATCCGAAGTTATCGAGGCCAGCGCAGAGCCGGTGATTTCTCCCTGGGCGTTGAGCGCGTAAATGTCTGTCTTCACCTTGGCGGTCGTAGCCGCTGCGCTCTCATTGCTCACATCCACTTTGACGTTCACCGTCGCGGAGCTGGCGCTGATGTCCGGCGTGGTGACGAACGTGCCCGAATGTGTGGCGTGGACGGGATTCATCGTCTCCAGCCATACGTGGCGGTAGATGCCGCCGCCGGGATACCAGCGCGAGGAGTTGTTTGGATTGTCCAGGCGGATGGCGATGACGTTGTCGGCCCCAGCCTTGATATAGGGGGTCATATCCACTTGGAACGATGTGTAGCCATACGGCCAGCCGCCGAGGTAATGACCATTGAGCCAGATGGACGCGTAGGACATCGCGCCATCCACGTCGAGGAACACGCGCTTTGTGGCATCGCCCGCCGGCATGGTGAATTTTTTGCGATACCAAGCCGTGCCAAAGTAGGGCAGGCGGCCCGTGGCAGCGTTAAGGCTTTGGTCGAATGGGCCTTCAATACCCCAGTCGTGCGGGAGGTTCAACTGGCGCCAGGAGCTGTCGTCAAAGTCCGGCTTGGCGTATGAAACGTCCGCGCCTGGGTTGGCTGTCGCGCTGGGCCGCACGACATAGTCGGCATAGTTCATATTGGCCAGCAGTTGGGCCTTCAGGTTGTTATACGAGAGGGTGTCGCCGGCGTCGGGTGCATCGGCTTTGATAAAGCGCCAGTTGGCATCGAACGAAACGCGTTCGCGGCCCGCGGTGGCTTGCGCTTGAAGCGGTTGGGCGGGGAGCAGGGCGAGGGCCGCGAGCAGGACGGCGCCGATTTTGAGCAGGGAGGTAACGGGGGATTTCATGAGTTAATGGAGTTAAAAGTTTTTAGTTCCATTCCAGCACGACCATGGAGACGGATTGGCGCGGAAGGGTGAGAGTGAGCTTGGTTGTGCCTTGGTCCACGGCGATAGTCGCGGGGCGGTCGGCCTTCTGCAGTTGCCCGGCTTTTTCGAGTTCAGCGTATTGTTCGGGTGTCGGCTGGTCGGGCGAACCCATCTTCTTCCAGGCCGAGAAGGAATTGCTATGCGTCTCGTCAATGCGGTACTCGGTCAATTTCGCTTCTTTGATGGTCGCGGGCAGGCCAGTGAGATTGAGGGTTACGTTGGCATCGGGCCCGGGAATCAGTTCGTCATGATAATGCCAGGACATGACGCAGAGTTTATTTTTATCGAGCGTGGCGAGGCCATAGACGTCAGCATCGCCGCGGACGCCTGTGCGGATGATTTCACCTAAGGGCACAGCGTGATTGCTCGTGACGGCGACGCGCTGGCCACCCATCTTGCTGAACATGCGGAAGACATTGAGGATCGGCAGGTCCACGCCATTGGTGGCGAGCACGCGCTGACCCTTGAAGTAAGGTTCGTCTTCAAACTCGAAGGCCCAGGTGAGTGCGCCCTCAAAGTTGACGCCATAGTAGTCGGCCAGTTCAAATTCCCGGGCGATGCACGCTGCCGTGTAGGTTGGATAAGCCGTATCGAGTCGGTAGCCGCGCAAGGCTTCGGTGTTACAGGCGGCGCAGCCATCGGGGTCGGACTCGCCGATGACAATGGGAACGCCCTTCGTCTGCGGATAGGTGGCGGCGATGGCAAAGCCGCCGCTGATGGCCGAGAGCTGGCCACCGATGCCCAGCTGCGAATGCCGGAGAACGCCGCCGACTTCCCCAATCATGCTCGGCGTGGTGCCCTTCGCGTGGAACGAAAAGAAATCGAGCGGCGCGCCGGTTTGGCCGGTGGCATTATTGGTGCCGTCAATGCAATGTTGAATAAAGTTTCGCGACCATTGGCCGCCGTTGCCGGCGGAGTCGGCCCCACCAATACGGGCATTGGGGATGGCCTTGCGCACGCCGGCGGCGGCGTAGTCGTAAAGTTTGAAGTATTCGGGCTGCGTGGCGCTCCAGTAACCAATGCCGTTGCTTTGGGTGTTTGATTCGTTCCAGACCTCCCAGTACCAGGTCGCCACTTCGGCCATGCCGTAACGTTCGACACAATGCTTGGCCCACTGGTAACAAAGTTCTTCCCATTTATCGTAGTCCTTCGGCGGATAGGCCCAGCCGGTGTAGATGGCGTTGTAGGGTTGGGAAGGATCCCAGTGGTGCTCGTAGGGCTCGGGATGGATGGATAGCGCCTTGGGCATGAACCCAATCTGTACGTAAGGCTTGATGCCCGCGTTATGGTACGTGTCGAAAATCTGGTCGAGGATCGTCCAGTTGTAGATGGGCTTGCCATCGGCGTCTTCGGTATACGCGTTGGTGCTGCCCCATTTGTAATGGGCTGTGCCATCGCCCGTCGTCAGCAAATTATGGGCACGGTAGTAAACGTCCTTGTTGTCGCCGCGCAGCGCGCCGAGTTCGCCAATAAGTTTTTTGCCGTCCTTCATTGTCGCGTAGTTTGGCTCGTCCGCGCCGAAGTAACGGTACACATGTTTATAGGGGCCGACTACTTTGGTGGCGTCCACGCTGATGTTAACGGGGAAGGGAGCTTCGGGCGCGGCGGGAGTGGGGGTGTCGCTGTTCGTGGCGGCGACAGCCGCGGCGAGCACGCCCAGGGCAAGAAGGAGCTTTAGAAATGAGGTTTTCATAAATCGAGGGCAGTGATGACCGGCTTAACGGGGTTAGTCACTGGAGCGGCATGCAGAGTGATCGTGGATTCCTTCAATCCATCGGCGGTGACTTTGACTTGAATCTCACCGGATTGGGCCGTCGCTTGCAAGATTCCAAGTGCCATGCCGCTAAAGGCTTGGCGCTGATTGCTTTTATAATCTTCATGGCTGGCGACGTCTCCATTATCCAGGCCGATAAGCTGCGCCGGGCCGGTCACCGCGAAGGTGAGCAAGTTATTCGCATCGGGCACGGGATTCCCCTGCGCGTCGAGTATTCGCACGGTCAGATGCGCGACGTCGCGCTGGTTGGCAGTGAAGTTGTCGCGATCGCATTTTAGCTCGATGCTCGTGGGCGGGCCGGCCGTGTGGATTTCCTCGGTGGCGACAACTTGGCCATTTTTATAGCCCACGGCTTTTAAGGTTCCCGGCTCATACGGCACGTCCCACGAAAGATGGAGGTCAGCAGTTGTCGGCCCAATTTGCGGGAAGGCATAAGTATTCCAGCCGCCTTTGGCACCTTGGCGGGGATATTCCAAGGCCTTTGCGCCGTAACTTTTGCCATTGAGGAACAATTCAATGACATCGCAATTACTATAGGCGATGACGGGAATCACCTGGCCTTCGCGCCCCGCCCAATTCCAAGTCGGAAAAAGATGAACCATCGGCTTGTCCGTCCACTGACTTTGGTAGAAGTAATAGGCATCCTTCGGGAAGCCGCACATATCAATTGCGCCGCTTGTGCTGCCTTTGCGGGGCCAGCCGGCCTCGCCGAGGTAATCAATGCCCGTCCAGGTGAAATAGCCGATGACGTAGTCGTGCGTTTCGTTAAATTCCCAGAGTTGTTCGGTGCGAATCATCGCGGAGGCATAGGTCGCGCGTTCCGGTGTGCCGGCCGGTTGGGCGCGGAAGCCGTATTGTCCTCGCGCGCTGCCCAGACCGCTATCTTCGGTGCCAATCATTTTGCGATTGGGGTAGGCGACGCGGTCGTCGGCAAAGTACGTATTTCGGCGCATGCCCCAGCGGTCCACGTAATTATAGCCCGCGACATCGAGCAAATCCACAAACGCCACGGGTGCCGGGCCGGAGTCGGTAAAAATATTGTCCATCGCCGAGGTTACGGGGCGCGTGGGATCTTCGCGGTGGCAGGTTTCGACAAGCGGGGCCAGCAGGGTGGGGCCATTGGGCCGCGTCTGCTCGCGGATTTCATTGCCGACGCTCCAGATGACGATGCTCGGGTGGTTGCGGTCGCGCTGCAGCATCGTCGTCAAATCCTTCTGTGACCAGTCGGTGAAATATTTGGAGTAACCGTACGTTACCTTCGAGACGAGCCATTCGTCGAACGACTCGTCCATGACGAGAAAGCCCAGTCGGTCGCACAAATCCAGCATTTCCGGCGAGGGCGGGTTGTGGCTCATGCGGATGGCGTTGCAGCCCATGTCCTTCAAGAGTTTCAGGCGGCGCTCAAGTACGCCATCCGGCACCGCCACGCCCACCGCCCCGGCGTCGCCGTGCAGGCACATGCCGAGCATCTTCACCGGCTCACCATTAAGGAAAAACCCTTTGGCGACATCATAGTAAATGCTGCGCACGCCGAAACTCGTATCGTATTCATCGAGCGCCTGATTGTTGTTGGCGGCGGCATCTTTGATGATCGTATGCAGCTTATAAAGACTCGGCGTGTCCAGCGACCACAGGCTGGGCTTGGCCAATTCAATGGTCTGCGTCGCATATTGGTCGCCACCTGCTGGCAAATCGACTTTGGCTTCGCTCGACGCCACCACGGTGCCCTTATTATCCACTACCTGGCTTACAACTGTGACCGTCCTTGCCGCCGCATCCTCGTTTTTGACTTCGGTGCGCACCCAGACAGTCGCGGAATCAGTCGTCGCCTTGGGCGTGGTCACATACGTCCCCCATTGCGCGACATGCACCGGGCTGGTCGCGGTGAACCAGACATTGCGGTAGATGCCCGCGCCCGCGTACCACCGGCTGGCCGGTTGCAGCGAATCATCCACCCGTATGGAGACAACATTCGGCGTGCTGCCAAAATTTACAAAGGGCGTTATATCGTAATTAAAAGTCGAGTAACCGTAAGGCCGGTGGCCCAGCAAGTGGCCATTAATCCATACATCGCTGTTCATGTACACACCGTCGAACGTAAGCGTGATTTTTTTGCCGCGCAGAGTTTCCGGCACGGCGAAGTGCTTGCGGTACCAGCCAATGCCCGTCGGCAGGTTTGCGCCCGCGCCGCCCGCCGGTTCGCTTTGGGTAAACGGGCCTTCGATGCTCCAGTCATGCGGCAGGCTCAGCTTGCGCCAAGCGGAGTCGTCAAAAGCGGACTGGTCAGCGCCGGTGGCATCGCCTTTGAAAAAGCGCCAGCCAAAATCGAAATTTTCGTGGAGGCGGGCCGAGTCATCCGCGCGCACGGCGGTGCCAAGTAACAATAGCCCTCCCAGGAGCAGAATGCGGGGTAGCATGGGGAGGCTGAAAATACGCCAGCCAACCCTGCTTTGGCAAGCGGGGGTTTGGGTCGCCTAATGCGTTACAGGTGCCTTCGCCACGATTTTCTGGAGGGCTTTTTGCTGGGCCAGCGTCAGGTCGGTAAAGTTACTCAGATCGTTTTGCGCGGCAGTAGCAGCAGCGGCGGGGTCTTTTTTGGCCCAATCGGTGGTGAGTTGAATGACGCGGGTGTCGCGTGCGGCGGGGTCGCTAAAAGTTGCGGCCCAGGTCGCGGCCGTGCCGGGGTCATTTTCCCCGACCGTGGAAATCACTTGCCTGACCGCCGCGTCCCGCGTTGTCCCATTGGGCAAAGTATTTATCCACTGGTAGGCGGCAATGGGATCCCATTGCAACCAGTGCCAGGCCAGGCTGGCGGCGCCGGCCACCTGCTCGTCACCCGCCGGGATGGTGGCCATGGCGGCCATGGCGGCGTTGGGATCCTGTTTCGACAAAACATCGATCATCTTGACCATGGCTTGGTCGTGGCTTTCGCCGGTCAAGGTTTGCGCATCGGCCAAGGCGGCCTGGGGATCCGCATTGGCCAGGGCCCCCATGGCTGAAACCAGGGCGGCGTTCTGCACCTCGCCCGCGGGCAAACTTTGCGCCCAGGCGTACGCGGCTTGCGGGTCGGCTTTGCCCCAGGTGGAAACGGCTTGGGCCGCTATTTTGCCGAAGTCCGGGTCGGTCGTCAGGTTTTGCTCGATAAAGGCGGCGGCGCCCGCCGGGTCGGCATCGGTCCACGAGCTGAGCACATTATTGAGCGCCTTTTGCCGCAGCGCCTCGTTGGTGGTGGGCAGCGTCTGAGCCCAAGCCAAAGCCGCTTGCACGTCTTGTTGGGCCCACGCCGTGGCCAGATTGGGAATGGACTCGTTCGCGATGCTGGGGTCGGCTAACTTGGCGATGGCGGCGGCTTCGGCGGCCGGGTCAGTCTGGCCGATTTGTTTGAGGGCGGTTTGCGCCGTCGAATTAAAAGTATCGCCACTGAGATTTTTATCCGCCCAGTCCAACAAGGCACTAGGATCTTGTTTGGCCCAGTTGGTGGTGATGCTTTGGAGGAAATCGTCACGGTTAAAGCCACCCAGGATAATGGCGTTAAATTCATCCGTGGTGGCGGGGAGGGCGAGCAAAGCCGTGGCCGCGGCCGCCGGGTCTTTTCCACTCAGGGCAACCAGGACGTTGCCGATGACATGATTCCGGGCGGGGTCGGCCGGCAGGGTATTGGCCCAGGCCAGCGCGGCGGACGGATCAGTTTCCGCCATGGCGATGCCGACCCCATCCAGCGATTGGGTGCGATTTTGGCCGACGGGAAGACTCATCGCTGCGGCTGTCGCTGCGGCCAGATCTTTTTTGGCCCACGCAATGAACACGCTGTTGTAGGGGAGCCCATTAGACTCTGGTGGTAAATTTTGCAAAGTGGCGAAGGCCGTTGCCGGATCCATATTGTCAAAGATGCCGAGCAGAGCCATTCGCCGGGCTTCGCCTTTGGGTAATTGCGCGAATGCCGCCAAAGCCTCCTTTGGGTTCTGCCCGCCCCATTTGGAAAAAATGTCGATGAGATAGTCATAAATTTTGGATTCATCGGGCAGGCTTTGATGCCGGGCAAAGGCGGCTTTGGCGTCAACTTCGCTCAACCTGTCGCGCATCAGGTCAAAAGCAGATTGATCGTCCAAGTAGAGCTTTTTCCCTTTGAAGTCGGCGAGCAGGGCTAAAAGCATTCGTGCATCCAGCCCATCCACGAATTCGGCCAGCTTGAGTTGGCGCGCGAGCCCAGTAACTTTCAAGGCGTCGGCCAGATCAGCTTTTGCCTTCGCTAATTCGGAGGCGGTAGGCGCAGCGGCATTTCCTTTTTTTGAATTTGCCGCCACTTGCTTAATCTGTGGTGCAGAAGAAGCCCCGTCAATTTTGCGCGCGGAATACCAGCCGGCGGCAAAAGTCGTCGCCAAGATGGCCAGCCAGAGGATCATGGCTGCACTGCTTCGGCGAGAATTGCTGGAGGTAGCTTGCACGAAAAAAGGGGATCAGGGGGTGGTTGTTTTAGTCGCAATTTTTTGCAAATAACCTTTTTGGACATCGGAGAGGCCGGTGAGGTTTAAGGCATTTTGGGCCGCCGCCGCGGCGTCGGCCGGGTTGGCATGCGTCCATTGCCTTAATAAATCCACGACTTGGTTGTTGCGCGCTGCCTGGTCGCTTAAGGTCAACGCCCAGGTGTAGGCCGTGGATGGGTTGTTGTTGGAGTCGCTGTCTATCAGTGCGGTTACGGCGCCATCGCGGGCGTCCCCCGGGGCCAGCGTATCAATCCATTGGGAGGCGGCCGCGGGATCCTTCTTCAGCCACGCTGCGGCGACACTCGTGGTAGCTGCGTCCAAATTGTCCCCGTCTGGCAAATTGGTCAGGGCGGCCGCCGCCTGGGCCGGGGCCAGGTTGGCCCAAGAGGTGATGACATTTTTGAGGGTTACATCGCGGTTGTCGCCGGTCAGTTGCTGAGCATCGCTCAATGCTGCCTGTGGATCAACCGTCGCGAGAGAACCGACCACCTCCGAGACTGCGGTATTTTGCGCGTCTCCGGCGGGGAGGCTTTTGGCCCAGTTCAGCGCTGCATGCGGGTTGACGTTAACCCAGGCAATAGCCAGCGAATTGGAATAAGCGGTGAAATGAGGATCGGTCGTGAGATTTTGGACCACGGCGGCGGCGTTCACCGGGTTTTGTTTGTCCATATCATAGAGGACGCCGCGGATTAATTCATTGCGTAAGTCAGCAACCTGGGTTGATCCGGCGTCATTCGTGGCCGGCAACGCCAAGGCATAAGCAAGTGCGGCCGGGCCATCTTTTTCCGTCCACGAATCGCTGATGCTGAAAGTATCAAAGTAATCATCTCCTTTGAAGCTGGCTTGATGGGTGACGTAATAGTTCGCGGCGCTGGCCGGATCCGCATCGGCATACACCTCAATCGCCGATTTTATTGCATCATCATGCACGACGCCGGTGAGCGTATCCGCCCATGCCAAAGCCGCGGTGGGATCTTTTCCCGTCCAGGTTTCGGCAATGTTTTCCAGCAGGCTATCGCGGCTGGCCGAGTTGGGCATGGCGCTGACAAAGTCCGCTGCGGCCTGGGGGTCTTGCCCGGCCACGGCATTGATGGTTGCGGAAAGGGCATCATTCTTGGCCGAGCCCGCGGGCAGGGTATTGACCCACGCCAGCGCGCTGGCGGGGCTTTGCCCGGCCCAGGCGGCGGCCATGGCTTTAATGACATCATTGCGAACGACGCTGGGCGGCAGATTGAGGGCCGCCGCTGCGGCCGCCGCCGGATCTTTGGCGGCCCAAGCCTTAAAAATATCGGAGTAAAGCGAGTGGGTTGGCACGTCATAATTATCAAAGTCGCCGCCATATTCTCCCCAGTCTTGCCCGGCAACCGATTGCATCGTGAGCGGCAGGGCACGGAGCGCAGCCAAGGCATCTGCCGGATTTTTATTAGACCAATTCATAAACAGCTGCGACAAAACTGCATTCTTCACCCCCGCGAGCAGGCCGGCGGGCAGAGTCTGCAAAGCAGCCAGGGCATCTGCCGGACTTTTATCTGACCAATCTTTCAGGACCTGCTTCACCATGGCTTTTTTCTTTTGAGAATCCGGGATATTGGCGGTCCAATCAAACGCGGCCTTGGGATCCAGTTCGGTTAACCGCTCCACTAAAAGCTCCATCGCGTCACTGTCGTCCGATTTGGGGTTGGCGGCGATGTCAGCCAAAAGCGCCTTGACGGAATCCGCATCGAGCCCGGCGATTATTTTGAGCAAGGCATGCTCTCTTTTCGAGTCACCCGTTGGTTTTAGCGCCTTGGCCAGATCAGCCTTGAGTTGCGCAAGATCTGTGGGGGAAGCGGTGGAATACTTGACCCTGGGTATGGCTCCGTTGGTTGCTGCGCCATTTTTTATCGCCCAGTCCGAGGCCAGCCAACCTGCGGCAAAAGTCGCGGCCAGCAAGGTTGCCCGCGCGGCGATAACCTTCCAGCGACTGGGGGTAGCACCGGAGGCCATGAGGGGATTTAACCGAACTTAACCATGACGCTCAATGCGAAAAACGCACTTGAGCTTAGGCTTTGGGTGTCCCTTCTAGTCACGCCAAGCCGCAATCTTCCTACTTCTCCGCCACAAACTTTTCCGGCTTCGACGCTTTCTGTGGGTCAGCGGCGGCTATTTCTACCGCGTAAACTTGCACGGGGCCCTGGATGTTGGCGCGGAAGACGACCCACTTGTTATCCGGCGTGATGGACACGTTCGGCTCGATGCCGCCCTGACCGGTGACATAATTGTTCTTGGACAAATTCGCGAGCTTCTCACGCGTCACCGAGCCGTCGGGCTGCACGCGAAAGAGATTGATCCATTCCCCATCTTTTTCAAAAGCCACCTGCGTCGGGTCGCCGCCATCGCTCGCGAAGAGTTTATCGTCCCGCGAGGAATTGAAGTGCACGCCCCACCAATTGCGCTGGATGTGGTATTGGGTGAGCTTGCCCGTCGCAATGTTCACGCCGCCGATCCAGAAGTCGTGGCTGCGCGGCGTCTGCAAATCGAACCAGACGGTTTTGCCGTCGTAGCTCCACCATTCGTGGCCGTTGATTTCCATGTCCATCTGGCGCTTGTACACGAGGTGCTGGTCGCTGCCATCGGTGCGCACGAGCCAGGTGCGCTCCACTTCGTGCCAGGTGCCTTCGTGAGCGTAGAGGACGAGGTGCGGATCCGTCGGCGAAAATTGCTGGTGGTCAATGGAAGCGAATTGGTAGCCGGTGGTCGTTTGGGTGCCGTTGACCAAATTGGTAAAGATGAAGCCCATGGAGGTCGGGTTGAGCAGGCGGCGGGCAAGGCCGTCTTCCTTGCTGGCGGCGTATTCCTCGTCAGGTGTCAGTGGGATGCCGGCTTTAATTTTGTCGCCAAACATCCGCTCGCGTTGCGGTATGAGGTTGGGCGGCGGGGGCGGCTGCGTCTTGCCCGTGGGGTCTTCCAGGTTGACCGTGTTGCCGACAATGGTCTCGTCGCTATTAATGCCAAAGACGCGGCCCGAAAAAACTGCGTGGGATTCTTTGGTATCTACATTGACCGCGTAAAGTGTGCCGCCGGAAGTGTAATAGGCCTCGCGCGAATGAAAGGCCATCATCAGCGGGCTGGTGCGGGTGCCGCGGCCATCCACAATCCAGTCGAGTTTGGGCGTGCCCTGGCCGAGGGTTTTTAAATCGAGGGTGAAGATACCGCTCGGCGTGCCAAAAATCATCTTGTCGCCCTCGGCAGTATACGAATTATAATGGAAGTACAGGCTCTGGCTGTTCGGTTCATCCGAAATGCGGATGACGCGGTGGCCGGTGTCAGGGTCAATCCATTCGCGCGGGCCGGTGGCGGTCTTCGCGGCGTTGGCTGCGCTGATGGCCGGGGAATTGTCGTACTCCGGCGTGCCGGGGGCGGGGGCTGTCGGGGCGGTTTGTGCGACGGCACAAAGGGGCAGAAGCAGGAAGAGGCAGGATGTTTTTTGCATGGGGTGGCTATTTGGCTTTGGCAATTTCGACGGCGAAAACTTGGGATCCGTGGTCCGCGCCGAGCATATTGGAGCGGAAGATAATCCACTTCATGTCGGGGGTGAAGTTCACGTTCGGTTCCAGGCCATAGTCGTGCTTGGCGAGGTTGACGAGGCGCTCGGCCTTGAAGGGATACGTTTTCACGTCTTCGTCGTTGGCGCCTTTGACCACCGTCAACTGGGTATAGTCAGGCGTGAACAGAAAAATCCACTGGCCGTTGTCGCCGCGGGCGACACTGTTGGGGCCGCCGCCATCTCCGGCGAACACGGAGCCGTCCGGCGACACGTTGTAGTGCACCGACCATTCGTTTTTCGGCAGCGAAAAGCGGATATGCTGGCCCGTGGCGAGATCCATGCCACCGACCCAGAAGACCTGGCTCTGCGGCGTCTGGAGGTCGTACCACGCGTGTTTGCCATCCATGCCCCAGAATTCGTGGCCCGCGATTTCGCCCTGGATGGTGCGCTGATGGATAAGGCGCGGCGGCCCCGGCGGCAGCGTCAATTGCTGGCCGGGGTGAATATCATTGGTGCCCAATTGAGCGGTATAGCGCACCATGGCGGCATAGGTGCCATGGTCGGCGGCAATTTTGTCAAGCGTGTCCCCGGGTTTCACGGTGTACGTGTCGCCGACGACGCGGATTTGCCAGACGCGGTCCACCTGACTCCAAGTGCCTTCGTGGCAATACATGAGCAGGGTCGGGTCGGTGGGGGAGAATTGAATGTGGTTGAGCCAGTCATGCTCGGCGCGGAAGAATTTTTTCAACTCCCCGGTTTTGATATTAATCGTATAGAGCACCATGGGCACGACGCGCTGCAGCCGGACGCCGATGTTTTGGTTGCCGGTCCACTCCGGGCCGATGGCGCCCAGCGGGCCGGGCTCGGCTACGCCCGTGCCGGCGAGGAGCGTCTCGTCCGCATTAACAGTGAAGCCCGCGCCCCAATACAACTCGTCGGGCAGGGTGGTAAGTTTGTGGGATTCGCCGGTGTCGAGATTCGTCGCCATCACGTCCGCGCCGCGGGTGAAATAAACCGTGTCGGTCTTGCGCCCGACGACGATGTGGCTGATGCGGGTGTCCACCGGCGTGTTATCGTGTGTGTCAATGCGCTGGGTGGGGGCGTTGCCGAGGGTGAACTTTTTGATCTCGTGCGTCTTTAAATTGATGGTCTCGATGCCATCCGGCACGGTGACCACGGTGCGGGTGCCGTCGGGCGTAAACGGATTTTGGTGGAAATAGAGACTCTGGGTATTGTCATCGCGCGAAAGTCGGACGATGCGGTGGCCGGTGTCGGGATCGGTCCACTCGGTGGGCAGGTCAGCCGCTGTGGCCGCCGCCGCAACATTGGCCGCTGGCGGGGTGGCATCCGCCGCCAAGGCAAATCTGCCGCAGGGTAGCGCCAAAAGGGACAAGCAGATGACGAAGCGATGGGGTATTTTCATGCAGGGAAAAATTTTCGCATCTGACGCCCGGCCTGCTTTCAACCGTGACCGCTTACGCTTTGGCGAAAATGGCGTCGAGCTTTCCGTTGCTGTCGCCAATTTTCTCGGTGGGCACGCCCATGACATCGAGCATCGAGCGGTAGAGGTTGGTAATCGGGGTGAGCTCGCCGAGGTGGATGTGTTGGCCCGCGGTAATCGCGCCGCCACCTTTGCCCGCGAGAACGAAGGGCAGGTTCTCCGGCGTATGCTTGTTGCCGTCGCTCAATCCACCACCGTACTGCACCATGCAATTATCGAGCAACGTGCCGTTGCCTTCCTTGACGGATTTCAGTTTGCCGACCAGATAGGCGAACTGCATCATGTGGTAGCGGTTGATAATCGCCAGTTTGGTTTTCTTTTCCACGTTGTTCTGGTGGTGGGAAAGGTCGTGGTGGCCTTCGGAGATGTTGGCGCCGGGGTAGGGGCGGTTGCTGCCGTCGTGGCCAAGGATGAAGGTGGAGACGCGGGTGGCATCCGTCTGAAACGCGAGCACCATGATGTCCATCATCAGGCGGGCGTGGGCCTCAAAATTAAAATCGGCCAGCATCTTGAGCTGGCGCTGCTCGGGCGGAAGATTGATGACGAACTTTTCATTCGCTTCAATGCTGCGCTCCAGGTCGCGCACGGCCGAAAGGTATTCGTCGAGCTTGCGCTGGTCATTGCCGCTGAGGGTTTTGTTCAGGCGGTTGGCGTCATCAAGCACGAAGTCCAGCACGCTTTTGTTGTAGAGGGCACGCTTGGCTTTGGCTTCTTGGGACGCAGCGTCATCGGCGCCACCAAAGAGGCGCTCGAAGGCCTGGCGGGGATCCACTTCCGGATTCATCGGCATGGTATCCGATTTCCAGGAAATGTTGTATTGATAGGCGCAACTGTAACCCGAATCACATGCGCCCGCGCGCTGGCCATGGTCGCAGCTTAATTCGAGCGAAGGCAATTTTGTTTCATAGCCCACTCCGGTGGCCGCCAGTTGGTCGACCGAAATACCAGCTTTGATGTCGGCGCCCGCCGTTTTGCGCGGATGGACCCCCGTCAGGTAGCTGGCCGAGGCACGGGCATGGCCGCCACCGCCATCGCCCATTTCGTTCGCGCTGTTATTATCCAAGGCGCTGACGATGGTGATGTCTTTCTTAAAATCCTGCAGGGGCACCAAGGTATAGGGCATCTCGTAGTCAAAGCCGGTTGCCTGCGGCGTCCAGTAATCCATGTTGGCCCCATTCGGAATGTAGACAAACGCCAGCCGGGTCGGAAAGGCCTTGGCCCCGGCGGTGGCGCCCAAAACTTTGGAGACGGGTAGAAGTGACTCAAATAGCGGCAACGCTGCAACCGTGCCGAGGCCACGGAGGAAGGTCCGGCGGGGTATGGGCCAAGACTTGCTCATGAATTAAGATTGGCGTGGAAGGGTAGACTCAATCCTATCCTTCAAACTACCGTATTTTCGCCTCCGGGCAAGAGGTTTTTCGGGCGCCACTGGCATCCTTTAGGCTTTGCCCGGTGCGCAATCTCGTGCCACACTGGAGGTTGCCATGAAAAAAATCGCACCTTTACTTCTGCTGATGCTGATGTTGAGTGCCTGTGTCAGCACCAGCCTCGAGGGCTACCAGCACGCCACCGTGGCCGAGATCAACGCCAAGCGCCACGCCAATAATGCTTCACAGGCCGACATGTATAATCGGTGGCACTATGCCGGTTCGGACGACAAGTATGACTACATCTACGAGTTCAAGCCGGGCATCTTCTTGAGCCCGCCGAGCAACTTCCATTATTACAAGCTCGATAAGGGCCAGCTGGATATCGAGGGGCGCTATCCCTTCCATCCCGACGTAAAGCAGAATACGGATATTCTCGATTGGTAAAAACAGGTTGGCCGGTTCGCGCGTGTCAGGTCTTCACCCCGTTGCCATTCCCGCCGGGGGGATGTATGCTTCGGGTAATGAAGACCATTGCTTTTGCCATCGTTATTACCTTGTTGCTCGGTGCCGGTTGCACCAGCGCCCCGCAAGGCGCCTATGCCCTGACGGATCGCGCTCAAATATCCGATCGAATTCATCATAACTCCCAGAGCGCGACGGAGTTCAGTAACCGTTGGAAATACGCCGGCTCGGACGATAACTACGACTATTTTTACGAATATGATCAGGGTGACATGTACCCCAATGACTTCCACTTCTATAAGGCATCCCGTGGAGAGTTCCAGTTCCCGTTCCAATACGCGTTCGACTCAAACATTAATTCCAATCAAACAATTTTCGACGGACGTAATTAAGGCCCGGCCAGCTTGTCGGCGGGTTTATCGGGAGAAGTGGCCGGAGCGGGTTCAGTGCGCCGCATTTCCTGGAAGGGGATGCTGTTGACGACGCCGAGAATAAGCGTCGAGAACTTGTTTCCGCCTTGGTCCAGGCTGGCGATGATTTTGTCGGTCGCCGCCCGGTCGTAGAATTCCAGCCCGCGGCCCAAGGCGTAGGTCAGCATTTTTTCGGACAGACAGCGCTGGAAGTCCGTGCGCTTTTTATCCGCCAGGATTTTAACCAATTCCGCGGCGCCATGGAAAGATTCGCCCGTCAACAAAGTGCCGGAGGAATCAATGGCGGGTGGATTGTCCCCGGTGCCATCCTTGTCGCGCCACTGCCCGGCGGCGTCAAAGTTTTCGAGCCCAAAGCCGATGGGGTCCATGCGGGCATGGCAGGAAGCGCAAGTCGGGTTCGCGCGATGCTGCTCCATCTGCTGGCGCAAGGTGCCGGTCAGTTGAGTTTCCTCGTCGAGTACCGGCACATTTGGCGGGGGTGGGGGCGGGGGAGTGCCCAGGAGATTTTCCAAGACCCATTTGCCGCGTTTGACGGGCGAGGTGCGTGTCGGATTTGAAGTCAGCACGAGCACGCTGCCTTGGGTGAGCACGCCGCGGCGTTGGGTGTCCTTCAGGGAGACTTGCCGGAAGTCCTCACCCGTCACTCCCGGCAGCCCGTAATAAGTAGCGAGGTCTTCGTTGACGAAGGTGTAGTCGGCGGTGAGGAAGTCCAGAATGCTGCAATCCTGCCGCTGGATGTGTTCAAAAAACTTTTCCGTCTCCGTGCGCATCTCGCTCCGGATTGTCGGGCTGAAGTTGGCGAACTGGGTGGCGTCCGGCTCGAAAGTATCGAGGCTGCGAAATTGCAGCCACTGCCCGGCAAAGTTGTCCACCAGCGCGCGGGCTTTGGGTGAGGCGAGCATGCGTTGCACCTGTTCGGTGAGGTGCGTGCGGAGTTGGTTTTTTTCGGCGAGGTTGAGCAACTCATCGTCCGGGGTGCTGCTCCAGAGGAAATACGAAAGGCGGGTGGCGAGGGTGAATTCATCCACCGGCACGCCGAGGGGTTGGGTGGGCGCGGGGGCAGCGGGAGTTTTTGCCAGGGCGATCTTTACCGGTTTGGCGGCGGGCTGGTCGCCCGCGATCGCAGTAGCGGCCGGCACACCGTCGCGGAAGAGAAAGTGCGTCGAGACCAACACGGCTTTCATCGCAAGTTTCACACTGCCTTCAAACGATTCGCCGTTTTTGTCGGCGAGGGCGTAAAGATTCATCAGTCGGTCCAATTCATCCGCCTCCACCGGCCGGCGCCAGGCGCGCCGCGCAAATTGGGCAATAACTTCCCGTGCCCGCGTCGTTTTATTATCTGGGGTGATGGGTTGGTTGAAGTAGGCGCGTAGTATTTCCGTCATCGTGGGCTGGAAGAAGGGCTTGGTGAGATCCACAACTTCGATGTTTTGAATGACGAGGCTGCGTTGGCGCAGGTTGGGGTCGTCGTTGTTGGGATCGACGAAGGGATTAAGAAAAGCGGCGGACAAAATCTTGTCGCCCGGGGTCAGTGTTGTGCGAAATTCGTAAACCATCGGCACGGGATGCAATAGGGCGAGTGCCGAGGGGTGGCCCGAGAATACGCGTGTGCCCGGTGGTAGAACCCGGCGCACATGCCCGTCCACGTCAAAGGTTTTGAGCGATTTGCCGTCCAGGCGTAGGTCCATCTTGGCCAGTTCATCGCCGGCAGTTCCCGCGGAGGCGGTAACGCGCAGAATATAATCGCCCGCGGTGGCCACGTTGAAATTGACCAAGACTTCACCGGCTTCGGTCAGCTCGCGTTCGCCCTCCGGAGTCAGCGTATTTTTGAGGCTGGATTTAAGCTGCGCCGCCGGGAAGCGGGTGACGGCGCCGGGCAGCGGCCCTTCGACAGAGAGGGTTTTGATCCAGCCCAGACCGTTTTGTTGCCGGCCGGGGCGGCCGTTCAGATAAACGCTTTCGTTGGCGCCTCCGCGTATGCGCGCCATGATCATTTGCAGGTTGGCCTCGCCTGCGGGCAGGCCGACCTCCCAGGAATATGTGCCGGGCTTCTGGCGGTCGGTCGCATCCACGACAAATTCATGCAAGGTGGTGTCATCCTGGCGCAAGGCGATATGCGGAGCTTCGGGCACAGTGGTTACCGACATGTCGGGCGGCCGGTACCCCACGCCTTTTTCCGAATAACCACCCACCGGCTCGCCATAGGCCTCCATGCTTACTTTGTATTCGCCGGGGGCGGGCACGGGCACGGTGATTTTTACTTGGCCCTCTTCCAGGCTGATCAAATGCACCCAGCCGGCGGCATCGGCGCCGAGGTCATTGAAGCCTGTTTCCTGGAGGGCGGCAGGAAAAGTGTAGGTGCGGCGGACGATGGGGTCGGTCGGAATCGCTTGATCCAGAATTTTGTCCGCCGCGGCAAGATACTTCTCCATCAACATCGGCGGCAGCGAAAGCACGTCGCCGTTGTTATCAAAACCGTAGCCGGAATCATCGGGCGGGAAATCTTCGTCGGCGTGGAAATTGACGCCGGTGAGGTCGCGAATCGTATTGGAATATTCCGCGCGGTTGAGGCGGTGCAGCGTGATGCGGCCGGGGTCGGGGTTGGTGGGGTCGTATTGATGAACCTGTTTATCAATCCAGTCCGAGATGGTGTCGCGCTCCTGCTCGGTGGGTTGGGCGTCGGCGTCATCGGGCGGCATTTCATGCCGGTGGACTTTATCGAGCACCGTCTCCCACGTCTTGGGATCCTTCATCACGTCGGCGACGCTTTGGTATTTATCCAGGGCGACATTCGCCTTGTGCGCGCCGTCGCCGTGGCATTCGTAGCAATACTTTTGGGTGAACGGGACGACGGTCTTGGTGAAGGCATCATCCGGAACTTTCGGGCTGGCGGTATTCGACGCCGGTGCGGTCGGCGCATCTGCGCCGACGGCCGCCAAGACCGCCACGAGTCCCGCCGCCACCCCCGTCCAGTTTGCCGCGCGTTGCCGCATGAAATTAGTTCGTGGATTTTTTCAACAAATTGCGGTCATTCATCCAGCCCAGGAACAAATTGGGCCAGCCGCTGACGCTGTAAGACCATTGGCGTACGCCGAAGCCATGCGCGCCTTCTTCAAAGATATGCAACTCCACCGGGACTTTCCCCGCGCGCAAGATATTATAAAGTCTGGGTATGCCGGTCGGGGTCGGCGGGTTGCCCGGGTCGTTGGCCGCGCAAAGCAGGAAGGAGGGCGGAAAGGTGGACGGCGGTACCCAGTCGGCGCCTTGGATTTCGCGCGGCTGGCCGGGGTAAATGATACCGAGGAAATTCGGGTGGCCATCGAGTTGGTCAATCGGGTCCTTGGCATTGGGATCGCCTTTGCCGTCGTACATGCCGGCGTCAATGGCTACTTCGCCACCGGCGGAAAACCCGAGGAAACCGATCCGGTTTGGGTCAATGCCCCATTCGGTGGCACGGCTGCGGATCGTGCGCACGGCCCGGAACGCATCCGCCAACGCATTCACATTGACGACGTAGGGCTGGGGCGTGCCGCGCGGGGTGCCGTTGTCACGCGCCAGACGGTATTTCAATACAAAGGCGGCGACGCCGTGGTCCGCCAGCCACTTGCCGAGGTCGTAGCCCTCGCGGTCAATCGTCAACTGCATGTGCCCGCCTCCGGGGGCGATGATCACCGCACTGCCATTGGCTTTATCCTTGGCCGGAATGTAAGGCGTGATGCTCGGGTTGTGGATGTTATAAATAATCGGGAATACGAGGTCGATCTCCTGGCGCCAGGCGACCGTTTCAGGTTCGTTCTTGCGCGCTTCGGAGCCGGGGGCGCCATTCGGCCACAATACGATCGGCGTGGGGTGGGGTGATTCCACCGGCGCATGGTCGGGTATGGCTGGGCCGCCCGCGGTAAGGTTAACGGGCAGCACACTCGTGGCCGGCACCGGGGCCGGCAGGGATTGGGCGATGGCGCTGGAGGCCAGTAAAGACGAAAGCAGCAGTGAACGAAGCATGGGGAATGGGGTTAAGGGGAGAAGAAATTATCGCCCCAAATTTTCCTCCCGTCAATCCGAGAGGTAGCCATTTCCGACAAGCTCAAAGCTACTTCTTCCCTGGCGCACTGCCACCCAGACAATCGCCCCAGTAGCTCAGGAAAAACTTTTTCTCCTGCGGCAAGACGGTGGGGGCCGTGCCGACAATCGGCCGCAACGTCGTGGTCATTTGCGCCAGCACTAGGACAAAGATTATCGCCCAGACTTTGAGTGCCGAAGACGCTGCGCCGCCGAGTTGGTCAAAGCCCAGTTGCACAAAGCGGAAGCCAAAGGACAGCGCAATGACGGCGAAGAGCAAATGCATCCCGCCCATCGTGTCCGCCGATTCGGTGGATTGCGAAAACACCCACGCCACCGGCGCAAAGCCAATGAGGAGAATATTCATCAGCGCCAGCAGGCCGGCGACGAGGCCGAAAACTTGGATGACGGTAGCCCGCGCCCCGCCGAGGCATACTAATA
>Ga0206967_1057_pt2 | contig 24190 bp, 28 predicted proteins | sample Alteio_BWOrgHeat_24_FD_153259 | JGI IMG/M metagenome (GOLD analysis project Ga0206967, IMG submission 153259) | Enriched cells from forest soil in Barre Woods Harvard Forest LTER site, Petersham, Massachusetts, United States -... | ecosystem: Environmental > Terrestrial > Soil > Temperate forest >...
GGGCTTGAAGTCGTTGGTCTTGGTTTGATCCGCCAGGATATTGCGGTCCACCAGGAAAAGAATGCGTTTCTTGACCCCGGACTTCCAGAGACGCCAGATGATCTGGAACGCGGTGTATGTTTTGCCGGTGCCAGTCGCCATCACCAAGAGCAAGCGATCGTCACCCCGGGCGATGGCATCCACCGTCCGATTGATCGCGACCTGCTGATAGTAGCGCGGAGCTTTGCCAGAGCCATCCTCATAGTAGGCTTGCGTGGCCACCGCCGTCTGGGCCGGGGTAAGCCCTTTGGCCTTTCGATAACGGGCCCAAAGCTCTTCCGGGGTGGGGAATTCCTCAAGGGTGAGTTCCCGCGTGACTGTTCCGCTGGAAATCGTGCGGTCATGCTCGAGAAAACCATCCCCATTCGAACTATAGGCAAAGGGAATATCCAGGATCTCCGCATAGTCTAGGGCCTGCTGCATGCCAGCGCCCACCGAGTGGTTGTTGTCTTTCGCCTCCACGACCGCCAACGGCAGGTTGGGCTGGTAAGAAAGGATATAGTCCGCCTTTTTGGCTTCACCGCGATTGACCGTTTTGCCGCGAACAATGACCCGACCTTTGGTAAAATATACCTCTTGGCGAATTTGGGTCAGCAAATTCCATTTCTTGCTCATCGCCCCGGTTAATGCCGGGGTGATGAACTTCGTGCAAATGTCCGCTTCAGTGAGCGCTTTCTTGTTCATGCGGCGGGTACGAAAACTGGCACAAGTTTGTTAGTCTGGGGTACGGCGTGCTTGTGGCAATAGCTATTCCAGCAGGCAACCCCCATCCCCCGCCTTGTTTTGCAAGCTTTTCAAATCCTTCCACACCGTTTATGTTCCCTTCCGTGAAGAACCGCCAACTGCTCGTCGTCGAAGACGACGCCAACATCCGCCGCGGCATCGTGGACATCCTCGAAAGCGAGGGCTACGAGGTCTCCACCGCCCAAAACGGCGCCGAGGGCCTCAAAATGTTCAAGCAGAACAAATACGACCTCGTCCTGCTCGACTTGATGATGCCCGAGATGAGCGGCTACGACGTCTGCAAGGAGATCCGCAAGCGCGATACGCAAATCCCCGTCCTCATCCTCACCGCCAAAAGCCAGGAGATTGACAAGGTCGTCGGCCTCGAACTCGGCGCGGACGACTACATCACGAAACCCTTCGGCGTGAAGGAACTCATCGCCCGCGTCGGCGCCGCCCTGCGCCGCGCCCACGTCGGCGGCGAAGGCGCGCCCGAGCCCCTGCCCGAGGAATTCCAATTCGGCAGCGCCACCATCCGCCCCAAAAAGTTCGAGGCCCAGCGCAACAAGGAAACTTTCACCCTCACCCCGCGCGAATTAAAACTCATCGAACTTTTCCTCCACAAACCGAACGAAGCCCTCTCGCGCCAATACCTCCTCGACCAGGCCTGGGGCATTGATTACCTCGGCACCACGCGCACGCTCGACCAGCACATCGCCCAACTCCGCAAAAAAATCGACCCCGACGATGATAAAGACCCCGCCATCGTTACCGTCCACGGCGTCGGCTACCGCTACAAACCAGCGGAGTGAGGAGTTGGAAGATCGGCAGAATGATAGTGTGATAGGACAATAGAGCCCGGAAACGATTGCGGGCATTGCGAGGCGCATGACGTGAAAAGTTAAATTTATCGTACCAAAGTCCATTTTTCTTCGCCCTTTCTCCCTTCGCCCTATCGCCCTCACCCCCGAGGTAGGTATACACCCCCTTTGCGGCCTTCCCCAAACGGTTTATAGTATTCGGATGATGACCCTCACTAATCGTCGTGCGCTCTCCCTTTCGGCAGTTGCCTGCCTGCTCGTCGTCGGCTGCGTCATGCCTCCTTATGACACCACCCCGATGCACCAAGCCCAAATCGTCCATGTGGACGGCAAAGACCAAATCGCCGTGGATGCCCGCGCCGGTTGGGTCAAGACCGGGCTGAATGTCCGCTCCGGTGAAAAAATCCACTTTTCCGCCAACGGCTCCTGGGGCGAGTCCCCGGGCGAAAATCGCACGGCCGACGGCGGTCAGGCTGGCCTCTTTGGTTCCGGCTATTGGGGCGTCGAGCGTCCGTTGGCTTACGCACCCTGGGGCGCGCTGGTCGGTCGTGTCGGCGGCAGCATCTTTTTAATCGGCGCGGATAATATCGTCACCATCCCCCAGGACGGCGAATTGATGCTCGGCATCAACGACGGCCAGGGCCAATTCCTGAACGACAATCACGGCTACGTCACCGTCACGATCTCTCCCCAGTAGGTTTCGTTTCGGCGGTGAATTGAGGGTTGAGCGTTCGCCAGCGAACGTTGAATGTAGGCCTGTGTCTTCCTCTTGGACTAGCCCTCACAACCGCCCGCTTCCGCAGCCCGGCCCACGCACGCTCATCATGGGCGTGCTCAATGTCACACCCGATTCCTTTTCCGACGGCGGCGAACTCCCCACCACTCAAGCCGTCGTAGACCGCGCGTGTACCATGCTCGCCGAAGGCGCGGACATCCTCGACCTCGGCGGTGAATCCACGCGGCCCGATGCGAAGCCCGTTTCCGCTGCCGAAGAACTCGCCCGCGTCCTCCCTGCCCTCGCCGCGCTCCGCACCGCCTTTCCTTCCGCACCAATCTCCATCGACACTTATAAACCCGAAGTTGCCGCCGCCGCCATCGCCGCCGGGGCCGACCTCGTCAACGACATCTGGGGCTGCACCCACGGCCTCACTTCTGCCGAACGCCACGACTGGAAACCCGCCAAGCTCCACCAATCCCCGATGGCGCAAACCGTCGCGAAATTAAAGTGCCCAATTATTTTGATGCACAATCGGCCCGATAAAAACTACGCCGACTTTTGGGAAGACTTTCTTCGCGACATGGCCCTCAGCCTCATGCTCGCGCAATGGGCCGGCATTCCCCGTGAACAAATCTGGCTCGACCCCGGCTTCGGCTTTGCCAAAGACCCCGCGCACAATTTGGAAGTTCTGAAAAATCTTCACCGTCTCGTGCATTTGCAATTTCCCGTGCTCCTTGGCACGTCGCGTAAATCCACCCTTGGCAAAGTTCTGCACAACGCCCCTGCGAATCAACGCCTCGAAGGCACCGCCGCCACCACCGTCTGGGGCATCCAGCAAGGCTGCGCCATGGTCCGCCTCCACAACATCGCCCCGCTGAAAAAATTCATCACCATGGCCGACGCCATCCAAGCCGGGCTCGACTGGCGGGGGTGATTTATTTCGCCGTTTCTACGGGCGGCGCCGTTGCCGCTGGCGTCGGCGCATGTGTCGGCGACAGCTCGTAGATTTGCTTTTGCAACTTCTCGATGGCCCGGCGTTCTTCATCCTGGTGATTGAGAATTAGGTCAATTTGGGCGTACACGTCTTTATTCGCCTGCAATAATTGTTGCACCTGTTCCTGCAGCGCCGCCTTCTGCGCCGGATCCGCCGACAATGCCTGGCGCAATAATAATGTTATCTCCCTGGTCCTCGCCTGCGTCGGCTCACGCAGTTGGTTGATTCGCACCGCCTCCTGGTATTCCTGGTCCGAAATCTTTTTCATTTGGTCGCGCAGCGGTTGGATTTCGACCATCACCATCATCCGGCGCGCATTCAGCGCGGCAAAAAAAATCATTGCCACCACTACCGCCAACATGACACCTGCCCACACGCGGTAACCGTTGGCCCGCCCCGGCGGCACCAGAAACACCTCCGCCTCCGGCACCTGGCCCAATATCCTTTCCGCCGCAGCCATATCTCCGGCGCGAAACTGGCCCCACGCCCGGCCTACCGCGCTGGCTACGCGCGTTTCCAGCTCCGCCGTCGGCGCCTTGGCGGGTGCGTCCATCGTCTGTAGAAAATTCCCATCCCGCTCGCTGCACTGCGCCCAGACCGCCCCATCCCACCCCAGCTCCACCCTGGAACGCTGCCCCCAACGCGTGGTCAGGTGCTGGGCGATTTGGCTGACAGGCAAGGCGTTCATTTTGGCGGCGGGCAGGCTGAGTTGCAGCCCGCGCTCCGTCCACCGGAAATTCGCCACCAGAAACCGGCCGCCGAGGAAACGGGCAAACGCCAGCAACGTCCCGCGATTATGGGCCGGCGCACGGCCTGCGGGCTGTTCCTCCTCTGCGGAAATCGGCAACAATCCCTGCGTGGCCCGCAAAAATAAATTATAATCCATGCGCAACGGCCGCCCAGCCATCGTCGGGATCAGGATCACCGCCCCGATGAAAATTGCCAGCGAAAACATCGAGGTCGGCATCCACCCCAATCCCACGGCCAGCATTCCCGCCGTGGTGCAACACGTATTCAAAAAGATCCCGAGGTAAAACCGGTTGCGTTTGATTTCCAGCGATCGCGCCATCAACCCCAGCATCGCCAGGGAAAACAAACCCAGCCCCAAAAACAACGCCTGCGGCCCAACCAGGTTAAAGGCCAGGTGCGTGAAGATAAAAATGGCCAGCAGCAGCACGCCCGTAAACCAGAATAGGCGGCCAAATATCTCCCGGTGGCTGCGGGCCCGAAAACCCTCGGCGTCCCGGTAGTTGCGCTGCTCCGCCCGGCGCATTATCCAGCTCACGCCCAGGCCGGGCACCAAACTTGCCAAGGGAATAAGCCATATCGCGAGTTTGAGCGGCAGGATTTTCCCCAACGCCGCCGCCATCGTCGTCCCCACTCCCGCCCCACCCGCGGCTTTCGCCGAACCGGTCGAGGTAATGACCGCCATGACTGAAGACGCCATCGTCGCCGAAGGCCGCAATTGCTCCAGTGACTCGCCGAGGCGCCCTTCCAGTTTTTCGCGCAAGGCTCCCCGCGCCCGCATCAACCGCACGCGCAATGCCGCTTCGGAAATTCCCAGCATCGCCGCCGCCTCCGCCCCGCTCTTGTCCTCCAAATAAAAGAGTACCAGACATTCCCGATGCGTCGCCGAAAGCTCGGCCAGCGTTTGCCGCAACAGTTCCGGAGTGCAAAGCATCTCTTCCTTTTCCACCTGCGGCGCCTCGCTCGTCGGCTGCTCCAAGGCCCACCGCGTGCGCTTGTTCAATTCCCGCCGGTGCCGCATCCCCAGGCTGATGGACAAGTTCCGCGCAATCGTACTGATCCACGCCGGAAATTTCGCCGCATCGCCCAACAACGGCAGACTATGGTAAGCCCGGATAAACGCTTCTTGCGTGGCTTCTTCCGCCAGCGCTGCATCCCCCAAGCGGCTCCACGCCACCGCATAGACTTGCCTCTGGTATCGCTCCACCAGTTCGCGGTACCGTCCCGTATCCCCCTCGCGCACGGCCGTCACCGCCTGCTTGTCGAGGACACTGGCGGATGGCACCTCCGGTTCGGGCGTAATAGGGGCTGGAAGCATGGTGTTCATGACCTAAGACGCCGCCGTCCCAATAATGTAACAGCCCGAGCGAGGAATCAAAAGGAAGGAATCGGAGACAGGGACGGAGAATTTGCCGCTACTCTTTCCCTTTGCGTCTTTTCCCTCTCTCCCTTAATCCCTTGGCTCCTCAGTCCCTTCATGCCCGACTCCCTCCTCCTCTCCCGCCTGCGCTTCCACGCGCACCACGGCATGCTCCCCGCGGAATCCGCCCACGGCCAGATATTCGAAGTTTCCGTCCGCCTCGAGTTTCCTCTCGCCCCCGCCGGCACCAGCGACGACCTCGCCCAAACCGTGGACTACCAGGACGTTTACGTCTCCGTCGGCAAAATCCTCCAAGGCCCGCGCGTCAAACTCGTCGAAACCCTCGCCGAACAAGTCGCGGCAGAATTGCTCAATTCTTATAAAATCGTCGACGCCGTCGAAGTCAAAATCATGAAGGCCGCGCCGCCGGTCGGCTTCGCCTGCGGTGGATTGGGAGTGAAGATTCACCGCACCCGGAAATAATTTTATGCCCCCGGTCGCGCGTCAGGCTTTCGTCGGCGTCGGCGCCAACCTCGGCGACCGCTGGGCCACCATCGACACCGCTCTGTTGGTGCTAGAAAAAACTTCCGGCATCACCGCCCTCGAACGCTCCGACGTTTTCGAAACCGCCCCCGTCGGCATCACCGACCAACCCGTGTTTTTAAATTTAGTCGTCGGCCTCGAAACGACTTTGTCTCCCGAGGAATTGATGACTGTCCTCCTCGCTCTCGAACTCTCCGCCGGCCGCGACCGCGCCAAGGAACAACGCTGGGGCCCGCGCACCCTCGACCTCGACCTCCTCCTCTTCGAAAACGAAGTCCGCCCCGGCCCCGACCTCATCCTCCCCCACCCGCGCCTTTGGGACCGTGCCTTCGTCCTCGCCCCGTTGGCGATTCTGCTCCACAGCTCTAAACGCTTCGACCGCCCCTGCTGGCAGCCTGTGCGCGAGCGACTGAATAAAACCCCCATGGCATCCAGCATGGTTGAGTGGCTTCCTCCGCCCAGTTGAATTAATACTAAGCATTGGCAGGCAGGAGCGTCATTATTAAGATGCTCCTCATGAAAACCCCTACTCCGGTTCTTTTGGGTCTGTTAGTTTTGTTTACTATAGGTCATGCCGCTGGGGCTGATAGCCCCGCCCGTGGTGTTTCAAATTTTCCCCCGCTTCCCTGGTTTGGCAACCACCCCCTTCCCGCCGAAAGTGAAAAACACGCCCTGCAGACTGCCCGCAATACTGCAGAATTGGATCCCGCAATCGTTGACCTCAAGACGGCGTACACCGCCAAGTGGGTGTTGGCCGACGATTCCATCCGCATCCTCATGCTGGAAAATCCCGCGAGCAAACCGTTCATTCAGCAAATTGTCATGGGGCAGTTGATTCACGAAAAGGTCTGGTTCGCTGACTGGAGCTATAATAATCGCGACATCCTCCTCCCCAACGCCAACTGGGATCCCGTTTCCGACGCCATGGGCATTATCGTCACCAAAGCGAGCGGGCAGGTATCGGACGATCCTCCATCTGCCCGTTCCGCCCCTCCGTCTGATTCCCTGGAAGGCATACGCTCGGCCGCTTTGGCGGACAAAAATATCCAGCAGTTGCTGCAGTCGGTACGTGATGCTTACCAAAAGCTCGACCAAGCCGTGCGCGCTTCCATGCAAACGGATCCCAGCACCAAGGCCTTGATGGATAAATACGATTTCCTCCTCTATGGACGGAAGGATTTGGGTTATATGGGTGGTACATATATACAGGGTTAATCCCCATCTCCTGAACGCGGAAATAAAGGAACCCTCCCGCCCTTGTCCTTGTAAGTAGTGGGCAGGCCGTTAGTCTCAGGCCATCTATTGAATGAAGATTCTTCCGCTCATTCGCTCCGCTTGCTCGGCGAATCCGTTGCTTAAGCTAAGCGCGCTGGGCTTGCTATTGCTCCTTTCCGGCTGCGCCACCTACACCGACAAAACCAGAAACCTCCGCGCCAACTGGCAGGCCGGCAACTACCAAGGCGCTGCCCAACTCGCCGCCGATGCTGCTGGCAAAAGTTCCTCCACCGACGTCGCCCTCTGGGACCTCGAAGCTGGCGCCACCGCCCGCGCCTCCGGCAATACCGAGGCCAGCCTCGCCTCCTTCACCGCTGCCGACAAACTTTTCGACTATTGGGACACCCAGCCCGAAATCTCCATCTCCCGCGAGACCGCCGCCCTCCTCGTCAACCCGACCGTGCTCCCTTACCGCGGCGAGGACCACGACCGCATCATGGAGAGCACCTACCAGGCGCTCAATTATCTCCAGCTTGGGAAATTCGACGAAGCCCGTGTCGAGCTGCGGCGTGCGCTCGAGCGCCAGCGCACCGCCCTGCAAAATAACGCCGCCCGCATCGAAAAAGCCCAGCAGGCCTCCGCCGAATCTGCCAAAGACGGCGGCTACAATGCCCAACGCGCCCAGCAAGACCCGCACTTCCAGGAACAACTCCAGCAAATCACCGGCCCGCTCGCGGGGATGCACTTTTACGCGGATTACGTTAATCCGTTTACTACTTACCTCGAAGGCATCTGCCTGCTCTCCCGCCCTCAGTCCGCCGCCGATCTGGAAAGTGCCCGTGTGGACTTCGAACGCGTCCGCGCCATGACCGGCGCCAACGCCGCCATCGATGCCGATGCCGACCTCGCCACCAAAACGAGCAACGGCGCCGCTTGGACCCCGCAGACGTGGGTCATCTTTGAAACTGGCACCGCGCCGATTAAAGAAGAAATGCGCATCGACATCCCTGTTTTTCTCGCCTCCCGCGATGTCCCCTATTTTGGCGCGGCCTTTCCCATCCTGCGTCTCAATGGCCTATTTGACCGAGCGTTAGTCGCCCAAGCTGCCGGCGGAACACCGATCCGTACCACGCTCGTTTGCGACATGGACGCCGTCATCGCCCTCGAATTTCGGAACGAAATGCCCGATCTCGTTGTCAAAACCCTGATCTCTGCCGGCGCCAAAGCTGGAGCCGCCTTCGGCCTCCACGAAGCCGCCCGCGCCGTCGACAAAAACAACGACCTGCTCAATGCGCTCACCCAAGTCACCGGCCTCGCCTACGAATACGCCACCAATCGTGCCGACTTGCGCACTTGGGTCACGCTCCCCAAGCAATTCCAATTCTGCCGCCTGCCCACCCCCGCCGATGGCAAGCTCTACCTCGCCCGCGACGGCTCGCACGAATCGGTGGAGGTTGACCTGCCCCCCGGCCCTGCTACCATGGTCTATGTCAAAAGTTCCTCCCTCGGCGGCCGCCTCGCCATCTCCACTTTCTCTCTCCGTTAATCCGATGAATAAATTTATTTCCCTCTTCTGCGCCGGCGCGCTCGCCCTCACCGTCGTGGGCTGCGCCACCGTCAACACCATCGAGCCTGCCGACCAGCGCACGCACCCCAATCTCGTTCCCGACAAGCGCATCATCACCAACAGCCACCTCAACAGCATTGCCTACGCCTCCCAGGTTACCGAATCCAAAATCGGCGATCTTCTCCACGTCCAAGTCATGCTGCAAAACATGACTGTTGCCGCGCGCAATGTGGACTACCGTTTCCAGTGGTACGATGGCGCGGGCATGGCCGTTGGCACTCCCGTCGAGCACACCGCTTTCCTCGAAGGCGGCCAGACCATCCCCATCGGCGAAACCGCCACTTCGCCCCAGGCCGTCACCTGGCAGCTTACCCTCGCCGAAAGCGTTGCGCAATCACCCGACCTGAACAACGGCGCCCCCGTCCGCTCCGGCAGATAATTATTTCCCTCTCGTAACTTATTTTTTCCATGAAAAAACTCCCCACGCTGTTCGTCTCACTTGGTCTTTTCACCCTCGCGGGTTGCGGCTCCACCCCGTCGCCCAGTAGCGCCCACTACATCGACCCCAATGGCCAGCGCGGCATTGTGAACGTAGGTAAAATCAATTACCAGGACTTCGACTCCGCCGCCCACAACCTCGTCCAATCCCTGATCAATACCAACGTCATCCGGACCAAGGCCGATGGCAAACCCGCCCTCCTTTCCATTTCCAGAATCATCAACGAGACGGATCAGCAATTCGACACCGATTCCCTCGTGAGCAACATCCGCATCCAGTTGCTCCAAACCGGCAAGATCCAGACCATCACCACGTTCGGCCTCGGCGATGTGCAGGATCCCCTCGCCAAGCAAGTCGCCGATAAAAACGCCTTCGTGGCCAATTCGTCTTCGGCTACTCCCGTGCCCGACTACACCCTCACCGGCAAAATCCTGATGGACAAAACCTCCGCCGGCGACGTCAAGCAAAGCGCCTACACCTTCTACATGACCCTCACCGATGTCAGCACCGGCACCGGCGTGTGGGAAGACAAAGCTCCTATCGTCAAGCAAGGCACGCAGTCATCCATCGGATTCTAGTCATCGTTTTTGTTCGGTTTACGGCCAGTGCGGCTGCTAGGGATGGGCGACCCCTGGCCATGACTTCCCGCGTTCTTCGCTTCCGCCACCCAGCTGTTTATTGGCTCGGGTTGGTCGCCAGCTTGGCCTGCATCCCCTGCTGGGCGGCGATTGCTCCGGCTAATTCGCCCGACCTGCACACTTTCACCCCCGCCGATGGCAAAACCATCACGGCGCAACCGGCCAGCGTCACTGATAGCACGGTCGCTCTTAAAGGCCTTGATGGAATCATCCACCGCATCGCCATTGCCGATTTAAATAAGGAAGATCAGGCCTACCTTGTCCGCTGGCAGATACGCAACGCCCTCAAAAACGGTTCCAAAATCTTCCACTTCAACCTTTCCAGCGCCACCCTCGAGCCGGCCAGCCATCAAGCCGGGGCCGCCGGAGCCCCCGACCTGGCAAGTTATCAGGTCACCCTCACCAATAGCTCCTCTTTTCCGGTGGTTCAGCCCACCATTCAGTACCTCCTCTTGGCCTTCCCCTCCGCCGCCGGTACCCTGCCGGGTACCGTCCCCGATCGCTACTCCGGTACGGTTCCCACCGACACCCTTGCTCCCAAGGCCGAGCTGCGTTTCGACACCGTCAAGGCGCAGTTGGTCCACCATTTTGGCCGGCTGCTGGGCGTTTGGGTCCGGGTTTACGATGCCGACCATGTACTCCTGCAGGACTGGTGCTCCAATCCGGAGGTGCAGAAAACCCAGCCCTGGGTGTTCGAGACCTCCACCGCCGGCAGCCGCACCGCCACCCCGCCAACTATTCAAATTCCCCTTTTGTAAATATTTTGTCTTTCCTCGAGTTACCTTGTGCGATTTCTCTGGCGGCGGGTGCTGAGTATTAACACACTTACACCGTATGATACCCCGCCCCAAATTATCCCGCACGCTACTCCGCCAGCCTCAAGTAGTCTTTGGTCTTTGCTTGGGTGCCTGTTTAATTCTTTCTCTCGCCCTGCGGTTGGATGCCGCCGCCTCGACCTCCACCGAAACGCATACCTACACCCTGCCCGGCGGCCAAACCCTGGTCGGGCAAATTTTGGGCGTGGCGGGGGATAGCGTGTCCCTCAAGGGCAGTGACGGCACCACCAAGGTCGTCATCGCCAACTTAAGCAAGGACGACCAGGATTATATTAATCAATGGCAGTTTAAAAAAGCGGTGGCCTCCCACGCCAAGTTTTTTGAATTTGATGCGAGCGAAAATTCGCCCGGTTATCAAAAACTTCCTTCCGGCGACGCGCGGGCCCTGCTTTCCTACCGGGTTAAGCTGACCAACGTCAGCACTTTCCCCCTCAACCATCCGATTATCCAATACATTGTCGCCTCCCGCAGTAGCCTCCAGCTAACCCACCTCACCTGCGATCTCACCTTTGGCACCGTTAAACCCAATTCCCTGGCCGCCGGTGAGTCCCTGAATATTCTTACCGATAATGCGCTTGAAACCGATGGCGACTCGAAGCTGCTCGGCATCCGCGTGCGCATAACTGATTCTAACAACCAGCTCATTCAGGATTGGGGCAACCCGCCCGACATGCTCAACCGCGTCTACGCCCCCTTCCCCAAAAGCGGTTCCGGCACCTCTTATAACTCCCATACCCAACCGGGCGGAGCCAAGGGGCAGGGCGGCGAAATTGTCCCGCCCACTTACGACCACAGCTTTCCCATGCCCGGCGACCCGTAGGCCATTGCCTCCCGCCCCCGGTGCTTCCTTGGCTTGCAACCGGAAACTCGAAGCCTGAAACTTGCCGCCCACTGTGGCTGCATCTTTCAACATCGTTCTGCTCGGCTCCGGTCGCGGCAGTAACGCCGAGGCCGTCCTCGAGGCCCAACGCGCCGGGAAACTTGGTCGCGCCCGCGTTGCCGGCATTTTGTGCGACCAGCCTAATGCCCGCATGCTCGAGCTCGGCCCGCGCTTCGGCATCCCCGCACTGTATCTCGATCCCGCTCCGTTCAAGACGAAGCTCGAAGGCCCCGCCGAGCAACAGTACATCGACCAAATCCGCGCCTGGTCGGCCGACCTCGTCGTGCTCGCCGGTTTCATGCGTGTCATCAAGGCGGGATTTCTCAACGCCTTCGCCGGGCGCATCATCAATTTGCATCCCAGCCTCCTGCCCGCTTTTCCCGGCCTCGACGGCATCAAGCAGGCTTTCGACGCCCGCGTCCCCATCACCGGCTGCACCGTGCATGAGGTGAATGCCCACGTAGACGCCGGCCGCATTTTGCGGCAAACTGAGGTGCCCATCATGCCGTCCGACACCTACGAGTCCCTCGCCACCAAAATCCACGCCGCGGAACATGCGCTCCTCCCGGCGGTCATTGCGGAACTGAGCTTGAAAAACTAGCTTCCTTGCATGATCGAACTTCGCATTCCCATCAGCCCGACCCTCGTGGATCCGCTCGAAGAGTGGTTCAACGAGTTGCAGCGTTGCTCCTGGGGGCTCAATACCGACCCCGCCGGCGCCAAGTTCGAACTCTTTGGCTATTTCGACGACGAAGCCGCCGCCCAGGAAGCTTGGGCCGCCCTCCACACCGCCTTCCCGGCGTTGCCGAAGAAGCCCAAGCAAACCTCCCTCGACGACCGCGATTGGAAGGAAGCCTATAAAGCCCACCTCCGCCCTTGGTCTACCGGCGAGCTTCACTGGGTTCCCGTCTGGCTCAAGGACGTTTACCCGATTCCCGCCGGCCACACACGCCTGCTCTTCGACGCCGGCATGGCCTTCGGCACGGGCGACCACCCGACAACCCGCCTCATGGCCCAGCGCCTCCTCGACTTCCGCGCCGTGCTCGGCCCCCAGGATTTCGCCAAGGCGCGCATCATTGATGCCGGTTGCGGCTCGGGCATCCTCGCGCTTTCCGCCGCCCTGCTCGGCGGAAAAAATGTTTTCGCCTTCGATCGCGATCCCGAATCCATCGTCGTCTCGCGCGAAAACCTGGTCTTCAACGGCCTGCCGGAAAACGCCGTGGCGCTGGAAAACTCCGGCATCGAGGCCGCGTTGAAAGGCCGCACCGGCGACCTCATCCTCGCCAACATCCAAGCCGATGTCCTCAGCATCCATGCCGACGACCTCGCCAAAGCCACCGCCCCCGGCGGCACCCTGGCGATGAGCGGCATTCTCGCTGCCGAGGTCAATGATGTCCGCGCTGCCTTCGAGCCCAACCTCGCCCACATCTGGAAATACGATGTGCCCGACGAATTGGAATACTTTGGCAGTTCCCGCGTCATGGGCGATTGGTGCGACCTCGTCTTCGAACGGCCGGCCCGATGAAGCGCCGCCCCCCATTGTCCGCTGCGAAGTTTTACGCCATTCTCGACACCGGCTACGCGCCACCCGAACGTTTTGTCGAACTGGCCCAGGCCATCCTCGCTGGCGGCGCCGATGTCGTCCAAGTCCGGGCGAAAAATTCCAACACCGCTCTGCGCATTAAACTTTTGCAAGCCGTCGCCCCGCTTTGCGCCGCCGCCAATGTCCCGCTGATTTGTAATGACGACCTCACCGCCGCGCTCGCCGTCCCGGATGTCGGCCTGCATATCGGCCAGGACGATATCCCCGCGCGCGAGGCCCGCCTCGCCCTTGGCCCGGATCGTATTCTCGGCCTTTCCACCCATTCCTACGCTCAAGCGCAAAATACCCTGGCCCTGGGCGATGTGCTTTCCTATTTCGCCGTTGGCCCGATTTTCAAAACCGGCACCAAACCGGATTATGTCCCCGTCGGGCTTGAACTCGTCCAGCGCGTCGCCGCGCTAAGCCCTTCTCTGCCGTGGTTTTGCATTGGCGGCATCAATCAAAAGAACGCCGCCCAGGTCCGCGCCGCCGGCGCTCGCGCCATCGTCGCCGTCTCCGAGGTTATCCGCGCCAGCAACCCCGCTAATGTCGTCAAGGCCCTGCGCCAGACGATGGAATGACGGTTGAACGCCGCGCCGTGAGCCTCTAGTCTCCCGCCATCATGTCCGCCATGGCCGTGCCCTCCCCCACTGTTCGCCTGCCCGACTCGCCACTGGTCGCCCACCGCCGCCGCGAGCTCACCTTTGCGCGCAAGCTCGGCGTCGGCACCGGTATTTTCCTGTTAATTTGGGGGCCGTTTAGTTTAATGCGCTGGTCCGGCGTCGGTCCGTTCTGGTCGAAGCTCGAATCCGTCTTCGACATTTTCTACGGCCTCCTGCTCGTCTTGCCCTACGCCCGCATCCAGTCTGAGCGCGTTTTTCGCAAGTTGATGATCACGCTGCTCGTGTCCTCCATCCTGTTTATTTTTGTCCTCGTGTTCGACGTCCTCTACGTCGCCAATCTCTACGTCGAAAATGCCGAGCCCACCGCCGCCCCCGCCACGGCGGAAAAATCCCTCTACGTGTACGACGACGACACCGGCCCCAAGCTCCCCCTCCCCGTCCTCAATTGCGCGCTCGTCTTCCTCACCCTCCTCCAAGTCCCCGTCGTCTTTTTCTCCCGCTATCCCGAGAAAATGGACTAGGGAATTGTTTTTAAACACGCCTCCGTGAAAGCCGGCAAAACCAAAAAGGAGTTGTCACCCCAACAACGCGCCGAACTGCTCGCGGCGTTGCAAACCCGCTTTGAGAAAAACCTGAACCACCATGCCGGCCTCGACTGGGCCAAAGTATCGGCGCGGTTGGCCGCGAATCCCGCAAAGCTGTGGTCGCTCGGTGAAATGGAGCGCACCGGCGGCGAGCCGGACGTCGTCGGTCACGACAAAAAGTCGGGAGAATTTCTCTTCATGGATTGCTCGCCCCAAAGTCCCGAAGCGCGCGCCAATCTTTGCTACGACCGCGAGGCGCTGGACGGCCGGAAAAAATTCCCGCCCAAGGGCTGCGCCACCGAGCTGGCCGCCGCAATGGGCGTCGAGCTGCTGGACGAAGAGCAGTATCACGCGCTGCAGCAGCTCGGGGAATTCGACACCAAGCGGTCGAGCTGGCTGAAGACGCCGGCGGATGTCCGCCAACTCGGCGGCGCCCTCTACGGTGACCGTCGCTTCGGCCGCGTGTTCATCTATCACAACGGCGCCGACTCCTACTACAGCGGCCGCGGATTCCGCTGCTGGCTGAAGGTTTAAATCCGTTGTTCCCTTAGAGGCCAAAGCCCTCCGCAAGTAACCGATAGCTTTCGATTTTGTCCGAAAGCTTATGCGTTATCATGGTGAGCATGACTTCATCGGCCTCGTAGGTTTTAGCCCGCTCCAGGATCAGTTTCTTTGCCTCACTTGGCAGCCCCACGACTTCCCGATTGGCAATCCGGGCCAGGTGCTTCTCTTCATGGGCGCCAAATTGAACATTCTTGATCGCCTCAGGTGCCGGAACGGAAGCAGGATACCTTCCGGAATCACGCATGATGCGCAGAAAGTCCGAGGTCTTTTTCTGTTCTTGCAGCTTTTCGCGGGTCGCGGCCACCACCGCATTGACGGCAATCATCACCCTGGGCTCTGGCACTTCCTTGGAGGGCCGAAAGTTCTGTTTATAGTATCGAACTGCTTCGGCGCTCGCGTCGGGATTAATAAAGAGCGCTACGGCCAGCCCCATGCCCTTTTCCGCCGCCAGCTTTCCACTGGAAGCATTACTCCCGGCCGAAAGCAACCAAATGGGCGGAGCACTGGCAATCAACGGCGTGGCAAAAGCCCGCTTGCACGTGTCGTGAAAAAAGCCCGCGAGCTGATCGGCCTGATCCACAAAGTCTCCCCACGCATCGGGCGTGGGCATCAATAAAGACCGGGAGTAGCTATCGCCCCCACTGGCGCGCCCGATGCCACAGTCCACGCGCCCGGGATAAAGCGCTTCCAGCGTGCGAAAGTTCTCGGCGATGTGATAGGCGCTATGGTTGGGCAGCATGACGCCCCCGGAGCCCAAGCGAATGCGCGCGGTTTGGGCGCCAATCGCCGCCAGTAAGACTTCGGGAGTCGATCCCTGCAGGATATTCAGGTTGTGGTGTTCAGATACCCAAATTCGGCTGTATCCCAATCGATCCAGCTCTCTCGCCAAAGAGACCGTATTGGAAATCGCCTCGGCCGCAGAGCTACCTTCTGAAAGAGTGGATTGTTCCAGGACGGAAAGCTTCATAAAATCCTTGCTTCGAAAGGTATCTCAAAACGGTTTTTTAGTTCGCGCCACGGTTGTTGTCAAGGCGCTCAAAAGCGGTCACGCGCAGAACTCTTAGCCGGATCAAGGAATTTGCATAGCCATGGGCTTAATGGCCCTTTACGGTTATTCTCTTCATGCGCTACCGCCACGTCATCTGGGATTGGAACGGCACCTTGCTCGACGACGCCTGGCTCTGCGTCGAAATCCTCAACGAGCTGATGCGCGACGCCCACCTCCCGCCGCTCTCCATTGACGAATACCGCGCCGACTTCAGCTTCCCCGTCGTCAAATTCTACGAACGCCGCGGCTTCGACTTCAAAACGCATTCCTTCGACCGCGTCAGCGAGCTCTACATCGCCGCCTACAACCGCCGCCGCTACGAATGCGCCCTCCAGCCCGGCGTCGTCGCGGCCTTGCGCAAAATTCGCGCCGCCGGCCTCGAGCAATCCGTCCTCTCTGCCTACCGCGAAGACACCCTGCGCGAAGTCATCGCCCATTTCCGGCTCACCGATTTCTTCACCCACCTCAGCGGCCTCGACAATATCCGCGCCGACGGCAAGGTGGACCGCGGCCGCGCCCACTTGCGTGCATTAGATTTACACGAAGCCCCGCACACCGTCGTCCTCATTGGCGACACCGCCCACGACCACGAGGTCGCCACCGCCCTCGGCGCCGACTGCCTCCTCCTCCACCACGGCCACATGCACCCCGAACGCCTCGCCGGCCGCGGCGTGCCTCTCGTCGCCAATTTAGACGAAGCCGTAAATTGGGTGCTGAGCAAAAGGGACTAAGAAACTAAAGGACTAAGTTAAAAAAACTTGAAATTTGTGTTCTAGCACTAAGCTGTTTTCTCAGTCGCCTCAGTCGCTTCAGGGCCCTGATTTCCGCACCACCGTATCAACCGCCTCCGCCAACTTCCCCGGATAATCCAAAATAAAATGCAGCCCGCGGCTCTCATGCCGTTGCAGCGCGCATTCCACAATTAGTCCCGCGACCAGCACCAGATTACGCAACTCGAGCAGCCTCGGCTCGACCTTGAAATTCCAGTAGTACTCGTCCACTTCCCGCGCCAGCACTTCGAGCCTCGTCCGCGCCCGCTGCAATCGTTTCGTCGTGCGCACAATGCCGACGTAGTCCCACATCACTTGCTTGAGTTCCGCCGAGTTGTGCGTGAGCACCACGCGCTCGTCCGGATCCTGCGCCGAGCCATCCACCCAGTCGGGCAATTTATCCGTCGCCGGTTTCGCCGTTTGCAAAAATTCGCTCACTGCCTCCGCGCCGCGATGCGCCAGCACCACCGCTTCGAGCAGCGAATTACTCGCCAGCCGGTTCGCGCCATGCAATCCCGTGCACGCCACTTCGCCGCACGCGTACAAGCCCGACAAACTCGTCTCCGCCCGCAAATTCGTCACCACACCCCCGCAAAGGTAATGCGCCGCGGGTACGACGGGGATCATCTGCTTCTCCACATCAATCCCGTGTCGCGCGCAGGTCTGCACGATGTTCGGAAAGCGTTCCTTCGCCACACCGGGCGCAAACTTCGTCAAATCGAGCCACACGTATCGCGCGCCCGACCGTTTCATCTCCGCGTCAATCGCTCGCGCCACAATATCGCGCGGCGCCAGGTCCGCCTTCGGGTGCGCGTTTTTCATAAACGCCACGCCTGCCGCATTGCGCAGCACCGCGCCCTCGCCGCGCACGGCTTCGGAAATTAAAAAGCGTTCGTTCTCCCGCGTGTACAGCGCCGTCGGGTGAAATTGGATAAATTCCAAATCCGCCACCGCCACGCCCGCGCGGTACGCCATCGCGATGCCGTCGCCCGTCGCAATATCCGGGTTCGTCGAAAATTGGTACACCTGCCCCACGCCGCCCGTCGCCAGCATCACCACCGGCGCGCGAAACGTCACCACCTTCCCCCCGCGGACATCGAGCGCATAGAGACCCAACACCTGGTTTTTCTCCCCGGCCTTTCCGCGCAATAATTTTTCACTCGTAATCAAATCAATCGCAAAAAAATGCTCCAGCGTCGTGATGTTCGGCGAAGTTGCCGTCGCATGCAGCAGCGCTTCCTCAATCGCCCGGCCCGTCACATCCTTCACGTGTAAAATGCGCCGCTCGGAATGCCCGCCTTCTTTCCCCAGCGAAAACCCGCCGCCATTCGTCAACATGTCGAACTTCACGCCCCGCTCCGCCAGCTCCTGAATCCGCGGCGGGGCATCCTCCACAATCGCGCGTACCACATCCTCGCGGCACAAGCCATCGCCGCACTCCAGCGTGTCGCGCACATGCGAATTGAAGTCATCCGTCTTCGACGTCACCGCCGCAATCCCGCCCTGCGCGTAATTCGTGTTCGACTCCGCGCGATCCTTCTTTGTCAAAATCGCCACCTTCCGTCCCTGCTGCGCCACCTTCAGCGCAAAGCTCAACCCCGCGATGCCGCTCCCCACGACGATGACGTCGTAGCTGGTCGCAAAAGTGGCGGGCGTTGGGGTAGTCGGGGGCAAGTCCTAGACCTCAATGTTATCAATCAACCTTACATCATTCAGCCAGACCGCCACCGCGATCAAGCCCTTGCCGGGCACCACTTCGCGCGCGGGCAGAAAACTTTCGCGATCCACCAACGTGACATAAATCAACCGGATGCGCCGGCTCTGCGCCAACACGTGCGTGATCTCCGCCAGCACGCGGTCCGGCGAGCGGATGCCTTCGTCAATGAGTCGCTTGCCTTCGCGCAACGCGCGGTAAATTTTCGCTGCCTCCTGCCGCTGGTCGTCGGTCAGGTAGCGGTTGCGGGACGACATCGCCAGCCCGTCTTCCTCGCGCACCGTCGGCGCCACGATGATTTCCACCGGCAGCCACAGGTCCGCCACCATTTTTTTAATAACCGCCGCCTGCTGCGCGTCCTTCTGCCCGAGTACTGCCAAATCCGGCCGCACGATATTGAACAGCAAATTCACCACCGTGCACACCCCGCGGAAATGCCCCGGTCGCGAAATCCCGCACAGTCCCTTGCTCACGCGCTCTTCGTTCACATACGTCGAGTAGCCCGCCGGATAAATATCATCCTTCTTCGGCGCGAACACTATGTCCGCCCCGCGCTTTTCGCACGCCGCGCAATCCGTCTCAAACGTCCGCGGGTATTTGGAAAAGTCCTCGTTCGGTCCAAACTGCGTCGGGTTGACGAATATCGAGACAATGACGACGTCCGCCTTTTGCTTCGCGACATCAATAAGGGTCAAATGCCCCTCGTGCAACGCGCCCATCGTGGGCACCAGGCCCAGCAGCTTCCCCTGCGTGCGCATGGAGATGGCCAGGGCCTGCATCTCGTTAATGGTCGTAATGATTTGCATGTTCGGTGCGTGGGGTAACGCCGTTCCCAACATATAGGGGAAAAATTTCCCCGCACACAAGCCCAACCACCGGGCGTTATGATTTTTGATAAAAACGCCCTTCTTCATCCGATTTCCCTGAATTGACTTTGGTCTGTGTATCGTGCATGGTCTGTGCATGGCCTCTAAGACCATTTCCCTCGAAACGGATGCCTACAAACTCCTTAAGCGGGAGAAGTTGGGCAAGCGTGACTCTTTCTCCCAAGTTGTTCGCCGACTGGTGGCGGAACGACCCGCACGCACCTTAGGCGAGCTTGATGCGATGATGCAGGAACTCGAAGGCGTTGGCGCAGGCCCCAAGCGCAAACCTCGTGCTGCTTCTTGATACCAGCTTTCTGGTTGAGTACGAATCCGAGCTGGCGGCCCGCTCTCGCGGCTCAGCCCGTCACTTTATTGACGCCCATCGCGGCCAATTGTTTGGCCTGAGCATCATCAGCCTCGGTGAATTTGCCGAAGGCTTTTCGGATTTTCGCCTGACCGAAGCCTTCCTGTCCCGCTTTCGCATTTTGAATCTTTCCCGCCAGGTCGCCTACCGCATGGCTGCCATGCAAGCGGCGCTGCCCCAACGCCTCGGCGAAAATGATGCCTGGATCGCGGCGACTGCGCTTTGCTATGGCGTCAAATTGGTTGGCCGCGAAAAAGCATTTGCCCGTGTCCCAGGGCTGAAATACGTGGAGTTTTAAGCCACGCCCAGTCACGGATTTATCCCGCGCGGCTTCCCTTTGACCAACCACAAACCCAACCGCCCTACTTCGCCGCTTCGGCTTTGGCCTTCTTCGCCGCTGCATCCGCTTCGGCTTTGACAGCAGCAGCAGCTTTCGCTTCCGCGGCGGCCAATCCGGCTTCGGTCGAGCTCGTCGCGTCAATCGCTCCGGCGGCTTCGAGCAGGCGGCGTTCCTTCACGGTCGTCGCTTGCTTGCCGATACGCTTGCGGAGGTAATAGAGGCGCGCCTTCTGCGTTACGGCCACGCGGTCCACTTCCACCTTGGCGATCGTCGGCGCATGGATGGGGAACACACGTTCCACACCTTCGCCGTACGAAATGCGGCGGACCGTAAAGGTCTCCGCGATGCCCCGGCCCTTGCGGGAAATCACGATGCCACTGAAAACCTGGACGCGCTCTTTGTCGCCTTCCTTGACTTTCGTGTGCACTCGCACGCCGTCGCCCACCTTAAAGGGGGTGACGTCTGTTTTAATCTGCTGGCGCGTAATCTCGACGACAATGGGTTTCATGGCAAAAAATGTTGGTGGTGAAAGGGTTAAAAGCGTTGGCGCTAGGCCGAGGGTGGTGATTGTGCTTGGTGTTTGGCGTGGAGGTCGGGGCGGCGTTGGCGGGTTTTCTCGAGCTGTTGTTCCTTTCGCCACTGGGCAATCGCCCCATGGTTTCCGGATAACAACACCTCGGGTACCCGCTGCCCACGGAACTCCACAGGCCGCGTATATTGAGGAAAACCTAACAAATTGCCGTGGAACGAATCTTGGGTCAAGGACATTTCCTCCCCCAACACCCCGGGCACATATCGCGCCACGCAGTCCACCAGCACCGCCGCCGGCAGCGTCCCATTCGTCAAAACATAGTCCCCAATCGAGATTTCCCGCTGCACCAGCAAGTCCCGCACGCGTTGGTCGAGTCCTTCATAGTGCCCACTCAGGAGCACCAAATGTTTCGCCTGCGCCAGCTCCCGCGCAATCGGCGTCGAAAGCATCTCCCCATCCGGGCAAAGGTAAATCACGGTACACCCTGGGGTCGAAACGGTTTCAATCGCCGCGGCCACCGGCTCCGGCTTCAACAGCATCCCCGCGCCGCCGCCAAAGGGCCGGTCATCCGCGGTATTATTCTTATCCGTCGTCCAGTCGCGCAGGTTATGCACGCGCACGTCGATAATCCCATCCTTCTGTGCGCGCCCTACCATGCTCTCGCGCAAAAACCCCTCCACCATGCCGGGGAACAGCGTCAGGATATCAATCTGCAATTGGGCAGCCATGGGCGCAAAGGGCACTGAAGCGACTAAGGCGGCTCAGGCCACTTAGGTTAAGAAACCGAATCAGAAATTTTTACCCTCAGTCGCGTCAGTGGCTTCAGTCGCCTCAGGGCCATTTCTGCCGTAAAAAGTTACTTCGTCGCGGCGACTTCCGCACCCGCAACCGCCAAGTCTGCCGCCGTCGGCGCCACATCCACCTCAGCGCCACCCTTGCGGGCTTGCTTGATGAGCGTGTTGCACGTCTCGGAGGGCTTCGCGCCAATCTTCAGCCAATAATCAATGCGGTCCAGGCGCACGCGCAACGGCTTCTTCTGGTCCTGCCCGCGGGGGCTCGGGTTGTACGAACCCAAAATCTCCACAAAGCGGCCATCGCGGCGCATGGTATGTTCACAGACGACGAGACGGAAGATCGGGGCGCCTTTGGCACCATGACGTTGCAGACGGATTTTGAGGGACATGACTAGGGAGGAAGATGTGTGGGTTCCGGCCTTTGACCGGGGAAAACCGTACATCAAACCCTCACCCACCCCCCCTGTCAACGGTATTTGATTAATTGCAGTTAAACTATTGCGAGGGTGGAGGCCGTTGTTGTTGAGCCTTAGCCAATTCTGCCAACTGGTTCGTAAGTTGCTTATCAGCAACGTTCATACGTCCATAAATCGCCGCTCCAATGAGAGCAGCTCCAGTTAAAAGAATAGTGGCAAAGCCATACCCAGAGTGCCCAGTCCATATTAAAACGATTCCGCCAACAATGACCGCCATCGCGATATAAAATCCTTTGGATTGTCCTGACTTTTGAATTTCAATTGTTTGATTTTCGTATTGATGCCTATGCGCTTGTTCCTTCTCGGCCATCTCGACAATTCTGCTTGCGAGGCCGGGAACTATTGTATCGTACTCTTTTAGAATTACGGGCGCAGGCAACGGACCAGAAAACGAAACCTCAAAAGCAACGCCTACCGGCTTAGGCTGAATTTGCTGCGCGACGTTACTTGCCACTTGAGGTGCTTGGGGCTTCAAGGAGCTGGGTAAATTCGGTTTGGATTGCTGCTCTTTTTTGAACATCTTCGATCTCACCTTGTGCCATCTGGATGCCATGACAAATATATTTTCCAACGATGGAGAAGTCTGAGCCAATAGATGCCCATGTATCTACATGCGTTGTATGGGCTTGAGCAATTGTTGGACTAATAAGCGTCCCAATCCCCAAGGCAAGATTAACCAGCTTCTCCTTTCTCGTCATTGTCATGCGTTATATTTTCTTAAATCTGAAATATATGTAAAGACCTAAATCCAATTTACCAAGCAGGTAATAAGCCTAGGCCATGCCCTCACCCCTTTTGCTGTCATCGCCCAACCCCCTGCCCAACAATGGCTAACCTATTTTCGTAGCAAAGGTATTGCCCTGGGCGCTTCAATCTACGCCACCAGCGCCACCCACACCAGCAACCCCCCGAGCGCCGCCAGCGTCACCGGCACGCCCAACCGGGCGAAGTCGCGGAAGGAAATATTAATTCCCATATCTCGCGCTTTTTGCACCACAATGATGTTCGCCACACTGCCGAGGATGAACAGGCTCCCCCCAAAGCTGTTCGCCAGCGCCAGCACATAAGCCGTCGTGGGGTGCGTCACATCCACCATCTTCACCAACAGCAGCACCGCCGCCGAGTTATTGATCAAGTTGGACAGCACCGCCGTGGCCACCGCCAGCACCGAGGGCAATTGGAGGTTCACCCCCGCGTGCGCCAGCCATTGCATCGCCGCCTCGCCATACCCCGTGCTTTGGAACGCCCCCGTCACAACAAACAATCCCATGAACAAAACTAGGATGGACCAATCCACCAGCTTCAGCATGTCTTCCGTGCGGAACTTCGGGCTGGCCAGGTGGATCCCCGCCGCCGTCAGCGCAATGACCTCCTTCGGTATGGACGAAAAGAAAAACGCAATGACCAGGGCCAGAATCACCACTCCTTTAATCGTATGCACGCGGTTGTACGGCTGCGCCGGCGGCACCACGCCGTCCGCCACCGGCACCGCGAGGGTCAGATTATTGCGCGACATCATCCAAATAATCCCGTACGAGCAGCCCAGCGCAAACAGCACCGGCACCAAGCACCAGATCAGGTAGTGCCCGAAGTTCAAGCCCGCCACCTGCGCGATCATCATGTCTTGCGGGTTGCCCACCAGCGTGGCGCCTGCGCCGACATTGCTGGCGATTGCCAGTGCGATCAGAAACGGCACGGGGTTAATCTGCTTTTCCAACAGCGCCGTCGCCACAATCGGTGCAAAAACAAAAACGACAATATCGTGGTTCAGCACGGCCGATAGCCCCGCCGTTACCACCATCAGGGTAAATAAAAACGCCGCAGGCTTATCGAGCCGGGACGATATCCCCGCCGCCACTTTGTCAAAAAATCCCGACAACCGCAATTGGGCCGAGAGCACAAAAAATCCAAACAAAAGCAAAATGGTTGGCCAGTTGATCAGCCCGACCACCGTGTCGGTCGATAGCCCCGAAAAAACCACAATCGCAATCGCCCCCAGCAACGCGATGCCCGTGCGGTTCAGTTTCAATCCCGGCACCCGGCCCAACGCGATGCCCAGGTACGTGAGGACAAAAATGGCCAGAATCGCCGGAGCTTCGGAATGGGGGGTGACGGTCGTCGCGCTCATGGGGGCATTCTCCGGAGTATCAGTGATTGCTGCTATTACTCCGTCTAGACTTCCTCCGGCGCCAACGCAATCGCGGGCTTTGCCCCAAGGATTCTTCCCCCTTTTGCTATTGTCCGCCAATCCCTTGCCCGATAAGTACTAAACACTCTTTCCCGCCGCGCTCCCGGCCTCCTTTTTATGAGTTCACATCCTTCCCACGTTTGGAAATTTTTCCGTGTCGGCGGC
>Ga0206967_1060_pt2 | contig 24126 bp, 21 predicted proteins | sample Alteio_BWOrgHeat_24_FD_153259 | JGI IMG/M metagenome (GOLD analysis project Ga0206967, IMG submission 153259) | Enriched cells from forest soil in Barre Woods Harvard Forest LTER site, Petersham, Massachusetts, United States -... | ecosystem: Environmental > Terrestrial > Soil > Temperate forest >...
GGTCGAATCGCCCTTGCAAACCAATGTCGAAGCCGTGCGCTACTACCCTTACGGGCGCCTCGCCTTTCATACGCTCGGATACGTCGGCGAGAGGGTCTTCGGAGAGAATCACCGGCAGGCCGGTCGCTTCGCTCAACAGGCGGTCCAGGTTGCGCACCAACGAGCTGCCGCCGGCGAGGACGATGCCGCGGTCCACCAAGTCGGCGGAAAGTTCCGGCGGGCAGCGTTCCAGTGCAGAGCGCACGACTTCAACGATGGAATTGAAAGTATCCGCCAGGCATTCGCGAATTTCCTGTGAGGTGATGAGGAGTGTCTTGGGCAGACCGGCTACGGAGTCGCGCCCGCGCACTTCCATGGTCAGCTCCGTTTCAAGTGGAAAGGCCGAGCCGATGGTGATTTTGATTTCTTCCGCCGTGCGCTCGCCAATCATCAAGTTGTAGGCGCGCTTCATGTAATTGATGATGGCGTTATCCATCTCGTCGCCCGCCACACGCAAACTCTTGGAGTAAACCACGTCTTTCAATGAAATGATGGCTACTTCTGTCGTGCCACCGCCGATGTCCACAATCATGTTGGCGGCCGGTTCGTCAATCGGCAGGCCAACGCCGATGGCTGCGGCGAGGGGCTCGGTCAAAGTCAGTACTTCGCGGGCACCGGCATTGAGCACCGAATCACGCACCGCGCGGCGTTCGACTTCGGTGATGCCGGAAGGAATCGCGACCACCACGCGCGGACTGGACCAGGGTGACGTAATAACCTTCTTAATAAAATAGCGCAGCATTTCCTGCGTCACGTCGAAGTCGGCAATGACACCGTCCTTCATTGGCCGCATCGCGGTGATGGCGACAGGGGTGCGGCCCAACATGCGTTTGGCTTCGAGGCCAACTGCACGGACTTTTTTCGAATTCGTATAAATGGCAACGACACTTGGTTCGCGGACCACGATGCCCTTGTCTTTGACATAGACGAGGGTGTTGGCGGTGCCGAGGTCTATGCCGATGTCGCTCGAGAGGAAGGGAAAATATTTGGCAAGAAATCCGAACATAGTGAGCGGTGGGTGAAGGCGGTGACGCCCGATATGGGCATTTTTCGAGCTTATTACGGTATTGTCAAACGTAAATCACGTGGGGGTAACACCTTGCGGCAGCGTCCAGCTAGCCTGCCTGGCCCCGGCCCAGCCAGGCCCGCCAAGTGGCGCGAACCCCGCCTTTGACCGCAAATTTGCGGTCGTATTCTTGCAACGCAGTGCGCAGTCGTCCCGGGCTCACGGAATATCGCGGCGCCAGCCCCATGGCATGGATTCCACGCAGTAATTCCCGTGCACTGGGGTGAACGCTCACGTGCTCCCATGTCTGGTCGTGGATCAGGCTCAGTCCGGCTTGCTCAAAAAGGTTTTTCCAATCTTCAGGCTCGCGCCATTGGAGGGGCGAGGCTTCCGGCAAAATCGTCGATAGTTCTTCCAAGGTGCCGCGGATTTGGATGGCCACAAGGAATTGTCCGCCCGGGGCGAGGAGTTTTCGCCAGGCCTGCAAAACGGCATGGGGATTTTCCAACCATTGCAAAAGGTTGCAGGCCAAAAGCCAATTAGCGGGTTCTTGTGGTTGCGGTGTGTTCGCATCCAAAACTTTCCAGTTTACTGCCGGGCAGAGCAGGCGGCCGATTTCCACCATTTGCGGCGCGGCATCGGTGGCGGAATACGAGCCTTTCCATGGCTGCAATTGGCGCGTGAGTAATCCCGTGCCGGCACCAAATTCCAAGGCAACGCCTTTTCGCTCGATGGGCATGATCCATTTGGCCAGTTCCGTCGCCAGGGCCGCCTGGGCGGTGGCATGGGCATCGTAAGATTTCGCCGCCGAGTCAAAATTTTCAATGATGCTGGTCATTGGGGGTTGGGCGAAAAAATCCGGGCGGCTTCGCGCAACAAGGGCCGGGGGGCATGGCCGGCATCGCGCAGAATGGTTAGCTTTGGCCAGTGGCTCTTAAGCACGACCGCATCCAAGAGCGGGTCGTTGTTGCCCACGACTCCCTGCCAATGCTGGGGAGGCGGTGGCGGCACCTGCCATTTTTCCAGCCAATGGAGTTCCTCCTCCAATGAGGCGATGGCTTGCGGGCTGAGGTCCTCGGGGATGGGAACGAGGTTGTGCATTTCCGCGCGTTGGCGGAAATCCGCCAGGGCCCTGGGGGTGTCATTGCGCAGACGGCGGCGTTGGAGCTTCAATTGCGCTAGGGCGATTTGTCCACCTTGATCTTGTTCGGTCGTGAACGCAAAAATAGGCGCGAGGAGTATGACCGGAATTTCTCTGGCAATGACTTGGTGTTGTTTGAGCAACCACAGTGAACCGAGGGAGTAGCCGCCCAGCGCATCGTATTTTTGCTGGTTCAAGGCGGCGGCGGCATCGGTCGGGGAAACCGCCGTATGTTCCGCCGCTGGCCAGGTCTCGCGGGCTTGCTGGGCAAACCATGCGGGAGGTATCGCCCAACCTGAAATCCATAAAAATTTCATGATCTTACCTCCACGGTTTTGCGCCAGGCCGCCATTTCTTTGAGCAGACCTTCCAAATCCGACCAAGGCGTGCCGGCCTTGAGCGATAGCCGCAAGCGTGCAGTCCCTTCGGGCACGGTGGGTGGGCGGATGGTGCCCACGGCGTAGCCTTGGGCTGCGAGATGCCCGCCCAGCGATAAAACTTTTTCATCTGGGCCAATAATGACCGGCACAATGGGAGAATCGCCCGCGACGGTTTCCCAGCCAGCCGCAATCAAGGCTTCGCGCAGGCGTTGCGATTGTTTACGCCAATCATTGGCTTGCGGGGCCGATTCCCGGACACGGACTATGGCGGCCATGGCCGCTGCAGCCAGCAGGGGGGAAAGATAGGTGGAATAAATGAATTCGCCGGAAAGATTGATGAGCGCTTCGCGCAACACTGGTTCGCGAAAAAGCGAATAGGCGCCCATTCCCCCGAGGGCTTTGCCAAAAGTACCGATGAGGATATCCACGTCCTTGGCTACGCCTGCTTCAGCCGCCCGGCCTTGCCCTTGCACGCCATACCAGCCGAGCGCGTGGGCTTCATCGAGCATCCAGATAAAATTGAATTGGCGTTTTAATGCTGCGAGACGGACCAGATCCGGACTATCTCCGTCCATGCTGTAAACACTTTCCGTCACCACCCACACTGTGCGGCCCGGTTCGGAATTTTTTTCCAGTAATACTTTGAGGGCGTCGAGGTCATTGTGCGGAAAGCGGGTGAATTTCGCCCCGGACTTTAGAATACCCGCAATGAGACTGTGGTGAACGAGCCGATCGGCGAAAATCAGGTCTCCGGGCGCAGCTAATGTGCCCAACACCGCCTGATTGGCGGCGAAGCCGCTGTTCCAGACAAGGCCGCTGGGAAAGTCGTGCCATTGGCGCAAATCAGTCTCAAGTTTTGCATGAATTTCCTGATAACCGCGCACAAGTGGTGAGGAAGAGGCTGATACCGGACCGTGCTCCAGGGCGACCTGCACGGCATCCCGCAATTTTTTATCGCTCGCCAAACCCAGGTAATCGTTATCCGCCAAATTCACTCGCACAGGTTGAGCCGCGCGCAATTCACGGCTACGGCCTTTGGCCGCGCGTTCAGTGAGCTCGGTGTCGAGTCGGGCGCGCAGGACTTTCACGGAGTTATTCGCGCTGGTTGTCATTTCTGCAGTAGCTCCGCCAGGGGTGAATGCAAAATGGGTTCCAGGGAGTCGGCGGCGAGTTCTCCCCAGAGTGGCAATCTATTTTCATCCAAAGCCTGGCGATTACTGGTTTGAACCTTGACCGTGGCAAATTTAAGCGCGTTCAGAAAAATTCCCCCAGGTAATCTGGCCGCTGTTTTAGTTCGCAAATAATGGTGCGTCAGCCGCGATTGATTAATGGCGCCCAGTTCATCCGGCACCACCAGCACCACGGCATCAGCCTGAATTTCCTCGGCAAAATTTGTCCAATCATAGCCATCCCTCGCAAGTGGAACGGCTATTCCGCCCCCGCCTTCGACCAAGCGCACGTCAGCCATCGGCAGGGCCAAAAGCTCCTGGATTACTTTTTGAATGTCGAGCGTCTCGCCCGTGGCTTTGGCGGCCGCCAGGGGAGCAATCGCCGGATGATAACGACGCAAGGTATGGGCGGATTTCAGCGGAAGATCCGCAATCTTAGCCACCAATTCGGCATCGGTACTTTCGTTGATGGCCACCCCCGTTTGTACGGGCTTTACCACTTGGACGGAACACCCATGACGAACCGCAACGCGCGCGAGCGTGCCGGTCACGCGCGTTTTACCCACGTCAGTACCCGAGCCCGATACAAAAATTGTGACCACAAAATCGTTATCGCGCGGGTTCGAGTTCGCACGCGGTTGATGCGGCATGAATTTGCCGGGCGGCTTCGGGGTCAAGCGCATGCAGGCCGAGGCGGCGCAATAATTGCAAATCTTCTGTCGCCGCGGGGTTGGGCGTCGTCAGCAGTTTCTCGCCAAGGAATATGGAATTAGCTCCGGCGAGATAGCACAGTGCCTGCATTTCCTCGCTCATTTCCGTCCGACCCGCTGAAAGACGGACAATCGCTTTGGGCATGGCGAGGCGGGCTACGGCGATAATGCGTACAAATTCAAACGGATCCACCGGCGCCTGCTCGGCCAGCGGCGTGCCGGCGACGGGTACGAGGGCATTGATGGGCACGGAATCCGGATGCGGGTCAAGGGCGGAGAGCTCGGCAATTAATTTCAGCCGATCTTCGACGGTTTCACCCATGCCAAGGATGCCGCCGCTGCACACTTCAAGGCCCGCGGCGCGAACACGTTCGAGCGTTTGCAAGCGGTCGTCGTAACAGCGTGAGGAAATAATTTGCGGGTAGTATTCGCGCGAGGTGTCGAGGTTGTGGTTGTACACACGGCAGCCGGCCTCCTTGAGGCGCTCGGCTTGATTTTGGGTTAACATGCCGAGGGTGCAGCACACTTCAAGACCCATGGCGGAAACCCCTGCGACGGAACGGAGCACGGAATCGAATTGCGGTCCATCACGCACTTCGCGCCATGCTGCGCCCATGCAAAAGCGGGAGGCGCCACCTTCGCGCGCTTGTTTGGCTTTGACCAAAATATCGTCAGCATCCATCAGCGGCACATCTTCCAGCCCGGTTTCATGATGGGCGGATTGCGGGCAGTAGGCGCAATTTTCCGGGCAGCGGCCTGTTTTAATGCTTTGCAAGGTGCAGAGCTGCACGCCTGCCGGGTCTTGATGGCGGTGGTGCACGGTTTGCGCGCGGAAGATAAGCGTGGTAAGCGGGAGGTCGTACCACTCGCGGATTTGGGTGAGGGTGGGCATGGAATTATTTGGCAGGATTTAGGTTAAAGGACGCGGCGTATTCGGCAAAAGTTGGATGCGGGCCACTTGGGCGCAGAACAACTGCATCCAACGCCGCCCGGGTGGTTTCGCAAAGGAAGCGAAATTCCCTTTCGTCGCAACAAGGCGGCGGCACGAGCAGCAGCGAATCGCCCAGTGGACGCAAAATAAGTCCGCGTTTGCGAGCTTCGAGGCAGACTTGGAGGCCGAGGCGTGCCGCCGCGGGATAGCCTTTCGATCCTTCGGCGGCAGGCACAATATCCACCGCGGCGGTGAAGCCACGCTGACGTTGTGCGGTGAGATGCGGATGACCATTAAAACACTTCGCAAAAATATCTCCAAAACACTTGCTTCGCCTGGTCAACGTGCCGTCGGCGACCAGCGGCTCCAGTTTCCCAATACTGGCGAGTGCGACGGCGCAGGCGAGGGGATTGGCGGTAAAAGTGTGCCCGTGAAAGAACGTGCGGCCTTGCTGAAATGGCGCGCAAAAAGCCGAGTGAATTTCCTCGGAGGTCAGCGTTGCCGCCAGGGGCAGATAGCCTCCGGTTAAGCCTTTGCCGATGCACAGAAAGTCCGGCGTCACGCCTTCGCTTTGGCCTACCAGCATTTTACCCAGCCGGCCAAAGGCGACAAATACCTCGTCCAAAATCAAATGGACGCCATGTTCGCGGCAGAGGGCGGCGATATCGGCGACAAATCCTGCCGGTTGCTGCTGCATGCCAATGGCGCCCTGGACCGAGGGTTCGAGAATGACAGCGGCAATCTTTCCGGCGTGTTGGCCCAAAAAGTCATTGAATGTACGTAAGCTAGGGCCGCTTTCGGCGACGATGGTTTCTCCCGCCAACTCACGACATCGGGGTGCGGGCAGATGATGCGCTGGCAAAAACCAATCGGCAAAACGACCGTGGAAGGCAGAACCATCACCCACGGCCATCGCCCCGACAGTATCGCCATGATACGCCCCGGTGAAGCCGACAATCTCGCGCTTTTCCGGCTGTCCGGTAAGTTGCCAATACTGTCGGGAAAGTTTCAGGGCGACTTCGACTGCACAGGAACCGTTGTCCGAAAAAAACACTCGCGATAATCTAGAGCCGGCCAGTTGGGCCAGTTTGGCGGCCAACGCGGACGCGGGCGGGTGGCTCAGGCCCAGCCAGGTGGCATGGGCGATTTTTTCAATTTGCCCATGCAGGGCGGCATCAAGGTCTGGATCATGGTGGCCGTGGACGTTGGTCCAGAGGGAGGAATGTCCGTCCAAATACCGGCGACCTTCGACATCAAAAAGCCAAGGACCTTCGCCACGTTCGATGTGCAAAGGCGGGTAGAGCACGGCCTCGGCCGATTGGGTGAACGGGTGCCAGGAATGGAGCCGGTCCCAGTCTGTGAGCTGGGTGAGATCCGGCAAAGTCGGCAAGGCGGCAGGCATGTGCCCCAGCAGCAAAGCAGCTTTCCCCGCCTTTGTTAATCAAAAAAGCTGAAGAGGTTAACAGGCAAATTTAAGAGACTTTTTGTCCGACTATTTACGCAAAGTCCACGGAAAGCAGAACAGGAAGAAAATAACCGCCAGCATCAGCAGCCGGATGGCCAGAAGTTTTTTGGCGCCGCAGTCGGCCAGGTCCTTTTTATAGGTAATTAAAATGAGCAGTCGCCGCTTGGACGAAATCGCATGGCGGCGGGAGGCTCCCTTGATTTTTTGAAAAAACGCCCCGGGCCGGCCAAACCGCTCCCACTGGGTGGAGTCTTTTTCCGCCAATTCCTTCACGAAGGAGTCGTAAACAAACATGGTGCTGAGCACCGAGGCCAGCAAACCGTAAAATGCGAGTAGGGCAGTCATGTATCAAACTACCTCGCACCGTTAGGAAATTTCAAGGTCTGGAATGTAAAATTCCTGCGGCTAATTCCATATTCGCGCAAAGCTGGTCTTGTCCACCCATCCGGAATGACCATCCAATGTCAAAATTTTGAAAAAGCCGTTGTGCTCTTCCACGGTTTGGGCCACTTCGCCCGGTTGAATGACTCCAATGCTGGCACTGTTTTCGGTCGGCGAGAGTTTGATGGGTGTGTCGGCGCGCAAAGCGACACCATCATTCATGTGGCATTGTGTTCCCCAAGCACCGAGACCGGCAGCGAGCGTTACTAACGCCATCATCGCGCATAACAACCAGGGAGTAGCGCCACGCCAGCGGAATAGGCCCGGCAGGAAGGCCAGATAAATTGTCGCCCAGGCGGAAATCGCGGCGAACCACGCCCAAGTATTGGGGCTGAGAGCGCCGGAAAAGCGGTCGAGCCAGCCGGGGTCGGGCAGAGTGACATTGGCTGCGTTGCGCGCCAGAGCCAGATTCTGCCGGGCGTCCGGGTCGCGGGGGCTGAGGGACAAGGCCCGCAAGTAATGTAATGTCGCTTCTCCGAAATCACCTGATTGGTAACAGGCGTTACCGAAGTTATATTCGAGGGGGGCGGAGACGGCTTTGCTTTCCGCGGTAAGAAAATGACCGCGCGCTTTGGCATAATGGCCGGCGGTATACGCAGTGATGCCCGCATTAAATGCCCCGTCCGGATCGGCCGGGCTGGGTTCGGGGACGATCACTGTTGGCGGGGAAGTTGCCGCGCTCGTGGTGTTGGCTGCGACTGGTGCGAGCGACGTTGAAGGCATCGTCAGTGTCGGCATATCGGTGCCGGCAGGTACGGCGGCGGTTTGCGCGCCAGCGGGTAGCGCAAGCAGCAAGCCAAGGGCAGCGGTGATGGCGGTGAAATTTTTCATACGCGACCGAGCAGTTGTTGCACCAGGTTGTCCAGCCGATTGGCGGCGGCGGCCAGGTCCTTTTCATTGGGGGCAAAGCCCCCAAAGCGCAGGGCATCACCCGCGTCGAAAATTTCCTGTGCCTGCTGGCGGGTGGCCAAGTCCACGCCGTTGGCGGCCAAGTGGGCATCAAATTCCTGCCAAGTGAGTGCGGTGGCGGTGTCGAGGCGGTCGGCGGTGGCCGCTTCCTGTAAGGCGCGTTGCGCATCTTCGTAAAATTCGGCGGCGGAACCCTTGGCGGCGGAAGCACGGGCTTTGGCGGCCGCGTGGGTGGCCTGCTGCCGGGCCCGGAGACGGCGGGCATAGACGGGGTCATCTTCCAACCGCAGCTTGCGGCGGCGAACCATGACAAAAGAGGCAAAGACGGCCGCAGGTATGGCTTGGGCTGCCCAGAAGTAAACCGAAGTGAGCATCAACCGTGGCTGCGGCGGTTGCCAGGAACCTGCTTCCGTGTGGAGGCCAATGAGCTGAGGCTTCGTTGGTTCGGTTGGCGAGCTGGCAATAGCCGGCAAAGGCACGCTCTGCCCTGGGGCGGCCGGTTTAACGGTGACCGGAATGGCCTTCAGCGGCAGTTCCACGTAGCTCTTGGTTTCTGGGTTAAAGAAATTGAATTCCAGTCCCGACAATTCGCTGGTTTGGTCCGACATCGGCATCACCACATAGTCAAAAGTCTTGTCGCCATGATAGCCGGAGGGATCCTGGGCTTTAAAGGAATCTTTCGGCGGATAAGTACGCCACGATGACCCGAGATTGAGCGTTGGAGCACGCAAGCGGTCAAAATTGCCCTGACCGCTGACGTTAAGCGTGAGCGTTACCGGCACGCCAACTTGCAAGTCCGCCGAGGATAAACTGGGTTCCTGCACGGAGAAGGTGCCGATCGCGCCGGTGAAATTGGCCGGACGGCCGTCCATTGGCAGTGACACGACGTTTAAATCAATGCCAGGCGATTGCAAGTTTACCTGTTCTTGGCGCGAGAAAACAAAGCCACCCATTCCATTGCCGACAAAATCATTGTTTTGCCCCGGCATGGTTACCACCAGCGGTTGGGTAAAATGTACGGTCTGTGGGCCGGATTTGAGCGGCGTAATAAAGGTGTGAAAGGTCGCCGTGCCATATCTCTGACCGTCAATGATGGTACTGGTTTGGTCGGGATTGCCTGAAAGGTGTACGCTTTCAAAATTGTCATTGTCCAGTGTGAGACAGCCGGAAAGGTCAGGATGCACGTCGGCCCGCCAGTTGAGGGTCAGGTCTAGTGGCAGCCGTTCGCCCACGTAAACTTCTTTGCGCGGGGTTGAGACAGTCAGTGTCAGCAAGTCCGGTGCGGTGGGTGGGCGTTCGGTCACGGCAAGGGTCGCGGCCGGTACGCTGACTTGCTTGCCATTGGCGGTAATGGTGTACGCCGGCACGGTGTAGGAACCGGTTTGGGCTGGTTGGACTTGGAATTGAAGACTGATGCTGGCGCTCATCTCGCCGTTAATAATCGACATCTGCGTCGATCGGCCCGACGGCTGGGATGGCATCGCCAAACCCGGCACTGAGGGAGGAGAAAAATTGGGTGCGGAGTGTATTCCGGACAATTCCACCACGTACGTGCCAATTTGCCCGGCGCCAATTTGGGGCGGGTTGAACGAGGCGGTGGCGGTCACCTCCTGCGCCTCAGCTCCCAGGCACGCCACAAGCAACACCACTGCCGCCCCGGGCAGGCGCCACAGAACTTTGGAAAAACGAGGCATCAAAGTGGCAATCATAGCGCTACCAATCCTTCTGGTACTGGTCGTTGTTGGGATGGGAATTGGGATTTTGCAAATTGCTGGCCGGTAACTTCCGCTCAACTGGCTTGAGGGAGTCAAGCAATTGGCGTGCTTCTTCACGGGTCATCGCCCCAATCGCAATGGTGCCGTTGGCGTTTTGGTCGGCAGGGCCATTGGCATCCTGCCACCCGGCCATCGCCCCGCCATGGGGTGATTGACCATTTTTATCGCTATTGGGTTCCGTGCCATTTTTATCTCCGGAAGTATCGCCGGGTTGCTTGGGCTCGCCGTTTTTGCCGGAGGCATCCTGTGGTTTTTGCCCTTGGTCGCCGGCCTGCTGGTTAGCCGAATTTTGCGCCCCGTTTTGATTTTGCGCCGTCTGGTTTTTTCCATTGGAACCGTTTGACGGCTTGGGCTGCGGCTGGGCGCCGTTTTTCTGGCCAGATTGATTCTGGCTGCCGGACGAATTTTGCTGGTTCTGGTTGGACGACGATTGATTTTGCTGCTGCTGGTTTTGTTGCGAGTTATTCTGATTCTGTTGGGACTGGTTCTGTTGCTGGTTTTGCGGGGAATCCTTCTGGTCTTTTTGATCTTGGGAGGACTGCTGTTGTTGCTGCTGCTTCTTTAATTCCTCGAGCTGTTTTTTGACCAAACCGAGATTATATTTTGCATCCGCATCACTCGAATTGAGTTCGAGCGCGTTTTGGTAGTCCTTGACGGCTTGTTCCCACGACTCCGTGGTTTTTTTCGGATCCTGCTTTGCATCCGCCTGGCCGAGACGGTAATGGGTGTTGCCGAGATTGTAATAGGCCTGCTGTTGCAAGCCCAGGTCGTTGCTGGAAAGTGTTTTGGTGAACGCATCTGCGGCAGCGTCGAAATTGCCACTTCGGTAAAGGCTGGCGCCTTCGTCGTAGGTAAAGCGCGAGTCCTGCGGCGCGGCTTCCGCGGCTTGGCGGTAGGCTTCGGCTGCAGATTTGTAATCTCCGTTTTGAAAAAAACTTTGCGCGTCTTTGGCGGTGTAGTTTTTTCCTGAAACTGCCGGAGCAGAGGAGGGGGGATTCGCAGAAGCCGGGTTGGCGCTGGGGGTAAGTTGATCCGCCGCAGAAACATGCCGTACCGCAAGGAAACCCAGCAGCAGGAATAACAATGCAACCACGACCGGTGGTGGGCGGGGTGTGGACGATTTTGTCGGCGATGCGGGCAACGGATCCGCCAAATTAATGGTGGTCATCGGCCGGCGACTCCAGACGGGCCGGCGTGTGCCTACCAGCATTTCGATGGCCAGCAGCAAAATCCCCAATCCCAAAGGCCATTGAAAACGCTCAAGGAGATTGCGGTGCATCTGCGACTTCAAGTTTTGTTCCGGAATTTTGGCAATGCCTTCGCTATAAACCTTGGCCAACCCCTCACCGGTGGCGCCAAGGGGTTGGTAGAATCCGTGGGTGGCTTCGGCAATGCCGGTTAACGTACCGGCATCGAGGTGGGAGGTGACAATTTGCCCGCGCTGGTCGCGCACAAAGTCCGATTGCCCCTGCGCATTGATATAAGGAATAATTTCGCCACCGGGTGTACCGACACCCACGGCGTAGATGGTCACCCCGCGATCGGCGAGTTCATGGGCTTCAGTGACACCCTGGGCGGCGAGATCCTCGCCGTCCGTCAGCAGCACGATAATCTTGTGATTGCCGGAGTTTTCCAGAGCCGTGGCGGCTTCGTCCAAACCGGCGGCAATGTCCGTTCCACCGTAGGCAATGGTGTTGGTATCCACCGATTCCAGGGTTTGGCGGAAGGCGTCGTAATCCAGCGTGAGGGGGCATTGCAGGAAGGCGTCACCGGCAAAGGCCACCAGGCCGACGCGGTTGCCGGCCATTTTTTCCACACAATCGAGAATGGCGAGCTTGGCCCGCTCCAGCCGGCTGGGCTGCACATCTTGGGAGAGCATGCTCTTTGAAGTATCGACGACAAAAATGACATCCACGCCTTGGGCATGCTGTTCCTCCCATTCATATCCCCATTGCGGCCGGGCGAAGGACAGAGCCACCAGAACCACTCCGACCGCGAGCAGGATTTCCTTGGTCCGCCGCAGAGTCGGGCTATGCGAGGCCAGCAGCATGGGCAGCAACCGGGCGGCGGCAAACTGGCCCAGCAAAGTGTGGCGGGCCCGCTGGCTGGTGCGGAACAATACCAATAAGACCCCGAGCGCCAGAAAGGGGGCAAATAACAAATATGGCCAGTGGAATGACATGGCGGAGTTCAGGGCAGGCGGCGCAGCCGGGTATGGGCAAGAAATTGTTCCAAGCCGATGAACCCCAGTCCCAGCAGTGCTGGCCAGATGAACAACTCCTGGTAAGTGGAAAAGCGGTGTAGACGCGCGATGGATTTTTCCTGGCGGTCAATCTCGGTATAAATATTACGCAATTGATTCACATCGCTGGCGCGGTAAAATTTGCCGTTGGTCTTGTCGGCGATTTTTTGCAGATCGTCACTATTAATGGGGTCTTCCTGCTGTCCTTGCATATAGAGGATGTGGCCGTAATTGTCGTGGATCAGCTTGCCGTTGTCATCAAAGGCCGGGAGCGGCATCGGTTGGGTTGAGCCGACCCCGATCGTGTAAATTTTAATTTTATAGGTGGCGGCGGCCTCGGCCGCGGCGATAGGCGCGATGTTGCCCGCGTTATTGTCGCCGTCCGTCAGCAGGATGATGACGCGGCTTTTCGAAGGCAGGTCCCGCAGGCGGTTGGCCGCCATACCGAGAGCGGAGCCGATGGCGGTGCCTGCGCCATCCACGCTATGCAGGTGCAGGCGGTCCAGGTTTTGCAGCAGCCAGTCGTGGTTCAAGGTAATGGGACTCACGAGGTACGGTTCCACGCCAAAGGCGACGATGCCGATGCGGTCATCAGGCCGCTTTTTGATAAAGTCGCGCATCACTTGCTTGGCGGCGTCCACGCGCGTCACGACGTCATTGTTCACCGACAAGTCCACGCACGCCATGGAATAGGAGAGGTCGAGCACGAGGACGATATCAATGCCGCTGGCTTCGATTTGCTCGGCATGGGCTTCGGGCAGTTGTGGACGGGCCAGCGCCACGAGCAAGGCTGCCAACCCGAACGCGCGCAAAGCCGGCAGGAGCCAGCCGGCGCGGGCGCGGGCCTCGGCCCCCACTTGCTTGGCCACCGCCACACTCGAAAACTGCACCGCCGCCACCCGCCCCGCCCGCCCGCGCAGCAATAAAAGCAGGGGAATCGCCGGCAGCAGCCAGAGAAACGCCGGATTCTGGAAATACTGGAAGAGGAAACTCACGGCGTGGACAAAGTGGGTTTGGCGGGCGGCGGAGTCACCGGGCCAGGCCGGCTGCCGGCCGCTGGGGTGGGCGCACGCAGTTTTTCGGCCGCAGTGAGAAATTCGCGGGCGGCGTCCAAAAGCTTTTCCCCTTCTTCTTCGCCAAATTGCTGGCCGGCAAACTTGGCCAGATCACAAAACTCCAAAAAGCGTTTGAGCAACGTCGTCAGCTCGCCCTGCAGCCAGGCGTGGCGGGCGGCTTCCAGCAAAAATTCCTCGGTCGTACGCTCCGGCGCCGGCATGCGGTAGGCGTCCTCGAGATAGCGGCGTACCGCGTCGGAAGCCGCGATGGCAAAGGCCTTGTCCTGTCCGGTATTTTGTATCTCCCGGGCGCGGGCGAGTTCCACAATGGCGCGTTGATAAGCGGACAGGGCCGGTGGCGGCTTTTTGTGCAGAAGAAACATGATTAGCACGGCGAGCAAAATAATTCCTAGAACACTGCTGGCGATGATTTGCACACCATGTTGCTCCCAAAAGGTGAGCAGTATTGCGTCGTGGAGGTCGTGAATGTCCGGCCCTTTGTCCGCAGTCATCGGCTGGGTGCTGCCCATGGAGCTGGGCGCGAGGGTGATCGGGGTTAATGGGGCGGGGTTGCTGGCATTGCCTGAGGTCGGGGTCGTTTGGGCGGGCAGGGGAAGACCCGCCAGCATGGCGAACGCCAGGCAGAAAAGAGAATTTCGAAGTGTACGGATGAAATGCATGTTTTTTTCAGCGGCGGCGGCTGCGTTGCTCAAAAAAGCGGCGCAGAGGCAAAATATAAGATTGATCGGTGGACAGGGGTAGAACGCCGGCGCCCGTCTGGAGCAGGCCGCGCCGAAAGAGGTCCTGCCGGCGGCGGTTTTCGGCGGCGTATTTCTGTCGTACAGTGCTGCTGTTGGTATTGATTTCGACGACCTGGCCGCTTTCCGCGTCCTCAATACTCAGCAAGCCGACGGCCGGCAACTCGCGCTCGCGCGGGTCAGAGAGCGAGACGCAAATCAGGTCATGGTGGCGGTTCGTCAGTGCCAGCGCGCGAAACAGCTCCACACTGCGTGGCGCAGTCGGGTCGGGTAGGGCGCTCCCAGGGCCGTGGAGAAAGTCACTGATTAAAACCACGATGGCGCGGCGGCGCAGCAGTCGGTTGGTATAGTTCACCGCTTGCACCAAATCTGTGCCGCGGTGCGCCGGGGTGAAGCAAAGGATATCGCGAATGACGCGGAGGATGTGCTGGCGGCCTTTTTGCGGATGCACGAATTTCTCCATCCGATCCGTAAACAGGCCCAGGCCAACTTTGTCGTTGTTCCGTGTGGCTGAAAAAGCGAGGACGCTGGCGATTTCCGCCGCCAACTCGCGTTTGCTCACCGACGCGGAACCAAAAGTGCCCGAGGCGCTGCCATCGACCAAGAGCATCAGCGTCAATTCGCGTTCCTCACGGAATTTTTTGACGAAAGGCCGGTCCATCTTGGCGGTGACATTCCAGTCAATGCGCCGCACATCGTCGCCCGGGGTGTATTCGCGTACCTCGTCAAAATCCATGCCCTGGCCCTTGAACACCGAGTGGTACGCGCCGACCATGGCATCCGTGACCATCCGTTGCGTGCGGATTTCAATCTGGCGCACGCGGCGCAGAATAGCGGCGGTGTTGGGCGCTGTTGAGGTAACAGGCGGCATAAAATATTCCCAGTAAATTACCGACGTAACTAGGGCACGGGTAATGTGTCAAAAATTCGCTTAATCACATCTTCGCTCGTCAAATCTTCGGCTTCCGCCTCGTAAGTCACGATCACGCGGTGGCGCAACACATCGAGGCCAATGGTCTTCACATCCTGCGGGGTGACGTAACCGCGGCCTTGCAGGAACGCCCAAGCCTTGGCCGCCAGCGTCAAGGCAATGGTTGCACGGGGCGAGCCGCCGAAACGCACAAAGGCATCGAGGTCGATCTTGTATTTGCTCGGCTTGCGCGTCGCCATCACGATGTCGACGATGTAGTCCTTCACCTTGTCATCGATGTAGAGTTGGTCAATCGTCGCGCGGGCCTCCAAAATGTCCTTCGGGTGGAGGATGGTGTTGACGTCGGTTTTGGGCCGGGTCGTGGCCATGGCATCGAGAATCTGGCGCTCTTCCTCCCGGGTGGGGTAGCCGATTTTCAACTTCAGCATAAAGCGGTCGACTTGCGCTTCGGGCAGCGTGTACGTGCCTTCCTGGTCAATCGGGTTTTCCGTGGCGAGCACGAGAAAAGGCTCGGGCAGTTTAAAAGTTTGGGAGCCGATGGTGACCTGGCGTTCCTGCATCGCTTCGAGCAGCGCGCTTTGCACCTTGGCCGGGGCGCGGTTGATTTCGTCCGCCAGCACGATGTTCGCGAAGATCGGCCCCTTCTTGGTCAGGAATTCGCCATCGCGGGGGTTATAGATGAGCGTGCCCAGGATGTCCGCCGGCAGCAGGTCTGGCGTGAATTGGATGCGGGAGAAGTCGGCCTGGATGGTGCTGGCCAAGGTGCGCACGGACAGGGTTTTGGCGAGGCCGGGTACACCTTCGAGCAGGACGTGCCCGTTCGCCAGCAGGCCGACCAGCAGGCGGTCCACGAGGTATTGTTGACCGATGATGACTTTGCCAATTTCCGCGCGCAGCAGGCTGACCCAGGCGGAGCTGGCTTTGACGGAGTCGTTAAGGGCGGCGAGATTAATAGCCATAGGGTGAGGGATTTTTTGGAGAGGGGAGGGTAAAAGCAAGGTTGATGTACCGTTGGGTGATGGGGGCAACGCTGTCTGGCGAAGGCCCTAACCACCTGCCCAACAAGGAAAAACAACTTCATTTTACCGATTGTTCCCGCTCCGCCCAGCCCGAAAATGTAAAAGAATTTTTATACGTCACGGCGGCAGGCCTTTTAGTCAAGTCGTTGAAGCAGGCTGAAGGGCGCAATCTTATTGCCCCGGTTTTTAGGCCTGTCACCATTTGTGTCATGTTTACGGGAATCGTCGAAGAAACCGGCGAGGTGCTGAGTCTGGCCGAGCATAAGGCCGCCTGGCGCCTGCGCCTACGTGCGCGGACTATCCTGCGCGGCTTGCGCCTGGGCGACAGCGTGGCCGTCAACGGCTGCTGTTTGACGGTCGCGAAAAAGGCACGCGGTGTGTTGGAATTTGATCTTTTGGAAGAGACCCTGCGGCGCACCAACTTGGGCGAGGTTGTCCAAGGCTCCCCCGTCAACCTCGAGCGCAGCGTGGCCCGCGATGGCCGCTTTGGCGGGCACTTTGTCACGGGGCATATTGACTGCGTGGGCGACGTGAAGATTTTCAAGCGCGTCGGCAAAAACTATTACCTGCGCGTCAGCTTCCCCAAAAAGTTCGACAAATACGTCGCCGAAAAAGGGAGCATCACGATTGATGGCGTTTCACTTACGCTGGCGGAGGTTGGTGCAGCTTCTTTTGTGGTGTGGTTGATTCCGCACACCTTAAAGATTACGAACCTTGGCGTAATTAAAAGCGGTTCACGCGTGAATCTGGAGTTTGATTTACTTGCGAAATATGCGGAACGCATGAAGAAGTAAAAAGGTTCGCCTTTTAATTCTCCACAATTCCCGGAATCGGGAAATCCCAGGTATCCGTGCGGAAGGGCGCGGCGGGCAGGTCGTAGCTATTATAGAGATTGCAGCCGAGGCCTTCCGGGAAATTGACAAAGGCATAACGTACCGCCACAGGAGCCTTCACCTCCGGACTGCTGACGACGAGGGTTTTACCGTCCACTTTGGCTTCGGCATCCACAAATTTCTGGTCGGCTCCGGCAATTTGAAAACCCTTCAGCGTTCCGCCTTTGGCGACGAGACCATCCCCCACATGCGTGAAGCTGATGCGCGCCGCGCTGCCTTCGACTTTCATCGCATCATACAGCGGGCCGGAGTACTCGATCTTTTGCCCATAAGCATTCGCCAACGCAATGAGTGTCAGGCGGTAGCCGGTGGGTTGCTTGTTGCGCGGGTGGACATTCTTTTGCTCGCCGGTGTCAATCGTCACCGCCAAGCCAGTATTCTTCAGCGCGAGCACCTTTTGTTGTTCTTCGCGAATGCGCGGGTTGTTGCTGATATTTTCCTGGCCGGGCAGTTGCACAAAGTAGAAGGGAAAGTCGCCCTCGCCCCATTGCTTGCGCCAATCCTGCACCAAGTCCGACAAAACATGGCCGTAGAGATTCAGCCCCGGCGTTCCGCCAGTGATGGATTCACCCTGGTACCAGATCGCGCCGCGAATGGCATAGGGGAGGATGGGATTGATCATGCCATTGAAGAGGACGGTCGGCATGTGCTGGTCTTTATCCGGTGCGCCGACGCGGCCGCGCGGTTTGTTAATGGGCGTGGGCCGGAAAAGCGCTTCCGCTGCCGGGTTGCCGGCCACAGCGGCGCCATCGCCATAATAAGTGGCGTAGGACTTGTCCAAACCATCAATCATGTACTTGGTCTGTGAATCGGCGAGGAGCGACTCACGCGAGATCCACGCTTCCGCACAGCTGGCGCCGGAGGCCGAGCACAGAATGCCGATCGGCACTTTGATTTGAAGTTGAACATCGCGTGCAAAAAGGTAGCCAATCGCGGAAAATGAACCGGCGGTGTCTGGGCTGCACACGACCCAGCCTGAAACCGTGGAACCATCGCTTAGGCGCAAATTATTGCCAACTGTCGTCTGCGGTTCGCGGGCTTTAGTGTCTTGCGCCGTAAACATGCGGATTTGCGGGTACTTCGCCGCCGCCACTTCGCCTTCAAAATTCAGGACGCCGCCATACGGCCCGCTGGCCTGCACCGGGAACACCATGTTCGACTGGCCTGACGCCAGCCACACGTCGCCAACGAGCACGTCGTCGAGTCTGATCGGCTGCGCTGTGCTCGTGCCACTGACGGTGAGCGTCTGGCTGTCGGCCGAAGCCGTCAGCGAATCCAAGTCCACGCGCCATTTTTTATCGGCGGCGGCTGTAGCGGTTTTCTTTTGCCCGGCAAATTCAACGGTGATGGTTTCCCCCGCGTCGGCCGTACCCCAGACAGGCACCTTCATCCCGCGTTGCAGCACCATGTGGGCCGTGAACGGCGTGGCGAGGGTGACTTCGGCATGCAGGGTAGCGCAGCACAAAACCGCGACGGCAGTAAATAAAGAAGATTTTAGGAGTATAGTTTTCATGGGGGTAATTTCAGAAGGGGGGTGGGAAACTTTATTGGCTCGGCGCATACCTCTGCCACAAAAAAATCCCAAACCTTCCCTTTTGACAACCCCATACCGTCCGCTTACCAAGAGGGGTGCCGCGGTGGCGCCTTGAATTATGGACATGGTCTTCCTCTACTACGACAACCCGCAAATGCTTGCGGCACAGATTGAGTGTTGGAATTCGTATGTCGGCGTGCTGAAAAAGCCGCCCACTATTCTGCTGGTTGACGATGGCAGCCCTAAAACTTCCGCCGTCAAAGTGGTGCGCCAATCCGATTGCCGGGTTCCCATCAAAGTTTTCCGCATTAAGGAAGATATTGCCTGGAATTTCCCCGGCGCCCGCAATCTGGGCTGCACCCACGCCAAGGGGTGGATTTATTTATCCGACATCGACACGTTGCTGCCCAGTCGCGACGCCAAGCAACTCTTTGAAAAACATGTTTTGGATCCGGAGCTTTTCTACCTGCCCGAACGCGTGCTGGACCGTGATTCCAGCCCCTTGACCCGCAGTGTCTCCACCGTGCTATTTCACAAGAAAAAGTATAACCTGGTCAGCGGCTACGACGAAGATTACGCCGGATTTTATGGCCGCGATGACCGTGATTATATCACCCGCTTGGGCCGGGTCGCCCGCCTGGCTTACGTTACCGATGTATTCACCCGCGCCGTCCTGCGTGCGGACATCAAGGATGCGACCACCCGCGGGCTGGACCGCGATGACGCCCGGAACAAGGCGCTTTTCCTGAAAAAGAAAGCCGCTGGTTTCCCCAAAATCGGCCCGCGTCTTCGCTTCTCTTGGAAACGCGTACTCTAGTTGCTCTTACTTCGGGTCGAGCTTGACCCACGCCATGCCGGCGGCCTTGGCACCTTCAATATCGAGCACACTGTCACCAAACACCACGCATTCCGCCGGCTTCACACCGAGTCGCTTTGCCGCCAGCAAAAAGGTATCCGGCGCCGGCTTGCCGCGGGAGACGTCGTCGATCGTCACGACAACTTCGAATAATTTTCCCGCGCCGATATAATGGAGCGTGCGGTTTACAGCGTCGCGCGTACCACCCGAGGCTACGGCGATGAGTTTGCCTTCGTTGGCCAGTTTTTGCGCATAGGCCAGGATTTCCGGCACGGCTTCGACGGTGTGGTGAATCTCGCTGAGTATTTCGTCCTGTGTGCGGGCCACGTTGGCGGGGTGGAGTTTCTCGCCATGATCGTCATTCAGCAGGCCGACGAATTGCTCCGTGCCGCGGCCAGCATGGGAGATGAACAGATCCCACGTGAAATCAATCTTCGCGCCATGATCGGCCAGCGCCTTTTTCCACGCACGGTAATGCAGGTGCATGGACGCCGCCAGCGTGCCATCGCAGTCGAAGATGTAGCCCGCAAATTTGCCGGGCGGGGGGAGGACGATGTCCATTAGGCGACCGTCACTTCTTTGCACAGATAGACATCCTGCACCGTGTTGAGCAGCTTGACGCCCTCGTTCATCGGGCGCTGGAACGCCTTGCGACCCGAAATGAGGCCCATGCCGCCCGCGCGCTTGTTGATGACCGCAGTTGCGACGGCTTCCTGGAAGTCATGCGTGCCCGAAGCGCCACCGGAGTTAATCAAGCCCGCGCGGCCCATATAGCAATTGGCCAGCTGGTAACGCGTCAGGTCAATCGGGTGGTCGGTGGTCAGTTCGGTGTATACGCGCTTGTCAATTTTGCCGTAGCTCGAGTCACCCATCTGCAACGCAGTGTAGCCGCCGTTGTTTTCCGGCAGCTTTTGCTTGATGATGTCAGCTTCAATGGTGACACCCAAATGGTTGGCCTGGCCGGTGAGGTCGGCGGAAACGTGGTAGTCCTTGTCCTTTTTGAATGCCGGATTACGCAGGTAGCACCACAGCACAGTCACCATGCCATAGGAGTGCGCTTCCGCAAAGGCATTCGCCACTTCGACGATCTGGCGGTTGCTTTCGGGAGAACCGAAATAAATCGTCGCACCCACGGCCGCTGCGCCCATCTCGTAGGCGTTCTTCACTGTGCCGTACATGACCTGGTCGTAGGTGTTCGGGAAAGTCAGGATCTGGTTGTGGTTAATCTTCACCAGGAACGGAATCTTGTGCGAATACTTGCGCGCCACGGAGCTGAGTACGCCAAAGGTCGAGGCCACGGCATTGCAGCCGCCTTCGATGGCGAGCTTCACGATGTTCTCGCTATCAAAGTAGTCCGGATTCTTGGCAAAGCTTGCGCCCGCCGAATGCTCGATGCCCTGGTCCACCGGCAGGATGGAGAGGTAGCCCGTACCCGCGAGGCGCCCCGTGTTGAACATCCAGTCAAGGTTGTTGAGCACGCGGTTATTGCGGCTCGTCGGCGCAAAGATGCGGTCCACGAAATCCGGGCCGGGCAGGTGCAGGCGCTCTTTGGCGATGGTCTTGCACTTGTGGTTGAGCAGGTAGTCGGCCTTGTCGCCGAGGTCTTGAGTGATTTTGTCGATCATGGCGTTAAAAGGGAGGAAGAGTTGATGGGTGGAGCCCGGGATGTAGCAAGTGCCGAGCCGGAATGTGGCGGCAAACAGCCTACTGCTTACCGAATACCCCCCTCCCGCTGCAATCCCCATTTCTTCACCAAGTTGGGCGGGAGAGGCGCGAACTGGCCGCACGCTTTAAATTACACTCTAAAACTTGACCCCGCTACGTTCCTTGCTTTAACGTCATCCCTTGCTTTCTGCCCGATAGTGTAATGGTAGCACAAGTGATTTTGGTTCACTTTGTCATGGTTCGAATCCATGTCGGGCAACCATTTTGATAAAAGGGGAATCATGCTGACCGGCGCCTACTTCCTGGTTCACTCGCTTTTCGCTCAATTTGCGCCCAACGCGCCTGCCGTACCACCGAAAGTAGCTTTGGGCGCATACTATGACGCAGTGGCTGTCCTTTTGGTGGTATTTCCCCTCGTCATTGGGGCATCCGGTTTGGGTAAACTATGGCACTTCCGGAGGTGGCGGGCCAAGGCGCAGTTGGTGCAGGGCGACCAGCGCGGTTGGGAGATTCGGCCCCAAGCCGGACCCGCAGGAACAGATTTTCCGATGATTTTTTTCACCGCGGATAACAAGCAATACCGCTGTAAAAATTGTGTGGGTTATAATGTCCATCCGGACAACCTGCCGTCCAAACTTTTGGGTGTCCTCTACAACCCCGCCAATCCCGAAGACTCCTATCAAAATACGCGGGAAATTTTTCCGAGTGTTTTGCTCTGGTTGCTTTCGGTCGGGGCCGTCAGCGGCATATGCGCCTTTATCTGGTTTGCTTTCGCCCAACATTTTATGCACTGACATCAGCCGTACTTACCCCGCTTTGGTGTACTCGTAAAAAGGCGAGTTGCTCACTAACTCGGCGGGGGAACCATACAGTGCTTCATCAATTTCCTTCTGGGTTAGTCGCCAGATTAAAATGGAGTGGCCGACGTTGTCATCGGGTTGGCGGTTATGCCGCAGCCAGGCGCAGAGCCGGTTAAAGCGGAGTTTTTTGAACAAATCATATTCTTTCAGCAAAACCGCCATTTGTTCGGGGGTTTTGACGCCCGTGTTGTAGCGCCGCAGTTCGAGCAGGCATTTTTGGTAGACAGCCTCATAGGAACTGTTCCATGGCCCCTCGGCCCCAATGTAGAAACCTTGGTACAGAGTCGCGCTGATTGCATAAATGCCGGGGAGCATGTCATACTTGCCTTCCGCTTCCCACGCTGGGAAGGACGGCAGCCGCGTGGACTTGATGTTGTAATAATCCGGGTTGTCTGTGCCGAAGTAGGCGAGGTAAAAGACATCCCGGTTTTTCGGGTTATGCTGGTTTAGCCAGGTCTTCAGCTCGGGCAAATCCATGCCCCAGTCCAAAGAACTCTCCACGAGGTTTTGGTAGCCGTGCGCCGGGCCGCCCACGCTGGGGCTGAAGTACGCCAGGTAATTCGGATAGTTGGACACGCAATCGCTGACGTACCAAAATAGCAGCACGGTTATGGCTTCCCTGATCCACCGCTGGCGCCGGGACCACACCCAGCCGGTGAACCCGCCCGCCAGGATGAATAACGCCGGGTAAATCGGCAAAATATGCCGGTGGGCAATATTCAAGTCCTGGTTAATCGCCACGGCAAAGTAGACCGCGATGAGCACGACCACCGGCACGGCATGATAAAATATGGGGATGGGCCGTGCCGCGGCATTGGGCTGGGCCCTGCATTGCCGGGCGAGGCGGATCCGCCGCCACGTCCACCAACCGGCGGCAATACTGAGCAGCCCCAGGAGCACTGGCGAGGTTTTCGCCCAAATGGCGTAAGGAAAAAATGCGGGGGTGCGGCCCTGGCTCCATTCCCCATGCATAAACGTCTGTCGTTTGGCGTTTTCGGATAGCAGGAGCTCGATGCCGTCAAGGTATCCTTCCGGCAGCAGATGCTGCTGGCGGCTTTCGTTAATGATTTTTTCCATTGTCGCGGCAATCGGCCAGTCCGTCCGATGCGTCCACGCTCCGATATTGGGATTGGCGGGGTCGGGGCTGGCGGAGTAGCGGAAGTCGTAATGCGCCCACAATGCCGCCCAGCAAACAATTCCATGCACGACGACCAGACCGGAAAATATGGCCAGCTGCGCCAGGCGTGAATTTATCACCCGCTCTCGGCCCAGCCGCCACACCAACGGCTGGCGCGAGAAAATCTTGATCGCGACCATTACCGCGGCGATCGGGAAAATAATCAGTGCCGTCGCCTTGGCGAGGAAGAGTAACGCCAGCAATCCCAGGCTCGCCAGCAACCTCGGCCATGTCACCACGTGCAGCAACTGCCAGATGCACCACGTCGCGCCCAGCAAGGTCACGCACAGCGACATCTCGGTGGATACGACCCCGCCAAATGCCAGCATGTCCGGGCTGAAGACAAAGAAGGCGAGGGAAAACAGTCCGCCCAGCGGGCCAAATATGGCCTTGGAACAATAGAACACCAATAACGCGGCTGCCATTCCCAGCAAAACGATCATGAGTCGCCCTTGCTCCAGTAATTGCGCCGAGTCATTGCCGCTCCCGAAAAAGAACCGGTAGCCCAGGCCGTACGGTGTCGCGCGCAACCAATCCAGATTGTCCGTGCCGGGAAAGGCCGGGTGGGAGACTAAAAAAGGCAGCGTCGCCCAGCGCTTTACCAGGTCGCCATTCGCGCCTTCCATGCGAAAGTCCTGGTGCAGCCAGATATCGTACCCGACGGCCAACTCCTCGCCCTCATCATACGAAGCGCCTTTGCCCAGCGACGCCGTCAGCGTCAACCCCGCGTAGATGGCTACCAAGACGAGCGCAATCAACCAGGCCCAATGTTGGATGAATTGGGCGGGGCGGGTTATGACGGTCGGACGATCGTAGTTCCCACTGGCGTTTTCTTCACTCGCAGGCATCCCATCCTATCGGCAAAAATCGGCAAAAAATTATGCAAAATTTATGATCACGGACGGTTCCTCATCAAAGAACCGTTCGACCTTCCATTCTGACTTCAGCTTTCCCGACCGTCAGTCTTTATCCACTACTTACATCACCCCACGCGTTTTCCGCCATATCCTTTGCGTTGTTATACCAACGCCGTTAAAAACCTGGATGGCGAAGCAAACGGAACGACGGGAAGTATTATGGGTGCGGCTCAACGGCCATAAGGAAAACGCCCGCAAATTCTGGTATCGTAACGCCCGCAAAATTGTTGTGGGCGGCACTGGCGGCTCCATT
>Ga0206967_1064_pt1 | contig 23744 bp, 28 predicted proteins | sample Alteio_BWOrgHeat_24_FD_153259 | JGI IMG/M metagenome (GOLD analysis project Ga0206967, IMG submission 153259) | Enriched cells from forest soil in Barre Woods Harvard Forest LTER site, Petersham, Massachusetts, United States -... | ecosystem: Environmental > Terrestrial > Soil > Temperate forest >...
ACCAAGCGATAGGTTCATTTAAAGGTTTTCCGGAAATTAATAAAAAACGCACGGATTTTTTATCGGTATTAATTGTGATACTGTTTCCTTCGCCAAACAGAACTAATGTTCCATTGTTACAAGAACAAGGTGGTTTCATATCAAAGTAATTGATTCCAACAGCATCATGAGCAAACGGAGTGCGCGTTTGATCAAAGTAAGCTTCACCATCAATGACATAAGCAAAAGCATTATAATCAGTGGGGATAGCGTGGGTAAATGATTTGCCTGCAGGGATTTCGATATCCAAATATTCAGGAAGGCTTACAATATCTTGGACGGGTCCCTTTGTTTTATTCACTTCACCGCAGATAATGCGAACTTTGATGCCATTTTCTAATGTGATGATTGGAATTTCTTTGCGTTTTATTTCACGATAACGCGGATTCATCATTTTTGCATGGCTAGGAAGATTTGCCCAAAGTTGAAAACCTAACATTTCTCCCTTGTAATTTCCTTGCGGCATTTCTTGATGAATGATGCCGCTTCCTGCCGTCATCCATTGTACATCTCCGGCAGAAATAATACCTTTATTACCCATGCTATCGCCATGTTCAACATCACCATCGAGTACATAAGTGATGGTTTCAATGCCTCGATGCGGATGCCAGGGAAAACCTTTTTTGTAATCCTCTGGATTTTCAGAACGAAAATCATCTAACAACAAAAAAGGATCCAATAAAGGTACTTCAGCAAAACCAAATACACGTTTGAGATGAACACCTGCCCCTTCGATAACCGGTTCACTTCTCCATACTTTTTTTATTGCACGATCCATGATTTTATCCTTAAATTACCTACATTATAACTTAATATTCCCTATAGGGAATATATTCCTATTTATCTTAAATAACACCCTAAAACATTCCCGATCGGTAATATTTATGTTGATTTTTTATGATAAATGTAATAATATTACCGTACGGGAATATGTAACTGAGGGATTTACTTTGGCTTTGAAAAGATATAATGCAAAAGAGATTGGACAATTAGTGAGAGAGACCCGTAAAAAACTAGGAGTAACGCAAAGAAATTTAGCGCTGACTTCTGGAACGGGTTTACGTTTTATTATTGAGTTAGAACAAGGCAAGCCAACTTGTCAGTTAGAGAAAGTGTTAACTGTGCTTAAAACATTGGGATTAAAACTTACAATTGAGGCTAAATAAAAATGGCAAAAGTTCTTGATGTGTATTTACATGAAAAAATCATTGGGAAATTAGTTCAAGATGATTATGGTGATATGAATTTTACCTATTCAAAAGAATGGGTTGAGGATCCTCACGCAAATGCAATTTCTTGTTCGCTGCCATTACAATTAGAAACATTTGGAAGAAAGAAATGTGGAGCTTTTTTTGAAGGTATTCTGCCAGAACAAGATCAGAGAAAAATTATTGCAAAAAATCTAGGAATTAGTGCTAAAAATGATTTTTCTATGTTAGAAAAAATAGGTGGAGAGTGCGCTGGGGCATTAACTTTTATGCCTGCAGGGGAAAAATTGAATGCGCGGGAGAATAGCTACCATGAATTAGTAGATGGAGAATTAGTAAAAATATTAAAAGAATTGCCAATGAAACCTTTGCTTGCTGGAGAGAGGGGGGTCAGGCTTTCATTAGCAGGCGTTCAAGATAAATTGGCTGTATGTATAAAGAATGAAAAAATTTTTATTCCATTAAATAATGCTCCAAGTAGCCATATATTAAAACCGGCGCACAATATTTATGATGATGTCATTTTTAATGAATATTTATGCCTTAAATTAGCAAAAAAAATCGGTTTATCTGTAGTAGATGTAGAAATTAATAAAGTTGAAAATATTAATTATCTTCTCATTAAAAGATATGATAGAGCTATAATGACTACACAGGATGCTAATATGGAGATAATTCGTGTACATCAAGAAGATTTTTGCCAAGCGTTAGGAATTCCCTCCGCTAAAAAATATCAAAATGAAGAAGGTCCTTCTTTCAGACAATGTTTTAATTTGATTCGAGATAAATCTTCTATACCCGTAATTGATCTTGAGAAATTTTTAGATGCTATCATATTCAATTTTCTTATAGGAAATTGTGATGCGCATGGCAAGAATTTTTCACTTTTATATCGAGATCAACTGCAACTAGCACCCTTATATGATTTAGTATGTACGTTGCATTATCAAGATATTGAAAAAAAAATGGCAATGAAGTTGGGTGGAGAATATGAAATTAATAAAATAAGCCCTAAGAATTTTGATAAATTTTCTGATGAAGTCGGTCTTTCTAAACCCGAGGTGCGAAAACGAATCTTAAAGATATGCGATGAAATTATTGATGCGCTACCTGATATTGAAAAAAATCACTCTGCACAAAAAGAAATTGTTGATCTTATCAGGAAAAGATGCGAGTACTTTGCAAGATTTGTAAAGAGATAGTAAGAAGAGGATTTGTTATGAGAAAGTTGCTAACGCTGCTGTTTATATTCTTGTTGATGCTGGGTTTATTTGCTGGTTATCTATATCTTACTGACAAGATTACTGCTGGTAGTTTGAAAATAGCCACAGGCGAGAAACAAATTGAGGAAGGGGAAAAAGAACTTGCAAAGGGCAAAGCGAAGTTATCGAACGGTGAGCGAAATTTATCGCAAGCAAAGAGCGGTTATAAAAGTATTAAAACAATTTCTTATCTGTCGGCAGTAGTGATGCCATTTGCCGGCGGTGTTCTTACGGTAGCTAGCAGTCAGGCTATAGGAAATAAAATTTCAGAAGGCAACCAACTTGTTGCCAGGGGGCAACAGAAGATTAAAGCCGGTCAAAGTCAGCTTAGTGAAGGCAAGAAAGAGCTTAGTATGGGAAAAGAGCGGTTGAAAAAGGCAGAAAAAATACGTATCGTCTGTGGAGTCGGAGCAATTATTTGTGCTGTTTTGTTGATTGTGCTCGGATTTTGTTGGTGATTGAAAATAATTTGTTTGATCCAAATTTGCAATTTATATATCATCAAGACCTTCTAAATTAATTTTAAAAAAGGATTTGTAATGAAAACTATTTTGCGTATTTTTATTTTAGTTTTTTTCGTTGCCTTGTTAACTAGCTGTGCAATGGATGGTGGTTTATAGGTTTCATCTTTAAAAGGACAGAATCATGAAAATGTTTATTTCTACAAAAAAAACAGTAAAAATTTTAAGTTTGACAGTATTATCTGCATGTATCCTTTTCCCTTCTTCTTCTGCACTTGCTAAACACCGCAAACATCATCATCCTGCGCCGCAAGTGATAGTGGCTTATAAAGATGAAGTACCAGCACCTGCCCCAATATATTCCTTTCTGGGAAAGTGGTATGTAGGCGGTAATATTGGTGAATCAAGAACACATGATAAAAAGGCAGCAGGTACTAGCGATTCAGTCACTCAAATTGGTCCAGGTTGGTCAGTTGATTTAGGTTACCAAATCGTTCAATTTTATCGTGCAATATTATCCGGTGAACTTGGCTATACCCAATATCATAATTCTAATGAAACAACGCCTGCTGCAAATGTTGCATCCACAGAACATTTTGCTACTTATTTAGCAGCTGTTGCTCAATATCCTATTGTTTACAATTTTAATGTGTTAGGTAAATTAGGTGTTGCGTATAGTTATGCAAAAAAAGTATTTACCGCAACTAGCGCATCAAAGAGTGCTAATACTTATAGTCTGTATTATGGTTTAGGTGTGTCGTATAATGTGACATCGAATGCTGCATTTGTTCTGCAATGGGCAAGAGCGCGTGGTAATCATAGCACAGGAAGTACGGATCTCACTTCGTTAGGTATAAGTTATAATTTAACTTAATGCATTGAAACTATCTAACTTTGAACGGGATTAATTATTTAGTCCCGTTTTTAATATAAATCCTCTAATCTTCAATAGATATTTACATATTTCCCATCATAACTACTTGATAAATAATATAATTTTTACGCGCCCGCAATAAGGTGTATAATTATTACATAGGTTATGTTTTAGTGATAAAGCAACCTAATGAGGTGAGGAGGATATTATGAAAGCGCTATTCTTAAGAAGTTTAGTATTAGTCATAATAGGATTCAGCTTAGGCTTCACAACGATTGCGACAGCAGATGCTTATCATTGTGGGCGACATGGTCAATGTTGGCATAGCAGCTGGCATCACAATGCAGGTCGTTGTTATTGGGTTCCAGGGCATTGGCATTATGGGGTTTACTACAGCCCTCATAAAGTCTGCTACTAGACCTGGTGATAGTAAAATAAGCGGGTAAAAAATACACCCATTCGATTTTTTAAGATGAATGGGTGAGTGACATATATAGGACTTAAAACAATGTGCTAGTCATAAGCGGTAACCTAGTGAGGTGAGGAGGATACTATGAAATCGCTATTCTTAAGAGGATTAGTATTAGTAGTAATAGGGTTAAGCTTAGGTTTCACAACGATTGCTGCAGATGCTTATCATGGTGGTCATGGAGGATATGGCCGTGGAGGCTATGGTCATGGAGGATATTATGGTCATAGAGGATATTGGCATAACCATGGGTATTACAATGGATATGGCTATGTGTACTATTACGGACCCCGTTGTTATTGGGTGGGAGGATATTGGCGTTATGGGGTTTACTATTACCCTCATAGAGTCTGCTACCAAAATTGGTGATAGTAAAAAGTCTCTTTATGCCGCATAACTATTGTGTGGTAAGAAAAGATTTGACCTTAGCCTTCATTTTTGTTAAAAAACACATCGAAAATAGATAATCAATAAGTTGAATTAAAAATGGTTAAAAAGAAAAAATTACAAGAAATAGTAGATAATTATAATCCAGGTAAATTTAGAAAAATTGCTGGTATGATTGGATTAAGTTCTCAAGCGTCAGCTAACATGCACCAGCTAACTGCGCTATTAGCATCAATCAAAACTGATATGTTATCTGCTATCGACATAAAAAATGTCGAAGCAATACTTATTTTAGAAACAAATAAAGGTTCTGAAACTGATAGAGTGTTTACTCTGATAAAAGAAGAAATTGCACGCGCTCAACTCGAACAACAAAGAAATGAATGGATATCAAGAGCATTACACGCTGCATTAAAAGTATGGACTCAAAGTCATTATTACGATTGTTCAAGAAGTTTAGTGCGAGCTACCCATGAAGTAGCGCCTCGTTTTTCTGAACCCACTTTAGCCTATGCTGAACATATACTTGGTATTTTATATTTGGCACTTTCTTGTTATGGCATAAAAAAATATACGACATTTTCTGTTATGGTTGCAGGAAAACTTCCACAAATCGTAGGCCAAAATTTAGATTTTGTTAATCGTATGAATCCAACTTTACGCTGGTTTATTGGATTAGGTTTACAATTGGGATTGGATTTTGTGTCGGGTGTGGGTGGAGTTTGGGTTGTCAGCTATGTTGCGGGTAGTGTATTTGAAACATTAACAAGTCGTATTTTTGATACCGTTAAATTAAAAATATCTGGGCCAGGCCAGCAACGCTATCCTCACTCTGAAGTATTACTGAAAAAAATCTTAACTGGTATGGCTTTTTGTGGTGGATCTATATTGGGTCAATCAGTTTATTATCGCATAAGTCATTCAGAAGTTCCCCCTCCTAAACAAGAAGCTGAGCATCAAGAAACATTTCATCAAGAAGAAGCCAAGCCTCAAGAGCAATCACGGCCTGTAGTTAAATTAACGAATAAGGAAAGCGATTTATTATTCAACACAAAAAATTGCAAATTTGAAATAAGAGAATGTCATAGAGCTGCATTAAGAGTATTGCAATTAGATCCCAATAGAAAATATCAAAAAAATGAAATTAGAAAAGCCTATAAAGAAGTTTCAATGTTGTGGCATCCTGATAAAGTTAAAGGAGAAGAAGCAGAAAAACAAATGATGATTATTGTTGCAGCGAATGATGCGCTGAGAATCTTGCAATAAAGGCATTGCTAAAATTTAATATATTTAAATTTATTCCCCGTAGCTTACCACGGGTACATTAGCCATGTGGGATCTAATCATTGAATAAAATTTTAGTTCGGGTCATGAGTATATTATTTTGATGCGGTATCAAAAATTATCTTTATGGATTTTTCTTATAGGGTTATTTCTACCCCTGGCAGGCTATGCTTCATTTATTGAAACGACGATGGGTACAGCGGTAGTCAACGATGCGACAGCTGCATACTTCAATCCAGCTGCGTTAGTGCTTTTAAAAAATCCACAAATCATTCCTTTGGGAACAGTTTCAAGATTTCAGACAAAATTTACAGGGCAGTCTACGACAGTATCCACGAATTTTACAGCATTAGGCACATCAAATTCAGTCACTTATTATTATTCGCCAAATATTTATTTTGCTTTGCCAGTTAATGCAAAGCTCACACTAGGGTTGGCTGTTGTTTCTAATTTTGCAAATCGTGATCCTGAAGAAAACTCAATTCTGCGCTATGTGCAGTCAAGCAACACCATTCAAGATTATAATTTTGTTCCTTCGTTTGGAGTTAAGATAAATGAAAAGGTTTCGTTAGGTGCAGGTATCAATGTATCTTACTTAGTTTTTAATTTGCAACCTATATCGGGTTTTCCAGGATCAAATATTGCAGACAGTCAAAGCAACAATAATTCAAATGGAACAGGAGTGGGCGCAAATGCTGGATTTTTATTACAGCCAGCACGTGGCACTCTAATAGGTTTTAACTATCGTTCTGTCACAACATATAGGGAAAGTGGAACAAGTGTTATTAATAGTCCAACACAAGTTACTTCTGATAACTATCATTTCAAATCACGTACACCTGCACGAAGCACACTGTCTATCAGTCAATTTATTACGCCGACATTTGGTTTGATCACGACAATTCAACGTATACAGTGGAATATTATAAAAAATATCAATGTTTATAGTGTAGCAACATCAACTGGAAGTACAGCAGTGATTACAGATGCAAGTACACCCTATTATTTGCATAATACTTGGGTGTTTACATTAGGTGGAAATTATCAATTTACACCAAAATGGATAGTGCGTGTTGCTGGCACTTATTTTCAATCGCCTGACAATGGTCATTATCAAATTTCAACGGGAAATAGTTATATTCTTGGCGCATCGCTAGGCTATCAAATTAATAAAACATTTACACTCGATGGGAGCTATGCGCATGCTTTTATTCAAAATGAAAGTATCAATATTTCAGGAAGTAGATTTTTAGTGAATGGTAGCAATCAAGCTTCACGAGATGTAGCATCTTTGAAATTGACATGGAATTTGTAGGGTAGTTAATGGGGTCGAATTAATGGGGTCAAGTGCCACCCATCGTCATTAAAATGAAATGCTCATAAGTGGCTCTTGACCCCTTTGATTTGGGCGGCGGGAATTTATTTCATTGTTTAGTAATTTGATTAATTGAAATATTTTTATTTTGTGTTGCATTCGATACCCTGAAATGTACCCCGTAAAATTTGGTACTTGAAAATCAATTGAACCGGCGTCCCAAACCAAAAGTGCAGTGAACGATTATTATATTTTATCTTTACTTTAATGACTATAGGCCGGATTTTGGCGTTGTAGCCGATGTTCCATTTGTAAAGATTCTATAGCAAACCATACTTGCTGCAGCTACTGTAGCAGCAAAAAGACCCCATCTAACATAAGTGCTATTTGAATTTTCTTTAGGTACTGGTTTATTAGTAGTTTGTTTTGCTTTTATCGTCGCTACTTCATCAAGTGAAGTTGTATGTTTAAATCCACAATAACGATTATCATATCCAAGTTGCTTTATTTGAGATTCGCCAATAGGCAAAAATCCTAATCTTTTTTCATATAGATTTTTTGCTTCTGTATTAAATACTCTTGTTAGTATGTAAAATTCAGTACCAGCAGGATAGTGAGAAAGAACACATTCCATTAAGCGCCTTCCAATACCTTGACCCCGATTTAAAACACCTGCTTGTGCGATATAGATAACAGGCTTTCCATCCACTACATCTTCATTGAAATGTACAAATCCAATTTCAGTTTTGCGGCCATTTTGATTTTGATATGCGACATAGCATTTCATTTTACCATTTGAATCTTTCCACTCTTTCATAGCACCCAATGACGCTACAACTGAATAATGATGTAATGGATCTTTATAAAGAGCTGATTGACTAAGTTTAGAGTCGGCTTTTTCTTGGTATTCATTTTTTCGTTCTTTAATATCTTTTGCAAGATCAGGTTTTTCGTTATAAGAAGAATGAATGCTATTTCTATACATGCCATATAAATGAAAGACTTTGACATTTAATTTATACGCAGCTTCCCCCTTAAGACGTAGAGTCATTGTCTCGCTAGGTAAAGTATTATGATATTCGAATTGAATGTCTGCTGAAGTGTCTTTAAAAAATATAGGCATATTTCAAATCCTCATTTATCTAGTTAGAGTAAAATATGATCATATAAAACGAATGATCACTTAATGCGGGCAACTGTAGCACAAATTATACAGATATTGCTACAAATAGTGTCTTGAATAGTTAATGGGGTCAAGTGCCACCCATCGTCATTAAAATGAAATGCTCATAAGTGGCTCTTGACCCCTTTGATTTGGGCGGCGGGAATGGAGTTGGTTGTCTAATATTTTGATTAAATTCATATTTGATCATGTGAATTTTGTGACATACCCCAAATTGTACCCCTGAAAAAACCGTCCTTGAAAATCAATTGAACCCGCGTCCCAACATGTTCGCTGTTTGCGAACAACGCACATTGTATATTCGTGATTTGCGAATTGCGAATGGATTATGATGCTTATTTCAACTGGTGACAACTTGTCACCGATTCGCATAAGTTGGGTTCAGTCGGTTACATATTGTAACCACCTTAAAATTGTTATTTGATCATCGCCAAATATGGACAATTTAGGTATTCCAAATTCTAGAATATGGAATAGGCTCAGATTTCTTCATAATGCTTTTGTATTGCCGCTCGAACTACCGACATATCCACGCCAACAAAGGATGAGTACTGCATAAGATCATCTTCAACTGACTCTAGAAGAGCTCGAGCCTTTTCGCAAATAGATTTAATTTTATGTTTATTAGGTTCAGACAGTGCTTCGTTTTCATTTTGTATAGATTTGTGTATTAACCAATTTCTCTCCGAGACAAAATTTTCCAGAGCTTCTTGCAATGGTTTGGGGAGGATTTTTGCTTCTTTTGTTATTTTAATGGCTCTACCAAGAGTATATGAGCGATATTTCTCTCTTAATTCGTTGGCTTCTTCCAGAGGGATGGTGCCAGGTATCTTTACTTCCCATTTCAGGGTGATTAAAGCGCTGAGTGCATCCTCTAAAATTTGTACCATGCATACAGCTTCGCCAATAAGGCAGTAGAGGTTGATTTCATTTTGGGATGCAGGCTTTTTCCTGGGTTGTTCACTCATTTTATTTAGTCTTTTTAGAGATTCTTAATGACATTGGCGCTGATGCCTTCCAATGTAGTAATTGCCTGATCATATGGAAGAGCATTGGTGCTATCGTATACCATTGCTTCAATAAATTCTTCGTATCGCTCTTTCCATAAAGGTTTGTCTTTTAACAATGCTAAAGATTGTCTGATTTCAGTGCCAGGATTAGCAGCATATTCGGGATGCTGATTTTTAAACTGTTTGCCATCGCTGATAACAATGGTCTTTGCAAATTCAGAGAAGTTAGAGTTTATCTTGTTAGCTTCATTGATAGCATTAAGGTCATACACGTGACGAATTAATGTTTTATCATCATCTTCGCGGCCACGTTCAATTGCCATTATGCGGCGAGTCAAGGCAACCCATTTTTCAATAGCTGTTTCATCAATAGAAACGCATTTAGTGATTGGAGGAATAAATAATTTTGTCTGATCAAAGTTGTCCTCAATAAGGGTTTTCACTTCCAGATCATTTATTGGCAACAGAATATCTGCAAAAGTTAACTCGATTTTAATGTCAGGACGCAACGCCGATCCAATTGGAAATGAGTTTGGATATTTTAAAACAACTTGCTGATATCTCCCTTCATTTCGTGCAAAATCATTTGCTATTGATAAATCTGGCACTATTAAAGTTGATCTGATGTAGGCGCGAAATTTATTTAATTCATTTTTAAGGTGTGATCTGCTGAAGCTTTCTGTAGTTTTACGCTGCACTTTGAAGTCAACATCTTCAGACATGCGCCGTACAAGCTTGTGCGCTTTAGCCAAACAAGTTCCGCCACAAAATACTAGACGGAAAGTTTCATTTTCTAAGTTAGAAAGCGCATGAATAACTTGAGTCACATAGTAGTCTTTTTCAATAACAGCTTCATCTAACCCTAAAAGTTCGCCTGTATCGCTAATCTGGCGCAGCAGTGGTTCATTTAGCATTCGTTCCTTTCTCCACAATTAATTTTCTATTACCGTATGACAGATGACCCCTATAGCGACTTTTTAATTGGATAATAGTGCGGACAGGAACTTGAGTCGATAAGCCGGAGTTATAAGCTTGCTCCGCGCTACCAGGCTCCCATTTAACACCTTTCTTGGTGAGGGCTTCTTTGCAGGCTTGACCAAACCCGCCTTGGATAACAGGTTTGTTGAGGGTTTCTGATACATAAGCTTTGGCATAAATACCGTAGCCAATTTTAACCAATTCCCCCATTTCTACAAGGTCTTTAAAACAGCGGCTAATTTGGCGAGGGCTGCCCATATTCTCTATATCTTCCCGCACGACGATATTACCAGTAATTTGCCGTTTAATTCTATCTAATACTTTGAATTTAAAGCTATTTTTGTAGTAGTTTTTAGTCATAATAATTGCTCCTAAATCGCCAAATATGGACAATTTTAGTTAGTATAGCACAAATATAGATAATGCCAAATATGGACAATTCTATCGCATGGCTATGAATTATTTACATAAGATTATTAGATAGCTGATAAAAACATAAGGGGTGTTCAAGTGCAACCCATTGTCATTAAAATGAAGTGCTCATAAGTGGCACTTGACCCCTTTGATCTCATAAGTGGCACTTGACCCCTTTGATCTTTTTTGTCTAGTGGGTTGATTGTAATGATATTTGAAGTTTACAAATCTATAGTATATACTTATAAGTGTAAACTATGAGGGTTAAACTATGTTAGGCAAACGAATTCAACGAGCGCGGAAAGCACTAGGCTTGTCTTTACGTGATTTGGGCGAACAAATTGCGCTGAGCCATGCTGCTGTTAAGAAATATGAGGATAACGAGGTGACTCCTTCTTCAGATATTCTTATCAAGCTAGCAAAAGCATTGCACGTCAAGGTGGAGTATTTTTTTAGAGCCGAACGTTTTACTTTAGAAAACATTTACTATCGCAAGCACGCTGATATGCCAGAGCGTCATCTAGAAGAAATCACTGCAAAAATACTAGATCAGCTCGAACGTCGCGTTGAGCTAGAAAGTTTATTTCCAACTGCGCCCGTACAATCATTTTCAAGTAAAAATTTGCCTAAGATGGTCAATCATATTGATGAAGTTGAAAAACTAGCTGATCAAGTCCGCAATCAATGGAGCTTAGGGTCTGATCCTATTCCTGATTTAATCGATATATTTGAAGAGCGAGGCATAAAAATATTTGCAATTGATAATGAGCAATATCGAAAAATTGATGGGCTTTATGCTGAAGTGAATGGAATGCCCGTTATTGTCGTTGGTGATCAACGCCCGGGTGATAGACAGCGGTTTACTTTGGCGCATGAATTAGGCCATCTTCTTTTAGACAATCGTCTTGCTGCTGGTTTGGATATAGAAAGTTGCTGCAATAGATTTGCGGGTGCATTTCTATTACCCAGACAGTCGCTCATAAACGTTTTAGGAGAGCACCGCAATTCGATTGAACCGCGTGAGCTAAGTTTGCTAAAACAAGAGTTCGGAATTAGCATGACTAGTATTCTGCATCGCGCCGAAGAAACCGGAATCATATCTAATAATGTTTATCGTCAATTACGCGCTGAATTCAATGAGCGTGGATGGTCGAAGAAAGAGCCTGGTAAGCAATACCCAAAAGAAATAACACACATTTTTGAACAAATGATTTTTCATGCTCTTGCTGAAGAATATATTGGCGAGTCCAAAGCCGCAGAACTAATGAATATGCCGCTTGAATCATTTAGGTCTCTGCGTGCTATGGAGAGCCAAGATGTTGCTCATCATCAGTGATACAAGTGTATTAATTGATATTGAATGTGGTGAATTAACAAGCGCAATGTTTAGTTTGCCTTGGCAATTCGCAGTGCCGGATACTTTATTCGATGAAGAATTGGCGGAGCGGCATAGTCATTTAGTGCGATTTGGGCTGATGAGTAAAACAATGGGCGGGGATTTAGTGGCTGAAGCTTATGGCCTTCATCAAAAATATATAAAGCCAAGTGTTAATGATATGTTGGCGTTGACACTTGCTAAACACGAAGGATGTCAATTGCTAACAGGTGATAAGGCATTGCGGGAGGCTGCTAAAGAATTGAATGTTGAAGTGCACGGCACAATATGGCTGGTTGAACAAATACTTAAAAGTGAAAAAATTACTATTGATGTTGCGCGTGTTGCCTTCCAACAAATGAAAAGTGCTGGCAGTCGGTTGCCGTGGGGTGAGGTTGAGAAAATGCTGACTAGTAAAATTATTTAATGAGATGCAAATGAATGAATTGGAGCTCATAGAGAAAACTATAAAAAAAATCCCAAGAGGAAAGATTTTCTTTGCGGAATCTATTTATGCAAAATATCCAGCAAAAATTGCTCAGCGTGTTTTGTTGCGGTTAGTTAAGAATAATGATATTGGCACTCTATGTCGTGGTATGTATTTTAGACCTAAAAAAAGTCGTTTTTTCCCGGGCTCTCCTATCCCTCCTGGAGCTGACGAAATAGTTAAGGCTGTTTCTAAGAAAACAGGTGAAATAATATCAGTGCATGGTGCAGTAGCTCTAAATCAGCTTGGTCTAAGCACGCAAGTTCCTATGCGCTCAATTTATTATACAACTGGACGTTCACGCCATATAAAAATAAATGGCGAAAATAGAATTAAGCTTGTGCATGTTAATCCTAAAATAATAGTCATGCCTAATACAGTAACATGTCATGTGGTTGCTGCATTATGGTTTGAGGGTAAAAAATATCTTATACCTCGAGTAGTTAAAAAACTTCGCAATCGTATAGGAGATAAGTATTTCAGCGAAGTGCTAATACATCTTGATAAGATGCCAGCATGGATGCGGAAAGTATTTGTGCGATATCAAAAGATGAGGCCAGATGATCCCGAGTTAGAAGAAGATCCAGATGAGAGTTGGCGGGGATAACCCTGGGGCGACGTCAATCATATTCCATTACGATGGGGATTAATATCATGAGGTATTCCGGTAAGACTTTTAAAAGCATGAAGATATGTTTGAAGGAGCTAGAAAAGTTTATTCGCGATGGTAAGCACTTGGAAATAGGAAAGCCATTTGAGCGTTTTGGTGGGCTTCGTTCACGTGAAATACTGGGTAACTGGTTGCTGTGCGCTGTCTTAAATTTCGAACAACAACCTGAGCGCTTGAGGATTTGTACTGATCCCCAAAATGGTGATGGCGTTATTTATGATTCAAAACAAAAAATCCTTGAATTTATGGAGCATATTTTAGTATCACAAAACAGAAAGACCGATAAAAATATTGAGACTTTAATACTGGAGCATATTGATAAGAAGCGTAACAATGGTGGTAAAGCATATGCTTCCGGCAAGTCATTAGTAGTCTTCCTGAATAGGAAAGGAGGGAATTGGACTCCGAATAAGATCGCAAAAAAAATGCCAATTGATTTATATTTTAATGGGGTGTGGGTTGTAGGGTTGCATGGCGTTGTCAATGAAGAGTATATATACAATGTGACCAAGTTGGATGTAAGTGGGCGCCCTGTTTGGCAAGTTCATATCAGAAAATATTTTAATGAGTGGATCGTAAACCGAATTCAATGAACAGGCCAATCTGGGAGTGGATAAAATGATTTCAAAAAATGATATGCCTCAAGCGCCCATTAAGTTAAGGGGTCAGTTAAGGGGTCAAGTGCCACCCATCGTCATTAAAATGAAATGCTCATAAGTGGCACTTGACCCCTTTGATTAAAATGAAATGCTCATAAGTGGCACTTGACCCCTTTGACCTTCAGCATGTAGAGGGTAAGAATGATAAAATAAATACCTATTACGCGACTGATGAAAATAGATTTATTCATGTGACCTTTTTTTATTTTTTCAGTTTGTATACGAACAAGAAATCGTAGGATGACTTTTTGTAGTAGAGTCGTAATTGATATCATGATGAAATACAATGTAGCTTTTATCATCAACGTGATATTGATAAACGTTTTTTGCAGGAGATTCTGTTTTGCCTGTGGCTGTTAAAGTGATAGTAGCATTGCCAGCAAAACTATCGTGAGTGTTACTATCATGCGCTATACCATTTTCTGTATATAGCATCCAACCTATATTGAAATTTGTTAATTTGCATATGATTGCTTTTGTAGAGTTGGTATTAAGTTGATAACGAAAACAAATACCGTCGTCGTATTTCCCATTATTTGCTGCTTGATCTTTAAAGGGAAGAGAGACTTCTTTGTCGTAGGGATAATTAGGATTGCATGTTGATGCAAAAATGTTATTTGTAAATAGCATGATGCAGGCAGTTAATATGCATAGGTATTTCATCTTATTTCCTCGTGAAAGTTTTTATTTTAATTTGGTGGAGGCGGCGGGAATGGCTCGGTGCATCCCTGCACCTCGCCCTCGTGGCTTACGCCACTCGGGCCGCGCATTCGCGCGTCCAAAATTTGCTCCTGCAATTTTGTGAACCCGCTACGCGGGTTCATTTCCGCTATCTCATAAAATTTAAAATAAAAACCCCTAAAAACAGGGGTCTTTATTTTAAATTTGGTGGAGGCGGCGGGAATTGAACCCGCGTCCGTAAGCTCTCTACTCTTGAATCTACATGTTTAGCCAGATTGTTGGAATTTAACTATTCATCGTCTAATCGGCAAGATGATTAAATAGCGATCCCTAAAAAGTTTAGCAGCTCAATCTCGGGCAGACCTTGCTGCGAGCTTGTAAGTTATGACCCCTCATGTTTACTTTCGTAAACCCGGTTCTACAAGCACAACCGGTGAGTGGTGCTGTGCTACCTTATTAGGCAGCAGCGGCAGCTACGTCAGCAAAAGCTTCATCGTTGAGATAAAGTTTGCGAACTGCTGCGCGAGCAAAGTTGCGTAAGTTGGCAACTATATGTTTTGTAACGTGTTTTACGAGGTGAGTTACGTCCTCGACATGCCTCTTAAGCTTTGCAACCCACGTCGAAGCCAGGTCGCCCCCCTTTAAGTATAACAGCTTCTCAACAAAGCTAATCTGTGGGCTATCTTGCGCGAAAACCCTCCTCAAAATGCTCATGTACTATCTCTCGTACACTCCGCTTTTTCGTCAGCTTTTCGCGCAACCTAGCCTCACAGCTTAGCTTTTGAGTTCGCACCTCATTATACATTAAATGAACATAAATGCTATGCTTTCAAAGTTGCTTTAAAATACGCTGCTTTTGCCGCTGCCAATCCCGTTCTTTTTCAGTAGCACGCTTATCATGCTGCTTTTTTCCTTTAGCGAGTGCAATGGCTAATTTCACGCGGTTTCCTTTCCAATAAAGACTTAGTGGAATTAAGGTATACCCTTTACGTTCCACATTACCAATCAATTTGCTAATTTCTCGTTGATGTAACAGCAGCTTACGTGTACGTGTTGGGTCAGGGTGAATATGCGTCGATGCTGTTTGCAATGGAGTAATTAATCCCCCTAGCAGCCAGGCTTCGCCATTTTTTAATATCACATAACTCTGATCTAATTGAATTTTGCCGGCGCGCAGACTTTTGACTTCCCAACCTTCTAAAGCAATACCTGCTTCAAAACGCTCTTCAATGCTATACTCATGCAGCGCTTTTCGATTAACAGCAATAGTCGTATCAGATTTTTGTTTGTTATTCATGCCGTGCAGTATAATATCAATTCCCAAAATTGAATAGTAAAGAAAATATGACAATTATTGAACGCAGTGCCCTTGTACCACATTCACAAAAACAGATGTTTGAGTTAGTGAATAATATAGAAGAATACCCACGATTTCTGCAGTGGTGTCATAGCAGTCAAATTATCAGTCAGCATGAAACAGAAATTGTTGCGACCCTTGAAATCGCATGGTCTGGCGTACATAAAAGTTTTACGACGCAAAATACCTTAACGCCTTGTTCGCGCATTGAAATGAATTTAGTAAAAGGACCTTTTAAACAAATGCAGGGAGTGTGGGATTTTATTGCATTAGGCGAAGAAGGTTGTAAAGTATGCTTACACTTAGATTTTGAATTTACAGGCAGTTTGATGGATAGAATGTTTCATTCGATTTTTAATCAAGTTGCTAATTCCTTAGTTGAGGCTTTTTGTAAACGCGCAGCGGAAATTTATGGTAGCCGTTAAAACGATTACAGTCGAAGTAGCATATGCTAAACCTGATCATCAAAAAGTAATACTCGTTGAAATCAAAGAGGGTAGTACGTTAGAACAAGTAATTAAAGCCTCGGGAATATTAACCCTATACCCGGAGATAGATTTAAGTAAACAAAAAATAGGAATTTTTGGAAAAATCAAAAACTTACAAGATATTATTCAAGTAGGGGATCGAATAGAGATTTATCGGCCATTATTGATTGATCCAAAAGAAGCGCGGCGGAAGCGCGCAAAAAATAGACATAAACTAACCTAATCTAGTATAGTGTAGCCTCTATAAAAAGGTGGAAGTGGGTCATGGCAAATATAGTCAGTAGATTTTGTGGGGCAATAGCTGGGGCAATTACCGGCGCAGTATCCGATGCTGTGATGGGGGCGGGATATGGTGGATTGATAGGACTTTCGCGAGGGATCTCAGGGATTTTATTAGGTCCACTGGGTCTTGGTATTGGTTTGATAGGCGGGGGTATAAGGGGATTTTTTTGGGGAATCGGAGTAGGTCTCAGAGATGGATTTGTTGCGGGAGTCACATTTCCTAAGAGGCTCTATCAATCGTATGTTGAAGATTGGCAGGAATGGGAGAATGGTATTATAAGGGATAAAGTTAAACATGGGATCTCGGAAGTAAATCTTTTAAGTGATCGAGAGTTAAGTACTTTTGAACGAGGGTTTGATAAGGCAAGTGATGCTGAATTTACAGCAAAACTTAATAGGTATAAGCAATATATTGCAGCAGTATGTCCGCAAACAGGCAACACAGTTGCGCAGCATAGAGCGCCAGTCACTATTAAGATTGATGTGGCAGAAGAGATTTATTCACAGCAAGGCCTTGTTCAACTACTGCCTAAAAAAGGACAATTTAAAATAAACGGACAATTGATTCAATCAAAACATATTATTTCTTGGGGCTTGCCAAGTTGGGTGACATCTTTTGTTGAGAAAGTTAGAGGGTACTTGACTAAAGGGAACAATCTTAATCTTGTAACACCAAGAGCAGTATCTCCTACGCCATCTACTCGCGTAAATGACAGTAAAAAAGATAGTCAACCTTCAAATATTGTGGCTCCTGGAGCTATTAATTGGGTTCCAGGAATGTTTTCCACACTAGTAATTTCACCACCAGCAAACGCTAGTCCAGATACAGCTGCGCCAATACCCAATGTTATCATCGGATCAGCATCGCCGCCGCCAGCTGTACCAAATGCTGCTCCAAGGAATAGACTGTCAGGTAGTTTTTAATGTCAGGGTTCTTGTATATCGTCATTGCGAGCGTAGCGAAGCAATCCAGGTTTATATGATGGATCGCCACGGCCGCTTACGCGGCCTCGCGATGACGCTTCGCGTCAGCTGGCCTACAGCCTAAAAAAGGCTGATAAAAGCTGGATCCCGCATAATTTCTCCTAAAAAGCCATAGTTCTTTTCGAATTATTAGGATGAGAAATTTGCGGGATGACACTTCTGTCAATTTGCAATAACCGGTGATTATGAAAAGTGAGTACCACAGCCCGCTCAGTCATTTCCCCATAACCTGGTTTAAAGGTATAAACATAGCTGACTTGATTAGGGGTGAAGGTATCGATCACTAAAGGGGTGCCCATTAAGGCGGTCACTTGGGATTCACTCATACCAGAATGGAGTTTCTTTACATCGCTATCATTGATAATATTCCCTTGCTCTACGTCGATTTTATGAACATGGAAATAAGAGCATCCCGTAAGTAAGAGAGTAAGGAAGATAGCTATTTTTTTCATAGTGCGATGTCCTGAAACTTTTAAAACTCGTCATTGCGAGGAGTGAAACGACGAAGCCATCATAACTGATTTTAGGTAAGGAGAAAACCTTTTGGATAATACCAATCTAAAAAAAGCCGGTCTTAAAGTGACTTTGCCGCGCACCCGAATTTTAGAAATTTTGGAAAATACCAAAGATCGCCATTTGCGAGCAGAAGATGTTTACCAAATTTTACGTGAAGCAGGAGATGATGTAGGACTTGCTACGGTTTACCGTGTGTTAACTCAATTTGAAGAAGCAGGTTTAGTCCGGCGCCATCACTTTGAAGGGGAGCATTCAGTATTTGAGTTAGATGATGGTGCCCATCATGATCATCTTGTCTGTGTAAAATGCAATAAGATTGAAGAGTTTATTGATGCGGTGATTGAAGAGCGTCAGCAGGCTGTCGCAAAACAAGCTGGGTTTAATTTAATAGACCATAGCTTGAATATGTATGGGATTTGTAAAGAATGCCAGTTAGTTGAATAAATCATTTTTGATGCGCGAAGATCTGGGAAAAGCGGGTCCTGCCGCTGCAGGTATCCCACTGTGCTTGCGCACAGTGGGAGCCCTCCTTCCGCGTCACCCGCTTTGCGAGCCCTGTTTGCGCATCAAAAATGGTAATAACTCAGCAGGTGGGGTAATAAAATAACCTCAAAAACTGAGTTGCGAGGCTAGGTTGCGCGAAAAGCCGACGAAAAAGCGGAGTATACACAATAGTACATGAGCATTTTGAGGAGGGTTTTCGCGCAAGATAGCCCGCAGATCAGTTTTGCTCGAAATAGGCTGGGCTGTTACCAATCATTTCCTTCGCATGCTCAAGTGTAGTCTTAGTAATTTTCACGCCGCCCAACATACGTGCTAATTCTGCAATACGTTCTTCGCCATCTAATAATCGAATGTGGGTGTGTGTTGCCTTTTTATCATCAGTTTTTTCTACACGTAAATGCTGATGACCTTGTGCTGCGACTTGGGGTAAGTGAGTGACACACAAGACTTGATGCGTTTTGCCTAAACGATTTAATAATTTCCCGACAATTTCTGCTGTGGCGCCGCTAATCCCGACATCTACTTCATCAAAAATTAATGTGGGAATAGTATGTTGTTCCGCAGTGGCAATATCAATCGCTAAGCTAATCCGCGATAACTCACCGCCAGAAGCAATTTTTGCAAGCGGTTGCAGCGGTTGTCCTAGATTAGTGGTGATTTCAAAAGTAATTTTTTCAAGTCCATGAGGGGATAATTCATTTTCAGTGTCATTAAATGCCACATGAAACGTACCATTCGGTAAAGATAATTTGCGAATCGTATGCGAAATTTCATTTTCTAATTTCATGGCAAAAGTTTTTCTGCTGAGGGATAACTTCTTTGCAACGTTTTGGTAATCTTTTTTAATTTCCTGTAACTGTTGAGACAATTGCGCTAAACACTCATCGCTATTTTCTAAACTATGTAATTCTGTTGCTAATTTTTGTTGGAATTCAAATAACTCAGCGGGTGCCACTTTATGTTTACGTGCTGTATCAAAGATTTTGCTAATTCGTTGTTCTACCCATTGCAAACGTTCAGGATTTAAATGGGTGGATTCTAGATAACGGCGTAATTCATCTTCTACATCGCCTAGTTGAATATGGGTATTTTTAATAACTTCTAGCCAAGGTATCACTTTGCTATCAACATCGCGAATGGATTCTAATGCATGGGTAAGGCGATTCAATAAACTTAAAATATTATTTTCTTCGTTATCTGCCAGCGTATGAATAGAAAAATTTAATTGATTTAATAATTCATCGGCATTAGCCAATTGTTTATGTTCAATATCCAATTGTTGAAATTCATCAGGATTGATATTTAATTCTTCTAATTCCTGTAATTGAAATTTTAAAAATTCTGCGCGAGCTGTATGTTCACTAGAAAGTGTTTGCAACTGTTTGTATTCCTGGGTGACTGCATGCCATTCGGTTGCAAGCTTTTGAACTTCGGTGACTAATGGATAATGACCCGCATAGTGATCAAGTAATTCACGTTGTTTTTCGGGTCTTAATAAGGATTGATGTTCATGCTGGCCGTGAATATCAATTAATAATTCACTTAATTCTTTTAACACTTGTAAAGTAATAGGCATTTGATTGAGGTAGCTGCGCGATCGGCCATCGCGCGTGATTGTACGGCGAATAATACATTCTTTTGCTTCGCTATCGACATCATGTTGTTTTAACCAAACGTCAACTTCAGGTAAATAACGAATATCAAAACAAATACTGACATCTGCTTTTTCTTGATGCGCACGAATGATATCTGTTGTTGCGCGTTTACCTAAGGCAAATTCAATTGCGTCAATGACAATGGATTTTCCAGCGCCAGTTTCACCTGTAATCACTGTTGTGCCAGTAGTTAATTCTAAACTAACAGTCTGAATGGTTGCTAAATTGCTAATATGAATTTGAGTTAACATTGTAATTTTTTACCCCAATGTAATTTACTGCGCAGGGCTTTGTAGTAATTATAATTTCGTGGATGAATTAAATGAAGTCTTTTCTCTTTTTTTGAAATGGAGATGCGACAGCCGGGAGGAGCAGGAAGATAAGCTCTGCCGTCACAGCTTAATCGCGGCGATGTCGTATTATTGGGTGAAATCATAATACTAATATTAACATTACCTTCAACCACAATGGGCCTACTGGTAAGCGTATGCGGAAACATAGGCACCATCACAATTGCATCTAAATGGGGGTGTAAAATAGGGCCACCGCCAGATAAAGCATAAGCAGTCGATCCTGTAGGTGTTGCAATAATGAGCCCATCAGAATCTTGGCTACAAACAAATTGGTCGTTAATGTAAATTTCAAATTCAATCATATGAGGAATGGCATCAGGAATAATGGCAACTTCATTGAGTGCATCATCACGGCCTATAACTTGATTATGATGTTCTATGGTGGAAGATAATAAAAAACGTTTTTCTAATTCATAATTTCCTTGCAAAATAGCAGAAATTTTTTCAAGTTCTGTAGGATGAATATCAGTTAAAAATCCTAAACTACCGCGATTGATACCAAGAACAGGAATTTCATCATTCACGATAGCGTGTACCGCATGTAATAAACTACCATCGCCGCCTACCACAATTAATAAATCACAGACTTTGCCTAATTGGTCACGGGGGATTGTCTTCAAGCTGGGATCAGATAATGCTTCGGCAGTTTCCGCATCAATCAGAATGGTATGCTTTAGTTGCAATAAATAATCGACTAAAGTCCTTAATGTTTCTTTAACGCCAGGGTTTCTAACACGGCCATAAATACCAATAGTGTGAAATGCACTTGTCATTTACTTGCCTCAAGAATGAGAGTTTATATAGAATTCTATGCTATAGTCAGCCTTAGTACCATAGGATTAAACAAAATGAGTGAGTCAATTGTTAACCAGCGTGCACAACAAGTATTAAAAACCTTGGTTGAGCGTTATATTGCGGAAGGTAGCCCTATTGGTTCACGTACATTGGCGGAAGAATGCGCGCTTGGCTTAAGTCCAGCGAGTATTCGCAATATCTTGGCCGATCTTGAAACTGCGGGGTACTTGGTTTCTCCTCATACTTCAGCAGGTCGTATCCCAACACCATTAGGGTATCGATTTTTTGTGAATAGCTTGCTAACCGTCAAGCCATTTGCTGAACAAGATCTTGAGAAATATAAAACCAAGCTAGATCCTGATCAAAACCTGGGTAATATTTTAGAGTCTGCATCCTCTTTATTATCAGGCATCACACAATTAATTGGTGTAGTAGCATTACCAAGACGTAATCGGATTGAATTAAGACAAGTTGAATTTTTACCCTTATCAGGTAATCGGTTATTAGTCATCTTAGTATTAAATGACCGCGAAGTACAAAATCGAATTATTTATATGGATAGAGCCTATACATCAAGCGAAATTCAACAGGCTGCAAATTATATAAATACTCATTATGCGGGTAAAGATTTATTGACAGCACGCCAAGAACTACTCGCATCTATTCGGGAAGATAGAGATCATTTAACGAAATTATTACAAGTCACCGCCAATAAAGCTTTTGTGCACCCTGAAGCAGAACAAAAAAATTATGTTATTGCTGGTCAAGATACTTTATTGCAATATTCTAAAGAATCTAATTTAGAGCATATTTCTGCAGTATTTGCAGCCTTTACCCAAAAACAAGAAATCTTGAATTTATTAGATCAATCTCTGGAAGCAGAAGGTGTACAAATTTTTATTGGTAAAGAATCTGGGTATCGAGCATTTGATGAATGTAGTATAGTCACGGCTTCTTATGCAGTAGATGACCAGTTAGTTGGTAGCTTAGGTGTCATTGGTCCAACACGCATGTCTTATGAAAAAGTTATTTCCGCCGTTGATATGACAGCAAAATTATTATCTGCGGCCTTGAATCAAGGTTAATCTATCCCCATATATCTAAAAATGAAATTGGAGGTCAAAAGTGTCATCTGAAGAAAATCATATTAAAGCAGGCAGTACAGCTGGATTACGGCAAAAACTGCATAAAGAAAAAACTCCTGAGGAAATTAAGGCAGAGTTACTTGAGCACCCTTCCTATGTGGAATTACAGACTAAGCTGACTGAGGCTGAAGAAAAGGTAAATCAATATTGGGAACGCATTCTGCGTATGCAGGCAGAATATGATAATAAATCGCGTCAAGCTGAGCGGGATATTGCTAATGCCCATAAATATGCTAATAAAGAGCTTGTCTTAGAAGTCATCCTTGTAATTGATGGCTTGGAACGTGCTATCGCAGCCCATCCTGAGGAAGCAGAGTTATTCGACGGCGTGAAATTAACATTGAAAATGTTTTATAACTTATTGAATAAATTTAATATTCAGCAAGTTAATCCAGAGGGTCAACCTTTTAACCCTGAGTGGCATCAAGCCGTATCTATACAAGAAGATCCTCATGTTCCGCCGGGTACTGTTCTCAATGTATTGCAGAAAGGTTACTTGTTGAATGATAGATTATTGAGACCAGCAATGGTTATTGTATCAAAGTGATAGCTTGAAAAATAAAACATAACCCCCATATAGAAGTAAGAACATCATCTTGGAGAATGTCATGAGTAGTAAAATTATTGGTATAGATTTAGGTACAACCAACTCCTGTGTAGCCGTTATGGAAGGAGACAAGGTTAGAGTCATTGAAAATGCAGAAGGCGATCGTACAACTCCTTCTATTGTTGCTTATTTAGAAAATGGCGAAATTTTAGTAGGGCAACCAGCAAAACGCCAAGCAGTCACCAATCCTACCAATACGGTTTATGCAGCAAAACGTTTAATTGGACGGCGTTATGATGAAGATGTCGTAAAAAAAGATAAAGAAATTGTTCCTTACAAAATTATTCGCGCGGATAATGGCG